>Ga0075530_1000671_pt1 | contig 16289 bp, 8 predicted proteins | sample NGEPerD_2_FD_75101 | JGI IMG/M metagenome (GOLD analysis project Ga0075530, IMG submission 75101) | Arctic peat soil microbial communities from the Barrow Environmental Observatory site, Barrow, Alaska, USA - NGEE PermafrostL1-D | ecosystem: Environmental > Terrestrial > Soil > Wetlands > Peat ... | reverse complement strand
TTATAAAGAGATAAATAGTCAGTTAAGCTATTCAAGAAAAGATAAAATTTTAAATTACGTTAAAGATAAAACAGTAGTATTTTTTGTCTTAGATGATCTTTTAAATATAAAAAGGGGAGAGATTCACAATTTAGTAGAAAATGAGCAGGATTTTAGGAAAATTGTATATAGTATCTGTGAGGCAAGATATGGGGGAATTGGTGCAAAAGTTAGGACTGCAATTATAAGAAGTATCATTTTTCTGTTTTTTACAAAAGCTTTTTTTGCTTTAGCTATTGAGGGTACATTTGAAAACATTTTTTACGGAGGAATAATTTGGACATCTACTTTAACAAATATTTTTTTCCCACCATTTCTAATGGCTACAGCAGGCATGTTTATAAGAACTCCTGATATTGATAATTCAAAAAGGATTTTTAACTATGTTTCTTCAATGCTTACAGATGCAAATCCAAAGTTTAATAATCAACTCACTGTTAAAACAAAACCTGACAAGTTAAAGCCTTTGCTAAATTCAATTTTTAGCATTTTATGGATTTTTACTTTTGTTTTGGGTTTTGGATTAATCTTCTTATTTCTCAAAAAACTTTCCTTTAATCCTTTTAGCATGATTGTTTTTGTCTTCTTTTTGGCTATTGTTTCCTTTTTGTCATATAGGATTAATCAACTTGCCCATATTTATTCAATTGAACCAAGGAAAAATATTCTTACACCAATTGCAGATTTTCTTTTCATTCCTTTTATAGCAGTTGGGAGAAGACTTACTGATGGGATTTCACAAATTAATGTTTTTCTCTTTATCTTAGACTTTATAATAGAAGCACCTTTTAAAGGATTATTTAGTTTTTTTGAACAATGGTTTTTATTCCTTCAAACAAAGAGGGAAGAGTTAGAATAGAAAGTAAATAAATCAATTAATTTATTGACAGAGATTAAACCCTCTGTTATTTTAGACAAGGAGGTGAATATGGCAGATATTAAATTAACAGATCAAAATTTTGAAGAAGAAGTACTAAAAGCAAAAACTCCTGTTTTAGTGGATTTCTGGGCAGAATGGTGCATGCCATGTCGAGTAATTGCTCCTGTAATAGAAGAGCTTGCTAAGGAATATGAAGGAAAAGTAAAAGTTGGCAAATTAAACGTTGATGAAAACGGAAACACTGCTCAATCTTTTGGCATAATGAGTATTCCAAGTATCTATATCTTCAAAGATGGAAAACCAGTTAAAACTATGGTTGGAGCGCAAAGTAAAGATAATTTTAAAAAAGCAATAGACGAAGTGCTTGCTTCATAAATTTTACTTTTAAAAATTAATACTGCCAATGTTTTCAAATAAATATTGAGGCTTGGCAGTATTAAATAAAAATATGTACGACGTAATAATTATTGGCTCAGGACCAGCAGGACTTACTGCTGCAATCTACACAACCCGTGCAAGTCTTAAGACACTTGTTATAGGGGGACTTAAGTGGGGAGGACAATTAATGCTTACAACAGAAGTAGAAAATTTTCCTGGATTTCCCCAAGGAATTATGGGGCCTGATTTAATGAGTAATATGCGAAAACAGGCAGAAAGATTTGGTGCAGAAATTATTGAAGAAGATTTTACCTCAGGAGATTTTACTAAAAAACCTTTTAAGATAACAGTTGGAGAAAAAACCTTTGAAGGGAAATCCGTTATTATCGCAACAGGTGCTGACACTAAATGGCTTGGAGTTTTGGGAGAATCTGAAAAAATAGGCAGAGGTGTTTCAAGCTGTGCTCCTTGTGATGCTGCATTTTTTAGAGATAAAAACGTAATTGTTGTGGGTGGAGGAGATTCTGCTATGGAAGAAGCAATTGTTTTAACAAAATTTGCAAAAGAAGTAATAATTGTTCATAGAAGGGATAGTTTCAGAGCAAGTAAAATAATGCAAGATAAGGTAAAGAAAAATCCTAAAATTAAATTTATTTTAAATTCAGAAATAACAAAAGTTTTAGGAGATTTAAAAGTAGAAAAAATTGAAATTAAAAATAACAAAACAGGGAAAGTAGAAGAAATGCCAATTGATGGAATATTTGTTGCTATTGGACATACTCCAAATACAGCTGTATTTAATGGAGTAGATATTGATGAAAAAGGATTTATAAAAGTATATGATCATACAAAGACTAACATAGACGGCATTTTTGTTGCAGGAGATGTACATGATTTTCACTATAAACAAGCAATCACTGCTGCAGGCTTTGGCTGTATGGCAGCTTTAGAAACAGAAAAGTGGTTAAGAGAAAAGGAATAAAGCTTAAAAATCTATAAAATCTCAGATTTGACAACCATAAATTTATTGATATAATCCACAATATGAATAAGCAAGAAGCACGTCCTCTTATTCCGAGCTCTGTTCAAGAGACACTTCTAGATTCCACCAGTATGGGTTATGCCGTTTTAGAAAAACCCCCAGCAGGAACTATAGGAGAAGTTACCCTTGTAGGAAAGCTTTCTAAAATACCTAATGCAGAATTTATTTCATGCGGAAAAAGCAATATATTTGTTTTTGACGGAAGTAGATTCGAAGGCGCAAGAGTAATAGATAATGTTTTATTAGAGGAAATACATGAAAGAGTTAATGATGCCTTAAGTAATGGTTTTGAGGTTCATGCGATTCAGGGAGAAAGAAATGGAGGATTTTTAAAAAAAGATACTTGCAGTCTTGTCCTCTTAAGATCCGTTAATCCTTCAAAAACCTAACTATTGACACCTATTTTACCCTGTGCTAAGATGATTAAACGAGTTCTGCTTTAGAGCGGAAAGTAATCGTGTTTATGAGGAAACTTTTTAAAATAGTAATTTGTACCCATTTGGGTCTTCAGTTTTCTGGTTAAAAGCGATTATTTTCTTCTGTAAATCAGTCTTGATTGACAAATCTATCTATATAGTTTGGCCTTGATTTGGGCCGGTAGCTTAGCTGGTAGAGCGTCGCGTTTGCATCGCGAAGGTCGAGAGTTCGAATCTCTTCCGGTCCACTTTACTGAGGCTAGAAACTAAAGAGTTTATCTTTTGGGGCAAGCCCCCTAGTGAGAGGGGGTTATCCCGAAAAGATAATGATTTGGCTCTTTGACAAGTGAGGAGAAGAATTTCCGTTTGATTTTTCAGTCTTAACGGACTGGGAATTTAACGGAATTATAATATTTAAATCTACTCATAATGCCGATAATGGATGCCTAGGAGATTTTGGCCGAGGAAGGACGTATATGGCGACGATACTCGTCGGGTAGGTGTCATAAACCTATGATCCGGCGGTTTCCGAATGGGGAAACCCCTTGTTTTTACAAGAACCAAACATAAAGGTGTATCAGCAATGATATATATAGTGTTTGGTGGGGAACGGTGTGAACTGAAACATCTTAGTAACACCAGGAAAAGAAATCATAAGAGATTCCGTCAGTAGCGGCGAGCGAAAGCGGAAAAGTCTAAACCCGAATTTATTCGGGGGTTGCAGGGCAGACGATATTCGATGCGGTTTTTTCTAATAGAAGGATTTGGAATAATCCCCCATAGAGAGTGAAAGGCTCGTACATGAAAGGAAAGACCCCGATAGTTTGTACCTAAGTACCATGGGGTACGATAAAACCCTGTGGGAATCTGGGGCGGCCACGTTCCAAGACTAAATACCAGAATCTACCGATAGTGAACTAGTACCGCGAGGGAAAGGTGAAAAGCACCCCGGGAGGGGGATGAAATAGACCTGAAATTGTCGGCTGACAAGCAGCCAGAGTCCTTTTTAGGATAATGGCGTGCCTATTGAAGAATGAACCGGTGAGTTATTGATTGCAGCGTTGGTTTAAGTTACGGAATGTAACGGAGACATAGTGAAAGCGTGACCTAATTGGTCGTTAGTTGCAGTTAGTAGACCCGAAACTGAGTGAGCTAGCCTTGAGCAGGGTGAGTCCTACAGAGATGTGGGAGGAGGCCCGAACCCGTATCTGTAGCAATAGGTTGGGATGACTTGAGGTTAGGGGCAATATGCCAAACGAACTCAGAGATAGCTGGTTCTCCCCGAAATATATTTTGGTATAGCGGGATACGTATAGAGTTTTGGAGGTAGAGCACTGAATGGTTCGTGGGGGAGTAATCTCTCGCAGCCAATCAAACTCCGAATGCCAGAACTTGTTGTATCCTAGTCAGACCCTTCGGGCTAAGCTGATGGGTCAAAAGGGAAACAGCCCAGACTCCCAGTTAAGGCCTCTAAATAAGAACTAAGTTTAGAAGGAAGTCAGGTTCCATAGACAACCAGGAGGTTGGCTTAGAAGCAGCCATCCTTTAAAGATAGCGTAACAGCTCACTGGAGGATTGGTACTTGGCGCCGAAAATCCACCGAGGATTAAGTTCTTTGCCGAAGCTGGAGAACCGTAAGGTTGGTAGGGGAGCGTTCTGTTTGCAGTAAAGCAATACTGTAAGGTGTTGTGGAGCGGACAGAAGTGAGAATGCCGGTATGAGTAGCGAGAGTCCTGTGAGAAACAGGACCGCCGAATGCCCAAGGTTTCCTCCGCAATGTAAGTCAGCGGAGGGTTAGTCGGTCCTAAGGGTGTCCCTTAATAACGGGGGGTAGCCCGATGGATAAGTCGTTGAAATTCGACTACAGAATATGAGTATTCTGAGGGGGTAACGGAGTTGGAAAAACTGTGCCTATCGCAAGATGGGTCTAAGTAGTAAAGTAGGAATAAGTGGAAAATCCCTTAATCCGTTTAATTGAGCTACGAATGAAAGCTTCCTAGTAATAGGGAATAATACAGTACGTTTCAGTTTCCAAGAAAAGCCTCATTGGTTCCGATTTATCGGAAAAAACTCATATTTTACCGTACCGATTACCGACACAGGTGGGCTGGTCGAGTAGACTAAGGCGATCGGGAGAAAGATGTTCAAGGAACTCGGCAATAAATCTAGGCGTAACCTATGGGAGATGCCTTGCCGCGTGTAAGAACGCGGTTACAACAAAAGATTACTTAGCGACTGTTTATCTAAAACACAGGTCCCTGCAAAGCTGAAAAGCAAAGTATAGGGGCTGACACCTGCCCAGTGCTGGTAAGTCAAGTATCTCTAGTGAGACAGCAATGTTCAGCTTAGGATACAAGCTCCAGTAAACGGCAGCAGTAACTATAACTGTTCTATGGTAGCGAAGTTCCTTGTCGGGCGAGTTCCGACCCGCACGAATGGTAGAACGACTGAGTAACTGTCTTGAACATCTACCCGGCGAAATTGAGATGGCTGTGAAGACGCGGCCTAATTATGCATGGACAAAAAGACCCCGGGAGCTTTACTGTAGCTTGGCATTTGAAAGTTTATTTTAACTGTTTAGAATAGGAGGGAGCTTAGGCGCAAGTGAAATACCTCTCTTTGAAATAAGTGATCATTACCTTAATGCCGCAAAAAAATTCGGCTAAGGAACAGTGTCTGGTGGGCAGTTTAACTGGGGAAGTTGACTCCTAAAGAGTAACGGAGTCGCACAAAGGTTGGCTAGCCTTGGATAGAAATCAAGGTGATAGTGCAAACGCATAAGCCAGCTTGACTGCGAGACCTACAAGTCGAGCAGGGACGAAAGTCGGTGTTAGTGATCCTGTAATGCCTAGTGGTAGGCATACAGCTTAACGGATAAAAGCTACCCCGGGGATAACAGGCTGATCGCATCCAAGCGTCCACAGCGACGATGCGGTTTGGCACCTTAACTTAAACATTGGGGCGCCTGAGTGGTAACACTCAAAGTCTGATTATTCACACCCGTATTTAGAGAGTACGGAGAATAATAAAATACTAGTTCAAATCGGTGGACGCCAATATATATGAACAAATATTGGTCAATACCGAGGGCCACTTCTAAAGAAGAGGTCTGTATCGACTGATTTCCGATTTAATCGGAAAGAGATAGAGGTTTTATTCGATGAATATCGGATAAATTTATAACTTCTATAATACGACTAGCTCCTATTACCAAATAGGATGAAGGTATAGTCAGCGCACTTGGTAACAAGTGAACGACAGCGATGTCGGCTCATCGCATCCTGGAGCTGGAGAAGGTTCCAAGGGTTGGGCTGTTCGCCCATTAAAGCGGTACGCGAGCTGGGTTCAGAACGTCGTAAGACAGTTCGGTCTCTATCCTGCATAATCGTCGAGATTTGAGGGAATTCGTCCCTAGTACGAGAGGACTGGGATGAGGGAATCCCTGGTGTGTCAGTTGTTTCTGAAAAGAGCATCGCTGAGTAGCTATATTCCTAACCGATAACCGCTGAAAGCATCTAAGTGGGAAGCGGTCCCCAAGATAAGATCTCATCTTATTAATTTAAGGAAGACCCCTGAGAGACTATCAGGTTGATAGGCGGGCGGTGTAAGCACGGTAACGTGTTTAGCCTACCCGTACTAATGGTCAAGAAGTAGATTTAAATTATCTTCTCTTCGCTTGCAAGGAGCCAAAAGCAACTTGAAAAGAGAAATTTTCTGGTGATTGGAGCGATATGGTACCACCTCTTCCCATTCCGAACAGAGAAGTGAAACGTATCAGCGCTGACGATACTGGGTTTTCTGGGACAATAGGTCATCGCCAGGAGATTTCTCTTTTTAAGTTTTTGCATAAATGATAGAATGTTTTTAATGAATATAAGGGTATTTAAAGAAAACTTTCTCTTAGTTCTAATAATTCTCCTTTCTTGTTTTTTACGCTTCTTTCTTCTTGATAAAATTCCTTCTGCAATAGGAGGAGATGAGCTAATATATATAATTACAGCCAAATCTATTTTTTTAACAGGATCTGATCTTTCAGGCACTTGGAATCCATTATCAATATTCTTTTTTAATTATCCACCAGGAGAGGTTCAGGCTGAGCTTCCTTATTTTCTTTATATGCCAATCGTAGGTCTTTTTAACCTCTCTTTATTTTACGCAAGAGTGACAAATGCCTTATTGTCTGTATTTGTGGTTTTTGCAGTTTATCTTACTACAAGGAGATTTTTTGATAAAAATACAGCTATTTTTGCCAGTCTTATTGCAGCTATAAATCCATGGTTTGTCTATATTGGCAGAACTTCCTATGAAGCAATTTCGGCAACATTATTTTATCTTCTTAGCTTTTATTTTCTTACTTCTAAGAACAAAAAACATATTCTTTTGGCAATTCCATTTTTATTTCTTTCATTTTATGCATATATTGCTACAAAAGTATTTTTTCTTCCCTTTGTTTTTGTAACAGTAGCTTATAGCTATTTTTTTCTAAATAAGAAGAAATTTAAAAAAGAATATTTAATAGTTGTGTTTTTTGCAATTGTTTTAACTTTATTTTTTCTAATAATGCTTAAGACTAATTCCTCTTCTTCAAGAATAGGGGAAATACTAACACCTGATAATCCTTTAATAACAAGCGAAGTAGATAGTATCAGGAGATCATCAATTCAAAATCCGCTTTTAACAATTTTTGAAAATAAATATACAGTGTTTTTAAGAGTCTTGACAACTAAATTATTTAATTCATTTTCTTTTAATTACCTATTTGTTACCGGAGATGAATTTTTTTCTGTTTGGAGACACGGTCTTTTCTATTACCTGGATGCTTTGTTTCTAATTCTAGGAGGCCTTTTTATGTTTGCAAAAGACAAAAAACTTTTTTCCTTATTTTTCCTACTTATTCTTTCTGCCAGTCTTCCTCAAATTATTTATAAAGCAACAACTGATAATTTTACGTCTCACCTTGCCTTAATTTTCCCTTTTATGATTATTTTTATTGCATATGGAATAAGCAAGACAGTGGCACTGTTTAGTAATAAAAGATATTACTTTGCGGCTTTAACAGTAATTTTACTCTTATACTTTTTTTCTTTACTTAATTTTTTAAATATTTATTTTTTTCAGCATTCCTTAAGAGGATATTTTGATTTTCCAGTAAGAACTTTATCAAGCTATGCAAGCCTTAGTAAGGAGGATGGACAAAAAATACTGGTTTATTCTCCGAGCTCAGCTGATATTTTCAAAAAATACCTTTTTTATTCAAACAGTGTTAGAAAAGATACGATTCTTAAGCTTAGAGAAAATATAAATAAACAAGAGAATAGCTTTAATAATATTAAATTTTTATCTTGCAATGAAACAATTAACCCTTTGAAAATTAAGGAAGTTATAATTTATGATAAAGAATGCGCTCCTCTTAAAAAAGATTATAAAAAAATTATTATTCCTCGTCTTGATGATGGAGGAGAAACATATGGGATATATAATGATCAAATTTGTTCAGAATTTAAATTAAAAAGATATCCTTCAAGATTGAAACTATCTGATTTTAGCTTTAAAAATCTGAGTATTAAAAACTTTTGTGAAACTTTTATTACTTCTTTTTAAGATAAAATCCTTGATATAAGATGCGTTTAAGTGTATACTTAGCTAATCTTTTAGAGAAAGGTAATTTAATGAGTGTTAGATCAAAAATTAAATAATTCTTCGAAAAAAACTTCAAAGGCAACTTCAATGGCTGACCTTATGAAGTTAGTTAAATCAGATTTTGTTTCCCCTAAAAAAGGAGAAAGTTTGGAAGGAACAATTACTAAACTTACTTCTCGTGAAGTACTAGTTGATATTGGTGCAAAAACCGAAAGTGTTGTTCTGGAAAAAGATAAAAGACTTTTAAGAAATATTTTAAATACCCTTAAAATAGGGGATAAAGTAACAGTATCAGTTCTTAATCCCGAATCTGAATTTGGTAATCCAGTAGTTTCTCTTAGAAGATTTATGGATGATCGAATTTGGGTAAAATTAAAAGATTTTTTAAAGGATAAAAAAATTCTTAAAGGAGAAATTACTGAAACAACAAGAGGAGGCTTTATTGTTCTTGCAGACAATATTTCAGGATTTTTACCTAATTCTCAAACATCATTTTTACAAACAGGTCAAAATCCAATTGGTAAAAAAATAGAGATAAATGTTTTAGAGTTAAATAGAGATCAACATAAAATAATATTTTCTCAGAAAGCAAGTCAATCTCTTGATTTTGAAAAAGAAATTGTTGATATAAAGCCTGAACAAAAAATTACATCAACAATATCAAATATTGCACCGTTTGGGGTGTTTGTAACTTTGCAGGGAAAGACAAATTTGATTGAAGGGCTTATTCATATCTCAGAAATATCATGGAATAGGCTTACAGAAATCCCAAGTGAATATAAACCTGAAGACAAGCTTGAAGCTATGGTAGTTGGTTTTGATAAAAAAGCAGCAAGAGTAAATCTCTCACTTAAAAGACTTACTTCTGATCCGTTTGAAAGAGAGCTTGAAAAATTTGAGCAAGATAAAAAAATTACCGCTTCTGTTTCAAAAGTGACTTTAGCAGGAGTAGTATTTGATCTTGGTAATGGAATAGAGGGAATTGTTAAAAAAGATAAAATTCCTCCTAAAACTACATTTGTTGAAGGACAAACAGTTTCACTTATTGTCTTAAGCGTTGATAAGAAAAAACATAGAGTAACATTAGTTCCTGTCTTAAAAGAAAAGCCTATTGGATATAGATAATTACTTTTAGTAATTTACAATTATTCATTTATGAAAGCTTCAACTTTTTTTGTCTGCCAAGAATGTGGATACGAAGCTCCCCAATGGTTAGGGAAATGTCCTGAATGTGGAGAGTGGAATAGCTTAAGAGAATTTAAAGTTCCTAATAGGAAAAGTTCTGTAAGAGAGTCTACTTTATCTCAAAATACCCAGTCAATTAAAAAACTAGGAGAGGTAAAATACGAGGAAAAAGAAAGATTAAAAACAGGGTTTTTAGAAGCAGACGGAGTTTTAGGTAGTGGTATTGTTCCCGGAAGCGTTGTTCTCCTAGCAGGAGATCCGGGAATTGGTAAATCAACACTTCTTTTACAAATTGCTTTAAATCTTTCAGAAGGAAAAAATACAAAAAATTCTATACTTTATATTTCAGGAGAAGAATCTGAACAGCAAATTAAATTAAGAGCTGATAGAATTTCAAAAAAAGGTGAAAGAAATCTTTCACTTTTATCAATTACAGATACAGATAGAGCAGTTTTAACAATCGAAGAGGAAAAACCGAATTTAGTAATTATTGATTCGATTCAAACAATGGAGTCTGAGAATTTGGGGGGTTTATCTGGAAGCATTGGTCAGGTAAGATATGCAACATCTTCGTTTATAAAAACAGCAAAGGCATTAAATATTCCAATTATTCTAGTTGGCCATGTTACCAAAGAAGGAATGGTAGCAGGCCCAATGATTTTGTCTCACATGGTCGATGCAGTTTTATTCTTAGAGGGTGAAAAAAACACTGGAACAAGAATATTAAGAAGTCTTAAAAACAGATTTGGACCAGTTGATGAGGTTGGTGTTTTTGTCATGGAAGAAGAGGGAATGGTTGAGATAAAAAATCCAGAGCAGATTTTTTTAACTAATTCTTATGCAAATGCTTCAGGATCTGTTCTTACAGTAACTCTTGAAGGAACCAGGGCTTTTCTAGTTGAAATACAAGCCTTAGCAGTTTTTTCAAGACTACCTATGCCAAGACGAGTTGCCTTGGGTTTTGATTACAAAAGACTTGAACTCTTACTTGCAGTTTTACAAAAACACTGTAGACTTCCAGTTGACACAATGGATATTTTTGTAAATATTGCAGGAGGATTAAAGCTTTCAGATCCTGCAGCAGATTTAGCAATTTGTCTTGCTGTCTATTCAAGTATTAAAAATATTCCTCTTAAAAAAACAATTGGAATTGCAGAGGTTGGTCTTTTAGGAGAATTAAGAAAAACTAATATGCTTGAGAAACGCATAAAACAAGCAAAAAAGCTTGGTTTTAAAACAATAGTAACAGCAGAAACCAATAGGACTTTAAATAGCGTCTTAAAAGCCCTAGAATAGGGATAGGAAGTGTTTTTTATATCAAAATGGTTATGAATGCATCTAAAGAAAAAAAGAAGTTAAAAGAAGAAAAAGGCTTGTCCTTTTCACCCAATGTAATTGCGATGATTGCAGATGAGGTTGCAAAAAGACTTCCTTCAATTCCGCGTTCTAAAAAAAAGAAAAAAGCAAAAGCCAAAAAAATTGAAAATCCAATCTTCTTAGATACATCAGCAATTATTGATGGAAGAATTTTTGAATTAATTAAATTAAAAGTATTTAACGGTACATTTGTAATTTTAGAAAGTATTCTTCTTGAGTTAAAACATATTGCAGATTCACAAGACATGGTTAAAAAAGAGAGGGGAAGAAGAGGGCTTGAATTTTTAGAAAAACTTAAAAAAACAAGAGGAATAAAAGTAATGGTCTTTTCTGATTCGCAGGAAAAGAGCTTAGATTTAGATAAAGTAAGAGAGGTTGATGAAAAGCTTATTAAGGCAAGTAAAACGTGCAGAGCAAAAGTTATTACCTGTGATTATAACTTAGAAAAAAAGGCAAATATTTCAGGAATTACTGCAATAAACGTAAATACCTTAGCAAATCTTTTAAAAGTTACTGCAATTCCTGGGGAAGCATTTGCATTAAAGCTTCTGCATAAAGGAAAAGATATTACCCAAGGAGTTGGTTATCTTGATGATGGAACTATGATTGTTGTTGAAAATGCAAGTGAAGACATAGGTAAAAATGTAGATATTGTGGTATCTAGGGTAATTCAGACCACTGCAGGAAGAATCCTCTTTGCTAAAAAAATATTTTAGTTATTTTTAAACACTTTTTTCAAATTATTTGCAAAAGTATTTAGCTATCCCGACCTTAACTTAAAAGAGGTAGGGGTGCCTGCCCAACACTCCTACCTCTTTTAAAACTACGAATAATTTCTTAGTTTGACCGGTTTAGCTTTAATTTTTTTTCCTTAAAATATCAAACTGTGTCAACCAAAACGTCTAATTTTAGCCTCGACTATTTTTCTTGACAACCAATTTCTTATTTGATATTTATTTCACATAGGCAAATAGTTTATTCCTGCCTAAGGAACTATCTGCCCTTTTTCCAAGAGCATTGCTTATCGTACCTGAAATTATTGATCCGTGTAACGAAAGCGATGCTCTTTTTTTATTCTAATGTCAATTATAAAAATGCTACCGGTATACTTAACCCTTTTTCCACCAGCTTCTTAAGCTGATCTGTTCCCTGTTTTAAAAGTAACTCTTGTTTGTAATCAGAAATAGTTCTTCTAGTTACTCTTTTTCCTGCCTTAAATAGGTTAAATTTCATACTTATCGTGATTTTAGCATAGTCTGTCAAGTATTGTCAATCCTATAGCAAAAATAGGGGTTAAAAGCCGTAGGCTTGTAGTAAATTAAGCCTAGAAAGGGCTGTTATATAAGGCAAATCAAAATACATAATATCTATGTGGATAACTTTGGGAAAACGTAAAATGACAAGATTTTGGGGGATTTTTATTTAAGTTTTATTAAAGGGGAGAAAAATGTGCGATTTAAGTTGTAGTTATAAAAAGTAAGTGACTTAAGCCAAAGTTTAACAAGAGAGGACATGTTTTGCTTAAGATCAGTAAAGTATGCTCCTGGGTGGTTTCTATGGTGGTGTAAGAATTCATTTAAGTTAGCAAACTTTCCGTAGGGAAGAATTTTCATCATTAGATCACTATAAACAAAAGGGAAAAGGTTTGATTTGAACTTAATAATATCTTTAGGTAAAAGCATTCTGTTGATTAGTACAGTCTCAAATTGCATTGAGATTCCATGCAGAGGAGAAGCATAGATATTATGATTTTGTGCCGGGAAATTACTTTTTGTAAGCCTTTTGCCATCTTCGTTAATAAATTGGCATTGAGTTCCTACTGCAACTACTTCAGGGTGAGAAAGGAGAAATCTTACCTGTTTTCCAATTTTAGTTGAAATACTTATATCTTCAGAGTTCATCATGGTTACAAGTTGACCTTTGGCTCGTTTTGTGGCTCTATTTAACGTTAGGGAAATGCCATATCTTTTAACATTTGCATAGACTTTAAGCCTTTTATCTTCTCTTTTTAAGCTTCGTAATATTTTTAATGATTTATCGCTTGAATTGTCATCAATTGCAATGACCTCAATATTTGAGTAGCTTTGTGCTAAAAGACTCTCGACACAAGACACAAGATGTTTCTCTGCATTATGTACTGGCAATAAGATAGAGACTAATGGTTTATTTGAATAATTCATACTATGTGAGGTTATTTAATAGTTTAGGCAGGGTCTTCTCAGGCAGTCATTATTAATAAGGATTCTAGCATAAAAAAGTACATAAGTCAATTTTTTAGCCTCGAGGTATAGATAAGTGCAGGAATTAGCAAAAGCAGTAAAATGCCAAAATATTCAAGATATTGGGGTAGGTATACAATTATAATTGATTTTTCCTTAAAATTAGTTATATTCCAGCCATTTTCCCAGTTATTTATTAAAACATGGTCTTTAATCTCTTTGCCAAAGAGAAAGGGGAGGGCTTTGGTAAAGAGATTAACATCTTTTACTAAGTAAGCTTTCCAGCCAGGATTATATGATTGTGACAAAATAATTGTTCCATTTTCTCCCTGAACAGAGTTAATAATATAAAGACTTTCATTGGGATGGTTTATATCAGAAACAGAAAGATTTTCAGTTTTTTCCTTTTCTTCTTTTTCAATAGAGATTGAAGTTAGGAAATTATATGGAATTGGATACATTTCTATTTTCCCCAAATCATTTATTGTTTTTTCACTTCCAATGGAAATACTTTCAAAATGAAGAGAAAAAGATAAGTCATCTTTGCTCTGAGGAGGCAAAATTAAAACCGATAAATTATTCTTAGGATCAAGATAGGTATCAATAGGGATAATTTTCTCATCCTCATTTAAAATCCAGAAATGAAAAGGTCTCCCGCTAACATTTTTGTTTTCAATAAACAACATATATCCATGTAAATGATTAAAGCTTGGTAAATAATACGATATGCAATTTGCAGCATTTTTAGCCTCCATCCTAAGCCAGGTTTTATTTTGATCATCAAAAAGTCTAGATTCTATTTTGCCTTTTCTGAAATTATCACAATTCTTGCTTTTACTAAGGATATCGTTATTTGGAACAGCTATGAATTTTTCTTTTTCGTTGGTTATTTTAGGAAGTATTATTTTTAACTTTCCTGATATATCTCCAAAAATAACATTTTCAGTTTTGATGCTTATTGCGCTTCTTAGCTCATTTGCTAAAAGAATAGTGCTTAAATCCAAATTTTTATTATTAGTTAATGCAAGCAAATTATCTTTATTAAGAGATAGACTTGTTGATCCGATATTTTCTATTGAGTTTGATTTGATAGTTAAGCTTGCAAATCCTCCTGCATTTAGGGAAAGGGGATATTGAGTATCTTTAGGTAGGATAAATACTTCTTTTTGAAAAGTAGTCTGGGTAAATTTATACTCGGGCTGATTGTTTGAAATAATCGAAATTTCAGGATTTTTGACTGATGCTTGAATTGAAAAAGTCTCGTTAGGATTTTTCTTGCCTGTAAATTCAACAAAAACAAGCTCTTCAGATATGTCAAATAGATAACTTACCCTAGATTCAGGTTTAATTTCTAAAGTATCGCTAGAAATCTCAAGATTATTATTTGACTCGATACTAACTCTATTATTTTGATTGCTTCTTCCGTAAAAAAGAGATCTAAAAGGATAAATTATGTCAGGATTAGCATTGCTTGAGATATAATTTCCTAAGTCTAGATATGCTTTATCAAAATTACTCCATTTATATGTATTAACAGTCTTGAGCTTTCTTTCTGTAAAAATATAGTTTTTCGGATTATCTTTAAGAGAGACCTTATAAACCGTTATCTTTCCAAAGGATTTATCTTTTTTTATAGAAGGAGTTTTTTCTATAATCTTTTCAAGCCTAGCGGTAAGAAGGGTTGTAGGGGAAGAGGGATTAATAATATTTTTATCAAGCAAGATAAAACTTATCTGATATTTATTTAATATTTGTTCAAAGAGCTCTGAATTATTCGTATTAAGAGCGTTTGATATTTCCCAATAATAATTTTCATCTTCTTTAGACCAAACATCAAAAGCTCTATCTAAAATAGGTTGTTTAATTCCGTACCATAGAAATCCTGAGCCTCCATATCCCCATTCATAAAAATTCCATCCCCAGAAAGTGTATTGTGGAAAATTAGCAATTCGGCTATTTTGATCCTGAGTTTTAAAATAGTCAAATAGTTCAAAGTACTCGCTAGGAATAGAAATACTATTTTTATAATAAAAAAGGTTGCCTTGAAAAACAGGGAGAGTAAAAATAACAAGAATTAAGACAAAAATTAAGCTTAAAAAATAAGAGTTTAGCTTCTTAAATTTAAAAATTAACTCTCCTGATCCTATTGCAAAAAAGATTGCAAAACAAAGAGAGGTTATAATTGAAAATTTAGTAAATGGGAATCTAAATGCCTGATTTACTAAGGGTATTTCTCTTAATAAGTTATCTATTAAGGAAAAGGGAAGAGTAGTGGTTGCAAGCATAGTAAAAGAAAATATGAATAAAATTATAAAAGCGTTTAGAGCAGGCAGCTTTCTTTTAAAGCTTTTAATAAGTCCAAGCAGTATAATAGCAAACAAAATATATCCAATTATAGAAACATAGATTTTTCCCAGATAGTTCTTCCAAGGTGAGAGCATGTAGCTAAAATTTCCATAAATATCCGGATCGACATTGTTAAACCAAAATCCCTTTAAAAGCATTACGTCTTTAATCCCACCAAACTCTTTATTTTGCAAAAAGACTGTTTCAGTTGACATCTGATTAATTTTTGCTTCAAAAGCAACTTGAGAATTAGTAAAGCTAAAGTAGATAAATGGCAAAAGCCAAAATGAATTAATAATAAGAATTACTAGAAAAGCTTTGAGAGTTTTTAGAAAAAATTCTTTAGTTTTTATCCTAACATTCAAATATAAAGAAATTATGGCTAGGATTAATCCATAAACAAAGAAAATAGTTGGAACTTGTCCTTGTGGTATAGCTAAAATATTTAATAAAACAAAAATGAGAGTATTTTTCAGACTGTTTTCTTTTAAGAGCTTGAAGAAAGATAGAATTAGTAAAGGAAGAAAACCATAGTGAATAATAAATGGTTCAAAAGGAACGTAAAAGGTTTGGATTGTTGAAAGATTTAAAACATAAAATAATGCTCCAAGCATAGGTGTAATTTTTCCAAGTGAGCTCTTTTCATTTCCTACAATATATTTAATTAGGGAAAAACTTCCAATTGCACCTAAAGAAAGCATAATAAATGAAAAAGCTTCACGGATGAGTGTTGTTGGAAGAATAAATGAAAGCATGAGAATATAAAT
>Ga0075530_1000669_pt1 | contig 16290 bp, 15 predicted proteins | sample NGEPerD_2_FD_75101 | JGI IMG/M metagenome (GOLD analysis project Ga0075530, IMG submission 75101) | Arctic peat soil microbial communities from the Barrow Environmental Observatory site, Barrow, Alaska, USA - NGEE PermafrostL1-D | ecosystem: Environmental > Terrestrial > Soil > Wetlands > Peat ... | reverse complement strand
GCACCGGTCACAATCGCTACTTTATTTTCTAATCTCATATAGTTTTATAATTTTATTTAATAAATTTCCCTAAATAAACAGCTAATTCTACTAAACGATTGGAATATCCCCATTCATTATCATACCAGGAAATAACTTTTAATAAGTCGCCGCCCACAACCTTAGTTGATAATAAATCAATAATGGAGCTGTGAGGATTACCGATAATATCAGTAGAAACTAATTCTTCCTCCGAAGCTTCAATAATTCCCTTCATTTTCCCCGCCGCCGCTTTCTTAAAAGCCTTATTGACCGCTTCGGCAGTTGTCTTTTTATTTAACAGATAAACCGTATCGCAAAGCGAACCCACCGGAGTGGGAACGCGGACCGCCATGCCGTCAAATTTATCTTTCAGAGACGGGATAGTCTCGATAGTGGCTAAGGCTGCCCCAGTAGTGGTGGGAACAATATTAATCGCGGCCGCCCGGGCCCGGCGTAAATCTTTATGGGGACCGTCAACTAAATTCTGATCGGCGGTATAAGAATGAATAGTGGTCATTAAAGCCTTCTTGATTCCAAAAACACTTTTAACAACGGCCGTGGATGGTGCTAGACAATTAGTCGTACAAGAGGCGCAAGAAACCAGGTGATCAGCACGCTTAATTTTATTTTCGTTAACTCCTAAAACAACGGTTTTTACACCACCCTTTTTAGCTGGCGCTGATAGAATAACCTTCTTAGCCCCCGCCGCTAGATGTAGGCTCATATCTTCTTTAGTTCGAAAGCGACCGGTACATTCTAAAACCACATCAACCTTCAGCTTTGCCCAAGGAAGCTCTGCTGGATTCTTAATAGCTAAAACTGGAATTTTAACATTACCAACAACAATAGCATCTTTAGTAGCACTAACTTTTTTAGCATAACGACCATAGCAAGAGTCAACTTGCAACAAATGAGCTAAGGTATCGGAATCTGTTAAATCATTAACCGCAACAACATTTATGTTCGGAAAACGATCAAGCATAATTTTAAAAGCGGCCCGTCCGATACGCCCGAAGCCATTGATGGCTATATTCATTTTTTTCATAGATAATAAAAATAATTATTAGATTAACTTTTAACATTATACCATAAATTTTAAATTTTAAAAAACAAAAAATCGCCTTAAATGGCGATTTTAGTTCTATTTAAATTTTAATCTATAAAATTTTATTTTTCCGACGACGATTAATATCAACTTCAATCGTCACATCCCGTTCATCAGACTTCTCTGCCGAAACTCGAACATCGACCGTTTGTTTTAAAATATGATGACCACAAACCATTCCTCTGACCCCGTCAACATTAACTTTAGTACCTATTGGCGGCAATTGACCAGCCAGTTCTTTATAGCCCTCATATTCAAAAGCTAAACAACACATCAAACGTCCGCACATGCCCGATATTCTTTCCGAACCGCGATGAACGACTTGTTGGGTTTCAGCCATTTCTGAAGTAATTGAAGAAAACTCACACAAGAATTCACGGCAACAAAGTCCGCGCCCACAAGGACCGCAATCACCGGAGATTTTTGCTTCATCACGCGTGCCAATTTGTGTTAAACGGATATTAGCACTTAAGCGAGCAGCTAATTCTTTAACCAATTCCCGAAAATCAACCCGACCATCAGAAATAAAGGCAAAGTTAATCCGACTACCATCAAAAGAAAAATGAACATCAATTAATTTCATCGGTAATTCTAAACGCTCAACCGCTTGGCGACAAAAATCTAAAGCCTCAGCTTTTTTCTTATCATCTTGAGCCCCGGCAATATCATCAAATTCCGCCTTTCTTAAAACGGGCTTTATTTCTTTTTCGGTTCCCGCTTTATCAGCGTGGCAAGAAATTATTTTTCCCAATTCTTTACCCATCTCCGTCTCAACGATAACATAATCGCCCACCACCAGTTCTAAACCAGCCGTAGAAAAATTATAAACTTTATCCCAAGGGGCAAATTGTACTTGGACTATATGCATGGACAATTTTTTTTAACGCCCTTAAAGAGCATAACGAACAAACTTGGTCACGGTAGCGTCGCCCAAGATGTCCTTAATTTTTTTCTTATCGTCCTTAATGAATTCTTGTTCCAGTAGACAGACTTCAGAATAATATTTGCCCATTTTACCTATCACAATTTTTTCAACCATCGCTTCCGGTTTACCTTCTTTAAGCAACTGGGCGATATAAATCGCTTTCTCTTTATCCATTTCATCCTGGCCAACTTCTGCCGGTACTAAATATTTAGGATTAGCAGCCGCTACTTGCATAGCAACATCAAGCGCGACTTCACTCTTTCCTGGCTGATCAATAACTACTAAAACTCCCATGCGACCGCCTAAATGAGAATAAGCAGCCACCGTCGGACCACTAACAATTTCAAAACGTTTAATAACCATCTTTTCGCCAACAGTACCGCTTAAAGCGTCCAGAGATTCAGAAACATTGGCGCCTGCAAACGGAGCGCTCAATAAAACCTCTAAAGAAGCGGGTTTGGTAGTTTTAACGATTTCTAAAACTTGATTAGCAAAAGCTTGAAACTTTTCATTACGAGAAACAAAGTCGGTTTCGGAATTTATTTCCAAAATATACCCTTCATTATTCTCAGAATTAACCGCTACTTTCACTATGCCTTCATTTGCCTCTCTATCGGTACGTTTAGCAGCTTTAGAAATCCCTTTTTTACGTAAAATTCCAATAGCTTTTTCTAAATCATTATCAGCTTCCTTTAATGCTTTTTGACAATCAACCATCCCGGCGCCAGTAAGATTACGTAATTTTTTAATTAACTCCATATTGATATTGGGGCTAAAGGCAATCCCAAAAGATGTGCTCTTTGGCCTAAAATTAATTTTTTATTTTTGCTTTACCGAAGACAAGGAATCCTTAATAGTCGCTAAAACTAAAGTAATAGTTTTAGTAGCATCATCATTTCCCGGAATTGGATAATTTACCTCGTCCGGATTAACGTTAGTATCGCAAATAGCAATAATCGGAATATTTTTCTGTTGGGCTTCTCTAACCGCGGTTTCTTCTTCCTTAATATCCCAAATAAACAGCGCGTCCGGTAATTTATTTAAAGTGGTTAAACCGCCAACACGAATTTTTAATTTTTCAATTTCTCTATCGAATTCCAATCTTTCCTTCTTAGTATATTTTTCTAATTTTCCTGATTCTTTCTTTTCCATTAAATCTAAATATTTCTTCACTGACTTCTTAACAACCGGGAAGTTAGTTAAATATCCACCCAACCATTTACCAACAATGTAAGGCTGATTAATTTCCGTGGCCATTTTTTGCAAAGGCTCGGCTACTTGATTTTTAGTGCCAACAAACAAAATACTTTTGCCTTCGGCCACTAATTTTTCCATAAAATTTAAAGCTTCTTCTAATTTTTCCTGGCTCTTTTTCAAATTAATGATATAGATACCATTTTTGGAAGTGTAGATGAATGGCTTCATCTTCGGATGCCATCTGTTAGTACGATGGCCGAAGTGCATACCTGCTTTAAGCATGTCTTCAATTTTTGGTGTCTTTGACATATTTTTTCTTTGTTACGTCCGCCTCCTCGCCTCAAAATATGAGGAAGAAAAAATGGCCCGAAAGCCATAGAGGCGTGATGATTAATTAATAAAAGATTTCCGCTTAATTTAAGCGGAGTCTCTAACTCTAAAATATACTAATTTTAGATAAATGTCAAGATTAAAGGCCTTTTTCAAACTTATACTGGGGTTTTTTAGTTAAATGCCAATATTGCTTCCAATTACAGTCGCCGAGTGAACAATCAAAAATCTGAGCTCCGTTTTTAAGGGCGAGTTCCATATTAGCCTTGGTCAAATATTTAAAAGCATCTTTAACCTCGCTAATATCCGAGCCGACAATTAAATAATAATAAACTTTATTATAAATTACCGAGAGCGAATAGGCGAGTTTTTGACCATCAACAACGAGGGCCATCATTTTCCAGTCTAAGGGTAATTGTAAAAGATCAAAAAAAGCTTGACGCTCGACTTTAGTATTAAGATAGGATTCGGTGCCGAAATTTTTAACATTTAAATCCATCAACTTTTCTAAGCCGCTAAAATCATCTTCAATAATTTCTAAAGAATGTTCTTTCTCCAGAAGGGTGAATAATCTTTTAAAATTATAACGCTTGCGACCATTCGGGAAAGCTTGTAAAAGATAGTCATCAAAATTTTTAAATTGAGAAATATTTACATAGTAAACATAATCCTCAAGCGGCAACGCGCTAGTAAGCTGGTCTTCCCCATCTAAATCAAAAATCTGAACCGGATACGGAAAATCAATCTGAAATAATTTAGGCAATAAATATTCATAGCCACTTTTAAAAAACGGATGGTTACCCTCAATAAAAGCTTCGGCTAAAAATTCTAAATAGTTCTCCTTAGTATTATATTCTAAAGGCAATAGTGCCACTGGCGTTTCTTCGTCGTAAGCGACATAAAAATAAAGCGGATACGGCTTATGTTTATAAAAACAATAACGCACGTCCCAGCGATCGTAGAGGGTTTCGTTTTTAGAAAGCTGATTCCAAATTTCTTTAGCTTGCTCCAAATCTTGAATTAATTTAATCTCAATCATAGCTAAAGAATATTTGGCTGTAAGTGATAATAAGGCGGGTTATCTTTATAACGCTTAATGGCTAAACGAATAATTTCTTCTAGAAAGTCGGCGTAATCCAAACCAACAACCTTGGCAGAGGCGGAAAAAACACCATCCCGATTAAGTGAAGGGTTGGGATTAAGTTCTAAAACGTAAGGGTTATTATTTTTATCAACCCTAATTTCAATACGCCCATAATCATGGCAATCTAGAATCCGATAAGTGTCTAGGGCAATTTCTCCAAGTAGTGCTTCCAATTTTTTACTAATATTTTTTGGCGGTCTCTGTTTAACGATTCGGTCATAAACTGATTCATCGCTATATTTAGCTTCAAAAGGATAAATATGCCATTTGTCCGCCGGTAGGGCATCAAAAATAGAGCGGGTTAACGGTAAGACGCGCAAATCATCGTCATCACGACCAATAACTGGCACATCATATTCATCGCCATCAATATACTCCTCAATTAAAGCCGGGCGACCAATTTCTTTAATAACTTTCTCTAATTGAACGCGCAGTTCTTTTTCATTTCTAACCACCGAATCATTAGTGATGCCGATGGAATTATCAGTATTGGCCGGTTTAACAATCAGCGGATAGCGTAAATCCTCTCTAATATCATCATCCAAAGAATAAATATAATCCCACTCCGGTGTGGGAATCTTATGATAATTTAAAAGTTTTTTAACACGAATTTTATCAATACAAAGCCCCAGCGTAAACGGATTGGAGCCCGTGTAAGGAATTTGCAAAACATCAAAAATAGAAGCCACATGCGGCTCTAACAAACTGGAGTTATTGATACGCTCACAAACGTTAAAAACTAAATCGACATCGCTATTTTTAAGTTCATTAAAAACTTTAGGCAAATCATTAAAATCAAAAAAACTAATTTTATAACCGCGACTCTTAAGCGCAGCTTCAATTTCTTTACCAATCACCGTTAAATCATTTTCTACTAAGCTCTCTTGATCTTGAGCATTCTCATCGTAAAGATTACAGGCAATACCAATATGAAGATTGCGTTGATTAGCAACCGCCATGCGCCTAATTTTTTCAATTTTAGAACCGCGTTTAAGAACCTCGCGATTAACCGTGGAAATAGAAAATGGATTTTTTCTGGCCGTTTTTCCGATAGACGAAGCGGGGTGAAATTTAGCCACTTCATAACTAATTAACTTAATCGCCGAACGCAAATTATCTTGAGCGTCAAGCGGATTTTGTCCGGAAACTAAAATCCAACCCAAATATTCATAACCGTAAGGTGGCGCCATGACGGAATCACCTATTTTTTTATCAAACTGAAACTCTTCCACAAACGACAGTTTTTTTAGCTGATCATCAATTTCTAAATTAACTATAATGCCTGAGTGATCAGAAGAAAAAGTTTCCGCGACTAGATACTCGTGCGGACCAGCCGGAAATTCGAACTTAGGAATATAAAGACCACAAACTATTTTTAAATAATTTTCAATTAAATCAACGCGCCAGGCCGCCTTAACACTGGCATAGACTTCATCACCGCCCAAACGCAAATTAATTTCTAGAGGCATTGGCCCTTTCGGCGTTGACTTGGCTTCAAAATGAATGCAACCATTAAGAATCCCCAATTTTTCTAAAGTTTCATCAGCCATACTTAAAAGCTGTGCCTGATTTTTATTAGGTAAATTGGAAGGTGTCATCCTAGTCGTTTCAATAAAAAACGGCTCTTTGGTTTGACCGTTGTCCGAAATTGCACAAAATTTTATTTTACCGTTTTGAACTAAAATATCTAAATCCACTTCATCGCCGTCAATATATTCTTCCACAAAAACTGCCAAGCCATCGGTTAAAGCTGATTCAATTTTTGGCGACATTTCTTTTTTAATGTATTCATAGCTCTCTCGAAGCTCTTCTTCATCGTTAACCCGCATCACAAAAGCACTGCCCGCGCCGTAAGCCGGCTTAACCACCAAGGGGAAAGAGAAACTTTTAATAATTTCATCCAAATCACGTGCGTTTTTTAACTCCTTAAATTTAATTACCGGCAAATTGTTATGCGCGCAAAAATCTCTAAATAAAAATTTATTTCTTACTCGATTAGCAACCTTAAAGGGAGTGCCAATTAAATGATAACGATCCGCTATTTTAGATACTAATAAAACGTCGTCTTCCAAAAAAGTGGCGACGCCGTCTAATTTAAGCTGCGGATTTTCTTGCAAAAAAGTCTCCAAAGCGGCTAAAGATTCCGCGTAATTAGAGGTATTAGCGCTTATACAATAATCAGCATAGGGCTGAAAACTGGAAGCTTCGCTACTAAGAATAATTATTTTTACACCTAGGCTTTTAGCCTTACGGACAAAAAGCTTTTTAGAGTGGAGAGGGTCGCCGGCAGAATTACTATTAACTATCAGAACCGTTTTCGCAACCAACGATGGCTTAGCTTGATCAGAACTATCATTACCATTCATATAAAAATATAAATAAAGCCAAATTAGGCACTAAAATTATAGCACAAGCACTAAAAACAACAATATAGCTTCCTGGTCAGTACCAAATCAACAAAAGTTACTCTTTTGCTAAATAAGCACGTCTGGCTGCTTCTGGTAAACGCTCAATGGCATAACGAAGCGTCGTTCGAGGCATATTTTTCTGATGCGTATTTAAAAATTTAACAAGCTTCTCTCGGCTAACCCTTTTACCAGCCTCCCGCAACATCCAGCCAACCGCCTTATGAATTAAATCATGTTTATCGTCTAAAAGTTTAGTAGCGACGATAAAAGTTTCTTGTGTTTGGCCCTGATAAATAAAATAAAAAGTGGAAATCATAGCGATACGCCTTTCCCATAAATTTTGCGAGTCGGCCAGTTTTAATAAAAATTTTAAAGCCGATTGCTTCTGATCACGACGATAATTAAACAAAAAATCGCCAACAATTTTGGGAGCGCTTAAATCCACCAAGTCCCAATTATTAATCGCCGTAAAATTATTAACATAAAAATCAAAAATTTCCTGTTTAAGCAATTGGTTATCGGCGGCCTCATATTTTTTTATGAGAATTAAAAGCCCAACTAAACGATACTCGTGAATTTTACTTTTTAAAAGCTGGCTTACGACGCTTAAAGGTACGCTTTGATATTTTTTTGCCACCTCTCGTTGCACCGGGACCGTAATTCCTAAAAAAATATCACCCTCGCCATATTCTCCGGGACCAGTCTTAAAAAAACGCTGCAAAATAGCAGCTTGCTTCTCGTCAGCCAAGGAATTAAGGCTAACCGATATATCCTTAGAATTAAACATAGATTATTTTAGTAATGATAGGTTTTTTGATTATCAATGGTTGTCGCCCGATATAACTGTTCTAATAGCACTACGCGCGCCAACTCATGCGGAAACGTTAGTTTAGATAAAGAAATTTTTTTATACATTTGAAAAATCTTTTGGCTATATCCTAAAGCGCCACCAATAACTAAAATCAGAGGCGCTGAAAAACTACTAACTTTTTTGGAAAATTCTACCGAATCAAACTCTTCTCCCTTTTCGGCTAACAAAAAAATGTTGCCTGATTTATAAGTGCTTAAATAGTTCTGCAAACGCTCCCCTTCCACTCTTTTGGTTGCTTCTTGGCCGGATTTAGAAAATGATTCCGCTTTTAATTCCTCAATTCTAACACGAGCATAAGGTTTCAATCTTTTTAAATACTCAAGCTCTAGCGCTCGTAAATTTTCTTGTTTAATTTTACCATATGTCACAATTATAACATTCATCATAATTTATTGTTGGTAAAAATCTTTAAGCAACTGAATAAAGGTGTTAACCTTATCATTATAAATCATAACACTATTATAATCATTTTGAGCGGCTGCGCGGCTACTGACAATATCGTTGTATAAAGAGTTCAAGTCGGCCACCTTCTGCCTAGTTGCGGCCACTCCTTGATAAAGGCTTCCTTGACTCTTAAGAATTATCTGAATCGGACCTAATTTTTTTTCGTCAAAAAGAGTATCAAAGCCATAATCCCCAGACTGAGCCTGACCATTGATACTATTCGGGATAACGCCAATCGGAAAATAATTAGTAGTTTCAGCATAACAATAACCCGAACCGGAAATTGAATAAGCTACCGGGCAAGCAATCCCGACTGTATTGTGATTGATATCAGGGAAATCCATAATCGCCGTGCCATAACCCAGATTTTTTATTAAAGCAACCGCCAGAAAAGTTTTATCCGAGCAGATGCCCTTATTTAAATAAAGAGTTTCGTAAGGATAAAAAGGATTATTAATTCCCGAGTCGGCCTTAGCTTGATCATATGGTATATATTGAACAAAAGCCAAAGCACTTTCCACTAATTCATCATTAGACCAATTATTTTTTAGAGCCAAGGCTTTAAGCTGATAAGAAATATCGGCAATAGAGATGTCCCCACTTTTCATTTTTAAAAACATACCATAAAAAGCTCCCTGTAAATCGGTCGGTGGATTATTGGCCGAATAACTGTAGACTTTGGGTGATTCGCTATAATTTTTATATAAATCGGAAGATAAGCTGAGCGCTAATAATTGTCCATTATTTTTGTATTTAAAAGAAAATAAACGATTAATGTTATTATTACTCGCTGGCAGCGCAACAACCGTAGTTAATGGGCTGTTAGCCAAAGTTCCAACTGGTATTTTAGCTAAATCGGTATTGGTTATTCCTAAACCAAAACTTCTAATAACCGCAAAGGCGTCAGCCGGTCGCCCCAAATAACTAAGTTTTAAAGTAAGGGGATTTACATAATAAGCTTGACCCTTATCTTCAACTTGCAGAAGAATTCTTCCTGATAAACGTGCCGGTGCTTTCGTATTTAAAAAGTAAGCTAAATCTTTATTGGAAACACCTAAACCAAAATCGCGCATTATCCACCAAGCATCGTCAGGGCGACCTAAGTAATAACGTTTAGCGCTTAGCGGGTCAACATACCAGGCTTGACCTTTATCTTGAACTTGCAACAAAATCCGTCCATTTAAACTCGCAGCCGCTGAAACATGAAAACCAAAAGAAAAACTAAGAACCGTTAAAAATAGGCCAAAAACTAATGATAATAATTTTAAGCTATTTTTCTTCATGATCAATTAATGTTATAAATACATCTTTATCTGGCGGCGACGGCAAATGATTAACGTCATTTATATAAATTATTTTTATATAGCCATCGCGATCAATAATAATTTTACTGATTGATGACTGGAATATTTCTAGAGATAAAAACCCAATAATATCAGCGTTAAGAATCCCTGTTAACAGCGATTTAATAAAATTCCCGTGGCAAAAAACGGCGATTTTTTTACCTTTATGCTGATAGAAAATATCCGCCATCGCTCTTCTAGCGGCCGTTTGCATTTTATCAAGCTCCGCATCTAAAACCTTATGACGTTTTAAGCGTTTTTCCCGCTCCTTTTCCGTCATATTAAAATATTTTATTTTATACCAAGCCCCCCAATTAAATTCATTGAGGCGCGAATCAATTATTAAATTCTTTTTAGTTTTTTTTACAAAATCCGCCGCTGTTTCTTGCGCTCTAGTCAATTCGCTCGCGTAAACGATATCAATATTGGCTCGTAAAAGACGCGCGGTGAGATATTTTCGCTGTTTCAAGCCATCAAGTGAAAGCGGTAATTTTTTATCACCAAGTTTCTTGGCTAATTTATAATTAGGATGACAATGGCGAATTAATAAAATCTCAGTATACGGCTTCTTAGTTTTTGGTTGTATCTTAATGTAGGGATTTTTATACATAGGTTAAAAAATATTCTTATTAAAAAATTTCTGTTAACGTGCGTTCTGATTAAAGTGTATTTTGAGAAGCAAAATTCCAATTAAACAAATTTTTCATAACTGCTTCCACAAAATCGCCCCGACGGTTTTGATAATCTAAATAATAAGAATGTTCCCAAACATCTAAACCTAAAATTGGCTTAAGATTATGAGTTAAAGGGTTGTCCCCATTGGCAGTTTTAATAATTTCCAAGCCATTTTCACCTTTAGCAAGCCATACCCAGCCGCTACCGAATTGTCCCAAGGCAGCAATTTTAAATTGTTCATAAAAAGCATCTAAAGAACCGAAGGCAGTCGTAATCATTTGCGACATTTCCGCCGAAATAATTCTATTTTCCGGAGCGGCGCTTAAACAATTCCAAAAAAATTCATGATTATAGGACTGAGCGGCATTATTAAAAATAGCCGCTTGTTCCGGTTTACCAGCAGTTTTAACAATGATTTCTTCTAAAGAAAGGGCCTCTAAGTCCGTGGCCGTGACTAGCTTATTAAGGTTATCTATATAAGCTTGATGATGCTTGCCGTAATGAAAATCTAGAGTTTGCTCCGACATATGCGGCTCTAAAGAATTTTTAGCGAATGGTAGCGATTTTAAAGTAAACATATATTTTTAAAATTAGCTTAATAAGTATAGTTTATTATAACAAAAAACTTAAGCTTTTGCCACCAAAACTATAATTAATCTTTAAAAAATTTTAGTTTTTTTCTCAAATTACGGTAACCAGGAACTTGTTGGGCAACTAATGACCAAAAATTAGGCGAATGATTGAATTCCCCTAAATGACAAAGCTCATGCACAATAATATAGTCCGCGGCTGCCGGCTCTAAAAAAATTAGCCGATAATTAAAATTAAGATTAGTGGCGCGTGAACAGCTCCCCCATCTAGTTTTCTGCCGCCGAATACTAACGCGCCCATATTTAAAACCATAAAATCTATTAAAATACTCCAAACGATCTATAATAAAATGACGCGCCCTAACTTTATAGCGCTGATACTCGGCCAATTCTTGCGCCGGTGATAAAATATCAGTATTAGTCGCCCTGGTAGTTAATTGCTTTAAAATCCAATCTCCCTTAGTTTCCAAAAAATTACTAATCATTTTTTCACTAACAAAAATTGGCTTAGTGACTGAGACTACGCCGTTACCATGAATTACCAAGCGCAAATGCCGGGAGGACTTATAGGAGCGCAAAACATAAGCGATTTCCTGTCCCTGAATAATAATTTTTTTATTTTTAGCAAGCATGAAATTATTCGTATAATGTTATTATACAGGCTAAATTCTAGGTTTGACAACTAGCTGAGGGTGTATTAATATTCAAGGGTAAATAGTACATTAAAATGGTAAAAACGCTCAAAAAATTCAAAAAAATGGACAAAGCAAATTCTTCTTTAGTATTTATTAATTTTTCCAAACCGGAATTAATTTTTCCGGCCACGGAAATCATGCTGCAAACACCTAATGGCACTAAAATCATTCCCTGTTCTTTCGAGGATATAATGAACTACAAATTCCACTATGAAGATGTTTATGTTCTAGAAATAGAACCTAAAAATGAAGAAGAAAAAAATCGGCTTCAAGAATTTATTAAGCATCGCAAAAAAACTCTAAAACTCTGGACAGCGGACTGTCACCTGTTTAATCAAGCTGGTCGCCAAGATTCGATTGGTTATGTTTACGAATTAAAAAAATTAGGAATTTATATTCCTGAATATCTACAAAAACGCATCAAGCTAATAAAGTTGGGTCACGAAAATCTTAATGACCGGGAAACTACTCGGATTTTAAAGGCGATTGCTGTTCAAAAATCTTTTGATTTCAATATCGGAAAATCAAAGGGGTATCTAACACTGATTAAAAAAATGATTACGGAAATTGTTACCGAAAAACATGACCAAGAAATTGAAACGTTGGCTAAAATGAGGTCAGAATTAATTAAAAACACTGAAAGATACAAGCTCCTCTACTTCTCAAAAAATTTACGTGGCGTTACTTTCAGGCGCGGTGAATTCGGTAGTAAAATTGTTATTGGTTTAAAAGAGATAAACCCATTTCTAATTGATATCTCGGATTTTGCCAAATCAATCAAGGCGTCAAAATTCATTATTGAATTTTCTTGTGGTGGCTATTACCATTTTTTATTTATTGAAAAAGGGGAAATGCTTAAACGCTGTGATTATGCCGAAAGTACCGGCATAAAAAAAATCCGGCAAATAACAGCTAAAACTTTTAAAACAATTGAGCTTTAAAAACAAAAACCCGACCACTAGGCCGGGTTTTTAAAAAAATAAATATTAATAACTTACTCCTTGTGGTTACTAGAAATAGCTCCCTTGAGTTGACCACAAGCAGCGGCAATATCAGAACCAAAACTTAAACGTACGGTTACCGAGACGCCCGCTTTTTCCAAAACACTTTTAAAATTATCAACGGTTTCTCGACTTGAAGGCTGAAAACGGCCAGTGGCGTTATAAGGAATCAAATTTAATAGATACAAAGGCTTACGCATTAAAATTGCTAAATTTTCAGCATCCTTCTGACTATCATTTACCCCTTTTATCATCAAATATTCAAACATCACACGTCGTCCAGTTTTTTTAATATAATCATCAACCGCTTTAAAAATATCCGCCAGCGCATACTTCTTAGCAATTGGCATCAATTTTTGACGCAAACTATCAGTTGAAGCATGAAGTGAAATAGCTAAATTAATTTGTAATTTTTCACCCGCTAATTTTTTAATGCCTTCCGTAAGTCCCGCGGTAGAAACTGACATTCTTCGAGCGCCAATATTTAAGGTCTCCGGGTTATTAATAAACTTAACCGCTTTAATAAATTCCGGATAATTTAAAAATGGCTCCCCCATGCCCATAAAAACAATATTATCAACTTTTTCCAGCTTGTTTTCTGTTTTTAAGAGACGTTGCCAAAAAACAACTTGTTCTACAATCTCCGCGGATGATAAATTTCTTAAAAATCCCAATTGACCGGTAGCGCAAAAAGTACAGCCTAAAGGACAGCCGATTTGACTAGAGATGCAGACCGTATTCCGGTGCTCTCTTTTGTCCGCCTTATCCTCATCTTTAGCATAATCAAAATCTTTATTTTTATCGGCCTGCTGTCGAATTAAAACCGTTTCCACGCTTTCGCCGTCTTCCAAATAAATAAGCGCCCGCTGAGTTTTTTGGCGCCCCTCAGCCGCAAAAACTTCCGCTTTTATTTCCAGGGGACAGGCGACCTCTAATTCTTCCCGCAATTTTTTTGGCAAACTAGAAGCTTCGGCCCACTCTGAAATATAATCTTGAAAAAGAAATTTATTAATTTGAACATAGCGATATTTTGGCTGGCCCTCAAGAACTTGCGATAAATTTTTTATTTTCATCTTAAGATGATTAATTAATTATAATGGCAATAATTTAATTCTAACGATTTCTGATTGGCTAATAGTGCGCATGGGCGGACCCCAAGTCCCCAATCCACCGTTGACAATTAAATTAAAATCCCCCAGCTTAGATAAACCATAGCCATACCCTTTATAAGCCAAATGAGCCAAAAAATTAAAGGGAAACAATTGACCGCGATGAGTATGCCCAGAAAGCTGTAAATCTATCCCAGCCTGGCTAGCCGTGTCAATTCTCTTAGGCTCGTGGAACAGTAAAATACTTGGTTGGGTTTCAGTATAGCCAGATTGCTCAAGAATAGTTTTATATAAATCAAAGGTCCTATCAAAAGAGTAATTAATGCCGATAATTTGCAGGCCAGCAACTAAAACCCGTTTATTATCCAAAATCTCAACTGGGCTATTTTTTAGTAAATCTTTAACTCGATCAAATCCTAAATACAAATCATGATTCCCAAAGGAATAATAAACTCCTTGAGGCACTTTTAATTTAGCGAAAGGAGTATTCATCCAAGAAAAATCAGACTCCATACCGTCAAATAAATCACCAGTAATAAAGACTGCTTCCGGCTCTAGCGTATTTATTTTATCAATAGCGCGCGAAAAAAAATGTTTTCGATAAACCGGACCGAGATGAACATCAGAAATTTGAACAACCGTTTTCCCTTGCCAAGCAACTGGCAAATCTTTAATTTTAACCTCATAATCTTTAACTCGGGGAATAAAAGCATTAAATAATCCATAAGCGGAAATAATAAAGGTAAGCCCTATTAAAATTGTTTTATAAACTAAGGTATCTAAACTAAAACCAAACCAAACGCCGAGAGTTTTAATAGCCAACACTAATATTATACTCAAAAATAAATTAACTAAAATGCCAATCCAAAAAGCGGCTATCATGTAATACCAACGAGTCACTACATTATCCCATTTATGAATTAGATAAGAGGCGGCAATCGCTGACAAAAATAAAACTGCAATAATAACCGCCGCGGTTATTTTAGCGCCGAGAGTAGTAAGACCAAAAAATTTAAGCACCGCCAGCCATACCAAAAAATGGCTAAACAACAAAACAAGTGCGGAAACCGCAAAAAAGATTAACTGCATCATATATTTAAATAAGCGCTAATTTAAAGCGCCAACTTTATTAATTATTGAGGACAAAAAATGGAAACTGCGAAAACTTAGAATTAACGCCTAAGTCATTTTCTATTTCTAGTAATCGATTATACTTAGCGGTTCTCTCCGCTCTGGCTGGGGCGCCAGTTTTAATTTGCCCAGTTCCCATGGCAGTCGCTAAATCAGCAATAAAAGGATCCTCTGTTTCGCCGCTACGATGAGAAATAATCGCAGTCATTGCATTTTTTCTCGCCAAAAGAATAGTAGCTACTGTTTCTGATAAAGTTCCGATTTGATTAAGCTTTATTAAAATAGAATTAGAAGCTTTATTGGCAATTCCCTTTTCCAAACGCTTAACATTAGTAACATACAAATCATCGCCCACCAACTGCTTATCGGGATTATTTTTCAAAAAATTCTGAAAACCATCCCAATCATCCTCGGCAAAAATATCTTCCAGTGAATAAATCGGGTACTTAGACATTAAATCACCATAAAAATCAGTCAACTCCGAACTATTTAAAATACGATTTTCTTTCTTTAAACTATATTTTCCATCAACATAAAATTCAGTAGCGGCCGCATCAATTCCAAAAATAATATCAGTCCCTAACTTATAGCCTGATTCTTCGGTAGCTAATTTTAAAAGTTCAAAAGCTTCAGCGTTACTATTTACGGCCGGGGCAAAACCGCCTTCATCGCCAACTGTAATCCCGTAATTTTTAGCTTTTAAAACTTTTTTCAAAGATTGATAAATTTCCGCACACATTCTAACCGCCGCCGCCATGGTTTTGGCACCAACAGGCAAAATCATATACTCTTGAATATCGGTTGCCCAATCAGCATGTTTACCGCCATTTAAAACATTCATCATCGGTAAAGGTAAAAAATATACTCCCGAAAAATCAGGATTAAATTTGCTTAGATATTGATACAAAGGCTGATTTAATCCAGCCGCCGCCGCTCGTGCGCTGGCTAAAGAAACTGCCAAAATGGCGTTAGCCCCTAAAATTGCCTTATTTTCCGTAGCATCAAGCAAAATCATCGTTTTATCTATCTTTTGCTGGTCTTCTACTTCAAAGCCGATAAGAGCTGGAGCAATTTTTTCGTGGATATTTTTAATTGCCTTTAAAACTCCCAGGCCATGAAAAAATTTTTGGTCGCCATCTCGAAGCTCTACTGCTTCATAGCTTCCAGTAGAAGCACCACTAGGAACCATTGCCTGACCGCTCGCGCCATTATCCAAAACGACTTTAGCGGCGACTGTTGGATTGCCCCGGGAATCCAAAACTTCCCAAGCAGTAATTTTTGTTATTTTCATATAATTAAAT
>Ga0075530_1000668_pt1 | contig 16291 bp, 15 predicted proteins | sample NGEPerD_2_FD_75101 | JGI IMG/M metagenome (GOLD analysis project Ga0075530, IMG submission 75101) | Arctic peat soil microbial communities from the Barrow Environmental Observatory site, Barrow, Alaska, USA - NGEE PermafrostL1-D | ecosystem: Environmental > Terrestrial > Soil > Wetlands > Peat ... | reverse complement strand
GTCGTCACCTCGTGCTCGCCAAGGGCCACCAGCATCGCCGTGTTGAGGCCCGGTACCTCCAAGAGCTCATCGGCGACACCGAGCGCCTTGCGCTTGGCGTCGAGCTCGGCCTCAAGCTTCTCCAGATGCTCGCGGCCACGGGTCTGAATCTCGGCGGCCGTATCCTCGTCGAAGCCTTCGATCGAAGAGATCTCGGTCGGATCGACGAAGGCCACCTCCTCGACGGAGGAGAAGCCTTCCGAAGCGAGCAACTGCGCGATCACCTCGTCGACGTCCAGCGCCTCCATGAACGTGGCCGACCGTTCGGCGAACTCCGCCTGGCGGCGCTCTGACTCGGACGCTTCCGTCATAATGTCGATGTCCCAGCCGGTGAGCTGGGACGCCAGCCGCACGTTTTGGCCTTTACGCCCGATGGCGAGCGATAGCTGCTGGTCGGGCACCACCACCTCGATGCGCTCGGCGTCCTCGTCGAGCACGACCTTGACCACCTCGGCGGGCGCCAATGCGTTCACGATGAACGTGGCGGCGTCGGGCGACCACGAGATGATGTCGATCTTCTCGCCTTGAAGCTCGTTGACCACGGCCTGGACGCGGCTGCCGCGCATGCCGACGCAGGCGCCGACCGGATCAATGGACGCGTCCCGCGACACCACCGCGATCTTGGCCCGGCTACCGGGATCGCGCGCCACCGACTTGATGGTGACGATGCCCTCATAGACTTCAGGCACCTCTTGCGCGAACAGCTTGGCCATGAACTCCGGATGGGTGCGCGACAGGAAAATCTGCGGGCCGCGCTGCTCACGGCGCACGTCGTAGACGAAAGCGCGGATACGGTCGCCGTAGCGGAAGTTCTCGCGCGGCAGGGTCTCGTCGCGTCGCACGATGGCCTCGGCCCGGCCGAGATCGACGATCACGTTGCCGTACTCGACCCGCTTGACGACGCCGTTGACGATCTCGCCAACGCGGTCCTTAAACTCTTCGTACTGGCGCTCGCGCTCGGCCTCGCGCACCTTCTGCACGATGACCTGCTTGGCGTTCTGCGCCGCGACCCGGCCAAAATCGAGCGGAGGTAGGGGCTCGGCGATGAAATCGCCGACCTGGGCGGCGGGGTTCTTGCGCCGCGCCTCGGCGAGCGAGATCTGCGTGGCATCGACGGTCACCTCGTCGACCACCTCGAGCAGCCGGGCGAGAGAGATCTCGCCGGTCTTTGGGTCGACCTCGGCCTTGATCTCGTTCTCGCTGCCATAGCGGGATTTCGCGGCCTTCTGGATCGCGTCCTCCATGGCGGCGATGACCACCTGGCGGTCGATTGACTTCTCGCGCGCGACCGCCTCGGCGATCTGCAAGAGCTCCAGCCGATTGGCGCTTACGCCTGCCTGAGCCATACTCTTTAGCCTCCAATAGTTACGTTCGCCGCGGGCCACGCGTCACCGCGCATCCGCTCACTTAAGTCAATTCGCGGGCTTCTTACCCGAGAGATCCGCCCTGAAGCCGTCCTGGTTGGGCACCAGCTTCGCTTCGCTGATGAGCGAGAAGGGCAGGCCGATGATGATTGGCTCGGCCTGGCCTGCTAGCTCGATCTTCAAATGCACCTCGTCTGAGACCACGTCCTCGATCATGCCTCTGAAGCGCTTGCGCCCGTCGACCGGCTCCTTCAGCTCTATCTTGACTTCGTGACCCGTCCATAACGCGAAATCGTTCGGTCTGACCAGTGGCCGGTCGATGCCCGGCGAGGAAACCTCCAGGTGATAGTGTCCCGGCATCGGATCGTAGGCCTCGAGCACCGGAGACAGTCTCCGGCTGATGGTCGCGCAATCGTCTACCGTCATCTCACCGGTCGGCCGTTCGGCCATGATCTGTACCGTGCCGCCGTCGCGTGCCGAAATCTTCACCCGCACCAGGCGAAAGCCCAGCTCCTCGAGCACCGGCTCGGCGAGATCGGCCATGACGCGCTCCTGCCCCGTCTCGCGGGTGAACCGGCGGTCACCAGTCTCGGCACTTTCTGCAGGGCTCGACATCAATGGTGGGGCCACGCCCCTCGCATAGCGGGGAGCAAGGTACCTAACAAAAAGGAGCGGGCCGCAGCCCACTCCTGACCAAATCCAATCATGAGTTCTGGCGGTAATATACGAGCTTTTTCCGAGGTTTCAAGCCATTCCGGGCCGGCCGAAAAGCCTCATCTCGGCCAGCCTACTATTCGCCGAACAGCAGATGCTTGCGAATACGGGCGAAATCCTCGACCCGCTCATGGCTCAGCGCGCACAGACAGGCCGAAGAGTTGCCGCCGATCGCGGTGCCGCCATAGGCTAGCGCGTCCTCGAACGCGCAGTTCTCGTCGCGGTAGGCGATCCACGCTTTCTGAGCGCGGGTCAGGGCGCCGAGCTGAGGGCTGGGGCTCTGACCCATCTCCACGCCCGCGGCGCGGATTGCGGCCTGAAGCCGTTTGTACGCCTCATTCAGCGTGCGATCGGCGGCGTCGGCCGCCCGGGAGAGGCAGGCCTTGAACTCCGGGTTCGAGCTCGTGGCGCTCTCGCACGCGGTGTAGCAGGTGGTGGCGATGTCGGTCCCGGCTTGGGCCACAGCCGGGCTCAGAAGGATCGTCAACGCCAAAACTGTGAGCACCAGGGCAAATACGCGCATGGGGAACTCTCCTAACGAGGTTAGAGACGCTGCCATTTGAGATAGACGGGCTTGCCACCGCTCAAGGCTTTCCGTTCATAGCGTGTCTCCGGCCAATCGTCCGGGCGTATCCGCCAATCGTCGGCCTTGCGGGCCAGCCAAGCGAAGGCGCCGCTCTGTTTGACGCTGCGCAGCGCTTGGGCCGCATAGTCGCTATCGTCGCTGGCAAAGCGGAGTTCGCCGCCTGGCCGCATGACCCGGGCAAGCGCGCGCACCAACTCGGCCGAAACCAGCCGCCGCTTCAATTGGCGCTTCTTCGGCCAGGGATCAGGAAACAGGATGAATACGCGGGCGATCGCGCCGTCGGGAAGCCAGGCGAGCACGTCGCGCGCATCCCCGTCGTGGACCCGCACGGTCTTAAGCGCGCGATCCTCTATGGTCCCGAGCAGGGTGGCGGCGCCGTTGATGAAGGGCTCGCAGCCGATGAAGCCGATGTCCGGGTGGCGCTCCGCCTGCCAGAGAAGGTGCTCGCCCGAACCGAAGCCGATTTCGAGCCAGACCTCCCGCACCGGCACCGGGAACAGCCGGCGAAGGTCGCTCGGCGGCGGCTGCTCGAGATCGGGGCGGAGGGCCGGGAGCAACTCGGCGATGAGCCGCTCCTTGCGCGGGCTCAAACGCTTGCCCTTGCGCCGGCCATAGGACCTGAGCGGTCTGGTTTCGGTCAATACGAGCATCACCTCCTGCATCCTACGGGCGCAGCCCTTGCCTGGGATGGCGAATAGGCGCACTAAAGCCTACTTATTCTATCGACATTCACAATGCTCGAACTCGGGTTGGGAGGCCAACGAGATGCTGTCGCAAAAGGCCCGGTATGCCTTGCGGGCGATGCTCTGCCTTGCGCAGGAGGACAAGCCGCTACCCATTCGATCCATCGCGGAAGGGGAGCGCATACCCCGAAAGTTCCTTGAGCTCATCCTTCTCGAACTGAAATCCCATGGTCTCGTTCTCAGCCATCGCGGCAAGACTGGCGGTTATGAGCTTGCGAAACCGGCGGAGTCCATTTCCTTCGCCGATGTCATGCGGGTCATCGATGGTCCCCTGGCTTTAGCACCTTGCGCCAGCCGTACGGCTTTCCGTCGCTGCAAGGATTGCCCCGATCCGGAGAAGTGCGAAATCCGCTCGACTCTGCTTGAGGTCCGTGACGCATCGGCTCGGATTTTGGAGGCTTGCACGCTCGCCTCCGCCACTAATCAATTAAATCACTAGTAAATAGGTAGGACTAGTAGTAATTAGATGCTTCTCAGCGTATGGGGGCAGCTATGTCACTGGATTTCCTAATTTTTGTAGTTGTCGGGTTCCTCGCACAAATTGTTGATGGGGCGCTCGGCATGGCGTATGGCGTCGTTTCTACCACCGTGCTCCTATCTTTCGGGGTGGCGCCGGCAAGTGCCTCGGCCAGTGTCCACGCGGCCGAGCTCTTCACCACCCTGGCGTCCGCCGGGTCGCATCTTTGGCACGGCAACGTGGATAAGCGCCTGTTCTGGAGGCTGGCGCCGGCCGGTGTGGTCGGCGGGATCGCGGGCGTCTTCGTCCTGACCTCGATCGACGGCGCCACTATCAAGCCCTTCATCGTGGCCTACATGGCGGTCATGGGCGTGGTCATCGTCTGGCGCACCCTGCGAGCCATCAAGCCCCGTCATGAGTTACCGCGCGGGGTGGAGCCGTTGGGTCTCCTCGGCGGCTTCGTCGACGCGGTCGGCGGCGGAGGATGGGGGCCCGTGGTAACGACGACATTGGTCGGCGCAGGCGGACAACCGCGTTACGTCATCGGCACGGTCAACACGGCCGAGTTCTTCCTTACGGCCGCCGTCTCGGCCACGTTCGTCGCCGCGCTTGTGACGGGACATTGGGAAGATGCAGGAGACTTGACGCAGAACGTGACCGCCGTCGCCGGCCTGATCGTTGGCGGACTGCTCGCGGCACCGCTGGCAGGCTATGTGGTGAAACGGATCTCGCCGAGAACGCTAGGCGTGAGCGTTGGCGCTCTCGTCCTCATTCTCGTCGTCTACCAGACCATCCGGCTGATCGGCTGAGTGGCGGGCCCAAGACGCAAAATGGCCGGGGCGAGCCCCGGCCATCGGCGATCTCGTTTGAGTAGGCTCGGCTAGCTGAGCTCGCTCCGGATCGGCTCGACGAGGTCGAGGCGCTCCCACGAGAAGCCGCCGTCATTGTCGGGCTGCCGGCCGAAATGGCCATAAGACGACGTGCGCTCGTAGATCGGCCGGCTCAAGCCCAGATGCTCGCGGATGCCGCGCGGGCTCAGATCCATGACCTTGCGGAGCGCGTTCTCCAGGTCCTCCTCGGCGATGCTGCCGGTGCCGTGCAGGTCGGCGTAGAGCGACAGCGGCTGTGACACGCCAATGGCGTAAGCGACTTGCAGCGTGCATTTTTCGGCCAGCCCCGCAGCCACGACATTCTTGGCGAGGTAGCGCGCGGCATAAGCGGCCGAGCGGTCGACCTTGGTCGGGTCCTTCCCGGAGAAGGCGCCGCCGCCGTGGGGCGCCGCGCCGCCATAGGTATCGACGATGATCTTGCGGCCCGTGAGGCCCGCATCGCCGTCCGGCCCGCCGATGACGAAGCGCCCGGTGGGATTAGTGTAGAATTTCGTGTGGCCGTTGACCCAGCCTTTGGGCATGACCTCGTCGATGACACCGCGCACGATCTCCTCGATGCGCTCCATGCTGGCATCTTCGCTGTGCTGGGTCGAGACCACGATGGAGTCGGCGCGCACCGGCTTGCCATCTTCATAGACGAGCGTCATCTGGCTCTTGGCGTCGGGCCCGAGCTCCGGCGTGCGGCCTGAGTGCCGGGCCTTGGCCATCTCGTGCAGGATGCGGTGAGAATAATAGATCGGCGCCGGCATCAGCGGCTCGGTCTCGCGGCAGGCATAGCCGAACATGATGCCCTGGTCGCCCGCGCCCTCGTCCTTGTCGCTGTCAGCGTCGGCATCCACGCCCATGGCGATGTCGGCGGACTGCTCGTGCAAATAGTTCTGGAACTCGGCGTTCTTCCAGTGGAAGCCGTCCTGTTCGTACCCGATCTCGCGCACGGCGCGCCGCGCCGCGTCCTCGATGTTCTGAGACGTCACGCTCTCGGGCCCCCGCACCTCGCCCGCGAGCACGATGCGGTTGGTGGTGACGAGTGTTTCGCAAGCCACGCGAGAATGGGGTTCGGCGGCCAAATAGAGATCGACGACGGCATCGGAGATGCGGTCGCAAACCTTGTCGGGATGGCCTTCCGACACCGATTCACTGGTAAAAAGGTAATTTTCCCGGGACACGGCGAACTCCCAAAACTGATTGACGGGCCGAGGGGCCCCCGACGCTGCGCCCGGTTCTGGCAACCGTCGGGCTGGAGGTCAAGCCCCCGCGATCATGCTGTTGATTTAGGAGCCGCCGCCGCGCTCAAGGCGCGAACCAGATCGACCACGCTCTTGCGGACCTTGGCGTCGCCGATCTTGACGAAGGCGCGGTTCAGCTCGAGTCCCTCACGGCTATTCAAGAATTCCAGGATGAAGGTCTCGGAATCGGGTTCGGCCATTCCCGGTGCGCGACTGCCGTCGCCGTCGTAAGGGGCTTCCTCGAAGAAGAACTGCACGGGCACGTCGAGAATTTTCGAGATATGAAACAGGCGGCTCGCTCCGATGCGATTGACGCCCTTCTCGTATTTCTGAACTTGCTGAAATGTCAGCCCCATGGCGTCGCCAAGACGCTCTTGGCTCATGCCGAGCAGCATTCGACGCAATCGCACGCGGCTCCCCACATGCGTGTCTATTGGATTAGGCTTCTTACCTACCATGCGCTCGTAATATCCTTGAAGCTGAAAAAGACGGTTACTTCAGAGTCTTGGTGGGGAACTCCCCTTCGCTAAAATGGTTCATAAGGGGGGCGAATTGCCCCGTCAAGTTTGTGACGATTATTGAACGCTATTCAAATGAATTGACGCAGCCGACAGGCGAGCCAGCCGAAGACAGCGAGCAACAAACCCAAGATTTCCGCGGTGATTCCGAACTTCACGAAGAGAGTCTCCGGGCCCACTTTGGGTAGCCCTGCGTCGATGAGTCCTTTCTGGCCGAGACCAATCTCGGCGAGAACGCGGCCCCAAGGATCGATCACCGCGGAAATGCCGGTGTTGGCCGCGCGCACCACGGGCAGACCTTGTTCGATGGCGCGGACTTGGGCCTGGTGGAAGTGCTGGTAGGGGCCGGCGCTCGATCCGAACCACGCATCGTTAGTGACGTTGAGGAGCCAGCCCGGCCGCGCCGTCTTGTCGGTGACGTCGTCGGGAAAGATGATCTCGTAGCAGATGAGTGGGCTGGCCGGCGGCGCGCCGGGAATTGTCAGGAGCCGCGGGCCGGCACCCTCGCTGAAGCCGCCGCGAACCCCGGTGAGCTGCATGACGCCGAGGCTCTCGAGGAAGTCTTGAAATGGGAGATACTCGCCGAACGGCACGAGATGAATCTTGTCGTAGGCACCGACGACCTCGCCGCCCGCGTCGACCACGAGCAGGCTGTTGAATACGCGCCGCGCGGTGAGCCGTCCCCCCGCGTCCCGCGTCTCGCCGACGCGGGCGCCGCCCACGACAAGGGATGCGCCGTCCGGCAGCGCCTCTCCGATCAAATCGAGCGCCTCGGGTGAATCGGCCAGGAGAAACGGGACGGCCGTCTCCGGCCAGATGACGATGTCGATATCGTCAATCCCGGGCGCGTCGGTGAGTTCGAGATAGTCGGAGAAGATATCGGCGCTGTTCTCAGGCCGCCACTTGTTCGCCTGGTCGATATTGGCTTGGACGATGCGAAGACTCACCCCCGTTTCCGCGTCGGGTGCGGCCGCGAGCCGCCGGTCGCCCCATGCCGCGCCGAGCCCAAGTGCGACGAGGAGGAGACCTGCGAGCGCCGCGGTCCCTTTGCTCGGGCCAGGCTCAATGTTCCAGATCGCCGCCGGCGCCGCGAAGAGAAGGACAGCCACCAGGCTCAACGCGTAGACGCCGAGCAGGGCGGCGAGCTGCATCAACGGGCCGTTGGCGAGAAGCCCATAGCCGATCAAGTTCCAGGGGAGCCCGGTGAGCACATGGCCGCGGGCATACTCGGCAAGGCCAAAGGCGATAGCCAGGGCGAAGACGCGGGCCGCGCCCGGACGCCACATTGCCATGGCGAGCACGCCCGCCGCGGCAAAGAACAGCGCCATGCCGCCCGGCATCGCCGTCATCACGAAGGGGATCAGCCAGCCGTGGCGCCACGGCTCCACGAGGAATGCCTCGGCGATCCAGTAGAACCCGGCGAGAAAATAGCCGAAACCGAACCAGAAGCCGGTGAGGCCGGCGCATTTCAGGCGCGGGACCTGCGTCGCGTGCGCCCCATGGCAGCCGTCGAGGAGCCAGACGAGCCCCCCGAACGTCACGAACAGCACGGGCCACGCATGCACCGGGGCGAAGGCGAGCACCGAGATGGCGCCGAGCACGATCGCCAGAATCGCGCGCTTTACTCCCTGCGATCGGCCGACCCAGGCCGCGACATGGGTTATGGCCGAGCCGCTTGGAGACACTAAGAGACGCTCTGTCCCGCTTTGGTATCGGCCTTGGCGGTGCCCGGCGCCTGAGGAAGATGGATGCGCAATTTCTTGATGCGGCGCGGATCGGCCTCGAGCACTTCGAACTCGACGCCGCTCGGATGATGCACAAGCTCGCCGCGGGCCGGGATGCGGCCGGTGATCGAGAACACCACCCCGCCCAGCGTGTCGATGTCCTCTTCCTGCTCGTCCGAGACCAGTTCGATCCCGAGATGCTGTTCGAGATCCTCGACCGGCGTGCGCGCATCGGCGATCAGCCCGAGCCGCGGATCGATGCGGATCAGCGGCTCCTCCTCGACATCGTGCTCGTCGGCGATTTCGCCCACGACCTCCTCGACCAGGTCTTCGATGGAAACCAGACCGTCGGTGCCGCCATACTCATCGACCACGAGGGCCAGATGGAGCTGCGAGGTCTGCATCTTCAGCAGAAGGTCGAGGACCGACATGGATCCCGGCACGTAGATCAGCTCCCGCGCAATGTTGATCGAACCAACACTGCGTTTGAGATCAACCTTGCCGAGATCGAGCCCGTCGTCGCCGTTCGCTTCCTCGGTGATCCACGACATGAGATCGCGGATGTGAATCATGCCGCGTGGATCGTCGAGCGTCTCCCGATACACGGGAACGCGGGAATGCTCGGCCTTGCGGAACACCCGCATCAACTCCTCGATCGTGACAGTGTCGTCGACCGCCACGATGTCGGCCCGCGGCACCATGACGTCCGCGACCGTGAGCTGGCCGAAACGCAAAATGCGCAGCAGCATGATGCGCTCCTGCGCGCTCAGCGTGTCGCTCTTGCTGCGCGCCAGCGCATCCTCGATCAGTTCCCGAAGGTCGGGCTCCTCGCCCAGCCCAAGCTTCTGAAGCAGGCGCTCGAACCAGGATGCGTCCTCGTCGGCGCGGCGCGCCGGCTCGTCCTCGCGGTCGGTTATTGGGCCGTCGCTCATGGCGATATTCCCGCGAGGGCTCCCTCGCCGCGATAGGGGTCGGCGATGCCCAGAGAGGCCAGCGCCTGTCTCTCCAAACCTTCCATCCGCTCCGCCTCGTCGTCTTGCATGTGATCGAAGCCCAGCAGATGCAGCACGCCGTGGACCACGAGATGGGAGACGTGGTCGGCAAGCGCGATGGCCTCGTCGTTCGCCTCTTTCAGAGCGGTCTCGTAAGCGATCACGACGTCGCCGAGCGGCCCCGGCCTCCCCGGCGTATCGCCCGCCGGAAAGGACAGCACGTTGGTCGGCGCATCCTTGCCGCGCCACTGGCGATTGAGGCTCCGCATCTCCGCATCGTCCGTAAGCACGATGGTCAGCTCGTAGGACGCGGGCATCTTGGGCGTCGCCTCGGCGAAGGCTGCGTGCGCGGCAAGTTCCACTGTCGCGTCACTGATCGCCGCGTCGGCCCAGGCGCCACCGTGGTGGACGACCTCGACCGCGAGCGCCGCCCGTTGGGTAGGCTCCGCGATGCTGCGACTAGGGCCGTCTTCGGTCATGGGCGCCCACCGTTCTGGGGGACGGCCTCGTAGGCCTCGACGATCCGGCCCACCAGCTCGCGGCGCACAACGTCAGCCTTGGTGAAGGCGACGTGATCGATCTCCTCGATGCCGTGCAGGATTTCTATGGCCTCGGTCAGCCCGGAATCCTTGCCCGGCGGCAAGTCGACCTGTGTCGGGTCGCCGGTGACGATCATCTTGCTGTTCTCGCCGATCCGCGTCAGGAACATTTTGAGCTGAACCGCCGTGCAGTTTTGCGCTTCATCGAGAATGATAATGGCATGGGACAGGGTGCGGCCGCGCATAAAGGCCAGCGGCGCGATCTCGATGACGCCGGCGGTCAGCTCGCGCTCGACCCGTTCCGGCGCGAGCACGTCGTAGAGCGCATCGTAAAGCGGGCGCAAATAGGGATCGACCTTCTCGCGCATGTCGCCGGGCAGAAAGCCGAGCCGCTCTCCCGCCTCGACCGCGGGACGCGACAGGATAATCCGGTCGCAGGTACCGGCCTCGAGGCACGCTGCGGCGAAGGCGACGGCCAGATAGGTCTTGCCGGTGCCGGCGGGGCCGGTGGCGAACACCAGATCGTTGTGCTGCAGCGAGTCGAGATAAGAGCTCTGCATCGGCGTCCGCGCCGTGATGAGGCGCCTGCGCGTGCGGATCTGCTGCGCCGTGGGCAGCGTCTCGCCCGGCTCGGCGCCACCTTCGGGCGGGGCCACGCGGGCATGGCGGATGGCGCCTGCCACCTCGCCGACGCCGATCGTCTCGCCTTGCGCCAGACGGTTGTAAAGTTGCTCAAGAACGGATTGTGCCGCCGCGCAGGCGTCCTCGGGTCCGCGCAAGGCCACGGCGTTGCCGTTGACCACGGCCTCGACGCCGAGGCGGTCCTCAAGCACGGCAAGATTTGCGTCATAGTCGCCGAGGAGGTCGCGCACGAGCCGGACATCGTCGAAATAGACGACGGTGGGCTCTCCGCTCCCGTTGGCTGGCGCTATCCCAGAGCGCTTCGCCGCTGCTCCACGCCCGCGCGCCAAAGATGTCTTCCGAACGCTGGCCTTGCTCGTCACAGGGCCGCCTGAATTGGCTCGCGGCATTCAAATCCCGAGTCTATGACACCGGTAAGACTGTTCGGCCCGGCGGCCGAGATGTCAACCTCGGCGATGTCGCCGATCAGCGCCTCGGGCGCTTCCACGTGCACCGCCTGGAGATAAGGTGAACGACCGGTGATCTGCCCCGGATTCCGGCCTTTGCCCTCGAACAGCACTGGCAGCCTGCGGCCAACCGTCTGCCGGTCGAAGCTGCGGCGGCTCTCCTCGAGCAGCGCTTGTAGGGTGGCAAGGCGCTCTTTCTTGGCCGACTCGGGGACTTGGGCCTCGAGGTTCGCCGCGGGCGTTCCAGGCCGCGCGCTATACTTAAAAGAGTAGGCTTGCGCGAACCGGACGCGGCCAGCCAAGGCAAGCGTCTCCTCGAAATCCGCATCCGTCTCGCCGGGAAAGCCGACGATGATGTCGGTGGAGAGCGCAATGTCGGGACGCGCCGCGCGCACTCTTTCGATCAGCGCCTCGTAGTCCGACGCCGTGTGCTTCCGGTTCATGGCGGCGAGGATGCGGTCCGACCCCGCCTGGAACGGCAAATGGAGATACGGCATCAGCTTCGGCTCATCGCCGAACAGCGCGATCAGTGCCTCGTCCATGTCGTGGGGGTGGCTCGTGGTGAAGCGTAAGCGCTCGACGGACGGGATTTCGGCGAGCCGCCGCAACAACCGCGCCAGCGGCCAGACCGCGCCGTCGGGCCCATCGCCGTGATAGGCGTTGACGTTCTGCCCGAGCAGGGTGATCTCGCGCACGCCCCGTGTCGCCAGCCGCTCCACCTCGGCGACGATCTCGTCCGCGCTCCGTGAATATTCCGCGCCTCTGGTGTAGGGCACCACGCAGAACGTGCAGAACTTGTCGCAACCCTCCTGCACGGTGACGAAGGCCGAGGCCTGGCTCTTGCCGGTCGCCCGTGCCGGCAGCTGCGCGAATTTGTCCTGCGCCGGGAACTCGGTCTCGATCGCGCTCTTGCCGGTCAAAGACGCCTCGGCGACCAGTTGGGCCAAGCGGTGATAGCTTTGCGGGCCGACCACGATGTCGACCGCCGGCGCGCGGGCGAGGATCTCTTTGCCCTCGGCCTGAGCCACGCAGCCGGCCACCGCGATCATGGTGTCGCGGCCTTCGGCTTTGCGCGCTTCCTTGGCCTTCCGCACCCGGCCAAGTTCCGAATAGACCTTTTCGGCGGCCTTCTCGCGGATATGGCAGGTATTGAGAATGACGAGATCGGCCTCGGCCATCTGCCCGGTGAGCTGAAAACCGGCAGGCTGAAGCGCTTCGGCCATGCGCTCGGAATCGTACGCATTCATCTGGCAGCCGAAGGTTTTGATATGCAGCTTCTTGGCAGAAGGCTGATCGGGGCTTTGCGCCATACTCCGTTGTTGGCTCCCGCCCCGGTTCTCGTCAAGAGGAAAGCCGAACCGGATGACTCCACAACTCGGGCCAAGCTGCTAGAGTGGAACCGCCCCAAGACCCTGGAAGACGTCGCAGTCGCCGGATCCTGGGGCGGTTTACCTGGCCGGACGCCTGGCTAAGAGCCGGGCGTCCGTGTCTCGCCGAGGCTTACGAGTTGCACGCGGTCATGCCATGCAACGCCGTCTGCGCCGCCGACTTCGACGGGTAACCTTCCGAACCCAGCATGGTCCAGGTCTTCCCGTTGGGCTTCTTCGCCACGATCTCGCACTTATGGTTGCTGCTGTTCTGCGCCACGTAGAACTCGCTGGCGGCGAACGCCGGGGTTGCCATCCCGGCAACGAGCAGGCCTGCAATCAGATACTTCTTCATTGGACTACTCCTTGGTTGATACGTCCTGAAGGTCATCTTCAAGGCGCGCCGACTCAACGCGCACAACGCGGCGGAGTATTGGCTGAAGCGGGGATGACGATGTCGCAGGGCGTGTCGCACCTCAATGCGGCGGTCACTGATCGTTCGGCCAACTCTCTGACAGAGACTGAAGCTTGGCCGTGGCTTGAACGCTTCTAATCCGCCGCAATTCCCCGCGTCATCGCGCCGCGGTAGCGGTCAGCCTTCGAGCATGGCGGCGACCAGTTTGGGCGGCTTCCCGGGCGGGGCGATCTGCTCGAAGGTGCACTGCGTGGGCGCTTTTTCGGGCCGGAAACGGACCAGCTTGGTGCCGTGGCGGAAGCGCCCGTCGGTCACCTGGTCGAAACGCACTTCCACCACCATTTTCGGCTCCAGCGGTTGCCATTCGCTTGAGCGCTCGGTCGCCCACCGGCTCGGGCCGCCGGGCGCTTTGCCACTGAAGCCGGGCGGCGCGATCATGGTCTTCAAGAGTTTTGTCAGCGCCGGGCGCTCGATATCGGTGATGGTCGAGGTAAAGCCCACATGGTCCAGCTCGCCGTTCTCGTTGTAGAGGCCGAGCAGCAGCGAGCCGACCTCATCGCTGTTTGTGCCGTAGCGGAAGCCGCCGACGACGCATTCGGCGGTGCGTAGATGCTTCACCTTGAGCATGGCGCGATCCCCCGGCAGATAGGGTCCGTCGAGGCGTTTGGCGACGACGCCGTCGAGCGCCCCGCTCGCGCGCGCGAGCCACTTTTCCGCTTCGTCGCGGTCGAGCGTGAAAGGCGAGAGCTTCAGGCTCTCTTGGTCTCCGACCGACTTATAGAAGGCCTCGAGCGCCGCGCGCCGCTTGGTCAACGGCATCTCGATCAGGCTCTTGTTCTTCGCATCGACCAGCATATCGAACAGGATGAGGACGGCGGGTGTCTCCGCCGCGAGCGTCTTGACGCGGCTCTCGGCGGGATGGACGCGTTGCTGCAGGGCATCGAAGGACAGCGTCTTGCCGACGGGAATCGCCAGCTCGCCGTCGAGCACGAAGCATTTCGGCTTCAGCGCCTTCAGGAACGCCACGACCTCCGGGAAATAGCGGGCAAGCGGCTTGCCCGACTTTGCTCTGAGGTCGACCTCGTCCCCGGCACGAAAAGCCAGACAACGAAAGCCATCCCATTTGGGCTCGAACTGCCAGTCACCCGCCTCGGGCAGTTCGGTGACGAGCTTGGCCTCCATGGGTTCGAGGTCCAAGGGCACCGCAAGCTCTGTGAGCGAGGTGGGGGCCGCCATGGGTGGTCGTTACAGGGAAAGCCGGGTGAGGCCAAGTGGGAACGGGCCGCGCCGGTAGAGCGTTGATGTCACGGTGTTTAAACAGGAGGAACGATCATGCCAGCCAAATCCGCTGCACAACAGAAGGCCGCTGGCGCGGCTCTGTCCGCCAAGCGCGGCGACACCCCGGTGAGCAAGCTCAAGGGCGCGTCCAAGTCCATGTACGAGTCCATGAGCAAGAAGGAACTCGATGACATGGCTTCCACCAAGCGTAAGGGGAAGCCCGAGCACGCGTCGAAATCGAAGAAATCGCATTAGCGCGTGGGCGTTATTGCAGCCGGATCACCACGCTGTCCGCCGTGCCGGCCGCGTCGGTCACCGTGAGCCGCACGAAGCCCGGCCCGTCAGGCTCGAAAAACACCGTGCGCGGCGCATTGGTGGTCTCAAACGGTAGCCCGTTGATGAGAACGTTGAGCGGCGCTGTGCCGCCCGCGATCTTGATGGCAATGGGATCGAGCGCGGCGCCATCTGCCGACAGCGCCAGGCTCGCGCCATGAGGCGGGAACACGATGTGGACCTTAGGCGTCATGGCTGTGACGGGGTTGGCGCGCGCGGCGAAGCGCCGGAGCGGCGGCGGCAGTCGCGCCGAGGTCACCGCCAGGATCCCTTTGGGGGCCGGCGGCAGGGCCTTCGGCGTCTGCCCCAGCCTGGCGAAGGCATCGAACAAGATCGGTGCTGCGGCGGTCCGTCCCACGAGACCGGTGACCGGCGCGCCGTCCGGGCGTCCGACCCAGACCCCGATCGTATGCGCGCCGTCGAACCCGACCGCCCAGGCATCGCGATAGCCGTAGCTCGTGCCGGTCTTGAAGGCGATGCGCCCGCCAAGGGCGTTGGCCGGCGGCGGCGCCCCGCGCAGCACATCGCCGACATACCAGGCGGCCACCGGCTCCAAGAGACGCTTGAGGGGCGGCGGCGTGGCGCCGAGCCGCGCGAATGGCGGCGCCACGGTGCCCTGACGGGCAAGCCCGGAATAGAGCGCTGTGAGGTCAAGCAGCCGAACGCCGATGCCGCCAAGGCCAAGGGCGAGCCCCGGCGTTTCGTGTTTCGGCAGCACCAGCGACGCCCCGGCTTCTCCGAGCCGCGCGAGCAGCCGGCTTGGCCCCACCGCGTCGAGCACGGCCACGGCGGGCACGTTGAGGGAGAGTTGCAGCGCGCGGCGCACCGTCACCGTGCCCTGAAAGGTCTGGTCGAAATTCTCCGGTGCGTAGTCGCCATAGCGGATCGGCCGGTCCTCGATCAGCGTTTCGGGATGGACCAGCCCGTCCTCGAAGCCGAGCCCGTAGATAAAGGGCTTGAGCGCCGAGCCCGGCGAGCGGACTGCGCGCGTCAGATCCACTTGGCCGGCGCGGCGCTCGTCGAAATAGTCTGGCGAGGCGACCCGCGCCAGGATCTCGCCCGTTGCATTGTCGATCACCACGATCGCCGCCGACATGGCCTCGCCGAGCGCATTGGACCGCTCGCGGGCAAGCCGCTCGAGCCGCCGCTGCAGACGGCCATCGATGGTGAGCCGGATGATTTTTTCCGACTCCGACGCCACCAACGCCTCATCGGCGGCGTGCGGCGCGCTGAGCGGCATGGCTCTGCGGGCGTCGGGCACGGGCTCGGTCTTGGCGTGGGCAATTTCGCTTGCGCTGAACGTGCCGGTCCCGGCGATGCGATCGAGTACGCGGTCGCGCGCTGCCCGCGCCTTGTCCGCATAGCGATCGGGCCGGCGACGCTCCGGCGACTGCGGCAGGGCGACGAGAAGGGCCGCCTCGCCGAGCGTGAGCCGGCGCGGCTCCTTACCGAAATAGGCCAGCGATGCGGCGCGGATGCCTTCGAGATTGCCGCCATACGGCGCGAGCGTCAGGTAGAGGCGCAAGATCTCGTCCTTGTCGAGCGCCCATTCGAGCTGCAGCGCGCGGATCGTCTGGCGCAGCTTGGCGGCGACCGACCGCTCCCGCCGCGGCTCGAGCAAGCGCGCCACCTGCATGGTGAGCGTCGAGCCGCCCGAGACGATCTGCCCTTGGCTCATGAGTTGGTAAGCGGCGCGGGTCATGGCGAGCGGGTCGACGCCGTGATGGGAGAAGAATCGCTTATCCTCATAGGCGAGCAGCGCTTCGAGGAAGCGCGGGTCCACGTCCTGGCGCGAGGCGGGCAGCCGCCAGCGGCCTTCGTCGGTGAGATAGGCGCGCAGCAATCGACCGTCGCGGTCGAGCACGGTGGTCGAGAGTTCGAGGTCTTGTCCAAGAGGGACCGGGCCGAAAGACTGGACCAGCCCGACCGCACCGCCGGCCACCGCGGCGGCGATCCAGACCGCCCCGATGGCGGCGTAAAGGCTGCGCCGCCGCCATTTCCCCTTCTCCCCTATGGGG
>Ga0075530_1000666_pt1 | contig 16307 bp, 20 predicted proteins | sample NGEPerD_2_FD_75101 | JGI IMG/M metagenome (GOLD analysis project Ga0075530, IMG submission 75101) | Arctic peat soil microbial communities from the Barrow Environmental Observatory site, Barrow, Alaska, USA - NGEE PermafrostL1-D | ecosystem: Environmental > Terrestrial > Soil > Wetlands > Peat ... | reverse complement strand
GCTGGACGGCATCGAGCCGGAAATCCTCGCCAGGGTGGAACACGCGCCAACCCACGTCGAGGGCGTCCACGACGTGCAAAACGTCCGCGCCCGCTGGCACGGGCACAAGGTCTACGCCGATCTTAGCGTCGTGGTGGATGGCTCGCGATCGGTTGAGGATTCGGCGGCGATCGCGGACCGGGTGAGATCATCATTGGCGGACCACATCCCCGCTTTCGGCGATGCCGTGATCTCGGTGATTCCTGTATCTTCAACACCACAGTCGTAAAGGATCACTGTTCAATCCGGAACAGGCCAGAGCCGCTCATCGCCGAAAGGCGTCCAGCCCGGAATATCGCCAGCCGCGGGCAACACATCCCACAAACCACCGGTCGACAATCCGGACTGATCGAACGCCGGTTCGGTGTCGCTGGCCGAACCTGAGACGACATCAGCCACGATTGGCAGAAGCTCGGCCACCAGATCCCCGGTGGGCTCGCCCTCGAAGCTGAAGATGAATGCCAGCACAACCAGGTTGTCATGCCGCATCACCACCCACACGGCACTGCCGCTGTCATCGGGCGACCACTGAAGAGTTGCCCCGACCGCTTCCGCTGGATAGGGGGCATTCCGCACATCGATCAGCTCGACCGACCTGATCAGGGTCGAGCTCCCATCCTCCTCATACCTCGCAAAATCCGGCAGCTGTGCCCTGGCAGCGGCGAAGACCTGCTCGGCATGCTCCGCCGAATCGAAGGCGCCGACCCAGATGCCCACCGACGATCCACCCGGCGCAAAGACGGGCGTGCCACCCGCGGCTGGCGTAGCGTCCACCCCTGCCGCCGCTTCGTCAACTTCCCGGTCGAAATTCCGGAAAACCGCCTGCACGAGCCCGGTCATCTCCGCCGGTGTAATGATCAACGGCGTCTCGGGCGATGCCTCAGGCGTCTGGGCCACGGCAACCGGAGCGGTCATCGCGACGCCAGACATCGTGATTATCGTTACCAGGAATCGAACCAGCCATTTTGACATTTTGGCCTCATTCCACCGGCAATGCTACGTCCGGTCAGCCGACGTCGATGTACGACACGAAGTTCGTCGCCACCCAGCCGATCACCGCCGAGTCATCCCACTGCACATAGACCCAGCTGTAGCCGTCGGCGTCGACGAACCGCGGATCCAAGACTGTGCCATAGGCGCCGGTCGGCACCGTGATAAACGCCTCACTGTCCAGACCCGGCTCCCACCGGACGTTCAGCGGGCCGTCCGTGACCCGCACGCGATCCTTCGGCGCCGCCGCATAGCCGGGCGCCAGGAACTCCTCGGCAAACCAGCCTTCGGCGCCATCGGGCACCCGCACCGGTAGCCAACTGTATCCGTCCGCCGATACCGACGACCCAATCACCAGCGCTTCCGTGTTGTAGGGATACGTCGCGATCACGCCATTCCCGAGGCCCGCCCCGCTGCGCAGGTTCAGCGCGTCGGTGTTGACATGCATATAGACTTGGCTCGGTGTCTGAGAGGCGTCGCCCAGGCCAGGAACCAGAAATCCGCCGGCAAACCAGCCGTCACTGCCATCCGACACATGAACTGGCCACCAGGCATAGCCATCCGCGGCGACCGAAGATCCGGTCACTTCCGCATTCGTGTTGCGTGAATACGTCCCGATCACGTTGTCGCCTAGCCCCGCGCTGCTGCGCAGGTTCAGTCCATCGGTAGCAACATGGACATAGGTAAAGAGCCCGATCGACGAAGAATCATCGTCCGAAGCCGATCCGATGAACTCGGCCGCGACCCAGCCGCTTGTTGAGGTTCCATAGACCGCTACCTGAACCCAGCCGTAACCATCGGCCCACGTCACATCGCTGGTGATGGAGACGATATCGCCCTGGTTCAGCGATGCCACCACGCCATACCCAAGCCCGGGACCTTCCCGCAGGTTGAGGGCGTCGACGAGGACGACCCGTTGCTGATCTCCGTTTTGCGCCGCCGCCGAACGCAGCAGCGATCCAAATCCTGATGCCGGCGCCAAGGCCAGCGCCACACTACTGCCAATTGTTGCCCTCAAGAAGTGACGACGATGCATGACTGCTCTCCCATTGTGTTTTGGTGCAGTGAAGGCGACACCAGCGCGTCCGCCGGATCGCCCCCACGGCGGTTCCACTTTCAGGGCCCCAGTTACCTGCTACGACGCGGCGGCGCGGCCATTGGTTTCGCGATCCATGACAATAAGTCAGGGCACATGATGCGATCGTCGCCGTGGTATCGTGTCACGACCCAACGCCAGAGTCGTCCTTCTGGGCGTAGCGAAGAATCCCCGCGCGAAGCGCTCGACAGCAAAGCTGGCGCAGATTGCGGCACGCTCATGCAAGCGCGCCGCAAGGCGGACACAAGATCCCGCCCTACAACGCCGGAAAATGCGTCGACTGCGGCCTCGCTCAGCATGACGGCCCTCCTGTAATAGCCAATGCATCATCACCAACCGAGGGTGCAGCTGCCTCCGATCTCGCTCAGATCGTCCCGGGTGTCGGGAAGCCGGAATCGGTGTCATTCTCGATCAGGTCCATCACCAGCGGCCATGCCAGCTGAAGAATCAGCGCCAGCGCAATCAACACCGCGATGATAATCACCCACAACGGAATCCGTCGCCGACCGGCATCGTCGAAGCTGTCATCATCGAAATCGCCCAAATCCCACGCCGGGTCCGGCCGATCAGGATCGTATTCCCGTTCCTGCTCCTGTTCCTGGTCATCGACCTCGGCGTCGTCTCGTTCCCACGGTCGCCGTGGATTCATGATTTCGACCTTTTTCCACTACCTCGGAGCGCCTGCTCCAGCACAATGGCTCGGCGATCCGACTTGGCCACCCTGAGCCTGATGAGTAGTAGAATACGGTAGTGAATACCATTCTGGCAGTGGGGAACGTTGACTCGCTGCACACAAGAAGCCATGAGTGGAGTCGAATCCCAAAACGAGGGCGTTGTCTCGCGCACTGGAGCATTCCATGATCGATGTCCTGCCCATTCCCCTCCCCTGGTACGTGGTCGGCCCGCTGATGGGATTGACCGTTGCTGGCCTCTACATGATCACCAACAACCACCTGGGCGTCAGCGGCGCCTACGTTCAGATGGTCGACCATGCGCGCGGTCGCCCGATCGAGCCTTGGCGGCTCTGGTTTCTCGGCGGGACGTTCGCGGGCGCCGCGCTCGTGGCGCTGCTAGGGGGCTACCCGCAGGCGGGGTTGGGATACGGAGCGTTGGGCGAGTATCTCTCCCTCCCGGCGTTGATCCTCACACTCTTCAGCGGCGGGATGCTGATCGGCGTTGGTTCCCGATGGGCCGGAGCGTGCACCTCCGGTCATGGACTGACCGGTTGCGCGACGCGGTCGCCGGGCAGCATGGTCGCCGTTGCAACGTTCATGGTCAGTGCCGTGGCATTCACCTTCCTCCTCCATCTGCTGACCGGAGGCGCCCTGTGAACCGCACCAATGTCATCTGCGCGCTGTTCGGGATAGCGTTTGGCTTCGTCTTTGCCGCAGCGGGCTTCAACCAGTACGACGTCATCCACGACATGCTGCTCCTGCAGAATTTCGATCCGTTCCTGGTGATGGGATCGGCGGTAGGAACCTCGACGCTGATCCTGTGGCTGTTCGAGCGACGCCGATGCCAGACGCTGCTCGGCGGACGCCTGGAGCTGCGACGGTGGGCATTCGAGCGCAAGCACCTCACGGGCGGCGTGGTCTTCGGCATCGGGTGGGCGATCACCGGCGCCTGCCCGGGAACCGCCTCGACCACACTCGGCGGCGGCAGTGTGATGGGAATCGTGCTAGTAATGGGAATCATTGCGGGGATCGCCCTGCGTGATCTCGTGGTCGCGCGCCAGGTGGTTCCCATGCCAGAGCCCATGCCGGAAGTCTCACAACCCTGAGCGGTCGGTGAATTCCTCCATGCAATGTGACACGCCATGTCATCGGACGCCGATTAGCTCACCTGCTCCAGTGTGATCAACGTACCGCCCGCGTCAGTCGGAAGGAAGACGGTGTTGTTCTCCGCCCAGGTGGGTGGGGTTTGAAACCAGTCGATGAACGGCTCGTCCGGCGTTCCTGTCACGGGAAACGACGTGCCTGTTTCGAGATCGAGCACGTAGAGGACGGTAGCCGGATCCCGGTCGCCGTGGATTCATGGTGTTGGTCCTTGTTCGCGTGAACCACTGTTCAGGATGTTCGCTCCTCGGGTGTTTGCGCGGTAATTCCCGCCGTGCCGGTGCCGACGATGAGGGCAAGCATCCCGATTGCCGGCATCAATCGACTTTGCATTCGCTTGCTCCTGTTCAAAGATACCGCTTCGTGACATCATTCGACTTCATCAAGACCCCGCCTGAAACTGCTGCTGCTGAGCCGTGATATAGCTTAGGATATCCCGAATATCCTGATCGGACAGCTCGTCATCGAACCCTGGCATGGCGGTGCCCTGCTTGCCATTCCTGATCCAGTAGACGAGGTCTTCCGTCGAATGCACCATGGTATGCGGCTGCGAGAAGTCGGCCGGAGGGGGCTCCATGCCTGCGCTCTCCGGCCCCGAGCCGCGCAGCTCCGCGCCGTGGCAGGACAGGCAGTTGGCCGCATAGATCGCTTCGCCGCGCTCGACCATCGCCGCGTCGCTCGGGTTGATGACAGCGTACGGTCCAACCCCCGCCAGCACGGGATCAACACGAGCCTGCAACAGCAAGACGATGCCAAGCACCAGCGCGGCGAATCCCATGCCGCCGCTCTCCTTGCGCAGCGCGCTTCGGCCCGCGTAGACGCCCAGGACCATCCCGCCAACGCCAACGATCACGAGCAGCAACCCCAGCACGCCACCCGGCGTCTCGAACCGCCACGGCTCACCGGGCACATCGACCTCCGGAGCCGTGGTCCTGATCGCCTGCTCGGCAACGGCCTGGATCGGCGCCGCTCCCTGCTCCCGCAAGATGAGCGTGATCTCCCAGTCGCCAGCGATGCTGAGCTCGCTCCCATGGTACTCGAAGGCGCTTCCCGAAACGTGCGATAACTGGATTTCGCTCGTGCCCAGGTTCTCCTGTTCGGGAATCGTCAATCGTAGGAGCGCTTCTGTCTCCGGTGCAAGAAGATTCTCACTCACTTCCAGCCGGAAATGATTGACGCCAACGGTGCCGGGCGCCAGCGATAGCTCAGCCTGGCCGTCTTCCAGCTCGAACGGGACCGAGATCTGCTGCGCTCGCACGGCCATCACGTCGCGCGCCGGTTGCAGGCTGGTCATCCGCCCGACGGCGACCAGCGCGGCGAGCACCAGCACGGCTTCAGCGGCGACAGTCCAGCGCAGCCGCTTGCTCCAGATCGGCCCACCGGGAGGTGACCGCCGGATGACCCGGCGTTGGATCACGAGCAGGTTGGTCGCCGCAAGGATGAGCGCACCGGCGAGCAAGCCCAACTTGATGATGAGGGATTGGCCATAGTCGGTCGAGCGGAGCGCTTCTAGATTGCCGACGTGCAGCCACCCCGCATAGAAGCCAGTCAATCCCAGCGCCGCCCAGCTCACCAGTCCGAGCACCGAGAATCGCGGTATGGCGGCCACCAGGATCGACCGCCGTTGCTCCGGCGACGCGCTCCGCAACACGGGAAAGAGCACGAATGTCAGGATGAGCAGACCGCCAAACCAGACGGACGCGGCGAACAAATGGATCACATCGGCGACGATCGCGACCGCGCGCCCGACCGTCAGGGCGGAGGCATGGGCAACCAGGCTGAACGGTATCGGAAGCACGAGGCACACGACCCACGCCGCGAACCAGGTAGAGGGACGCTCACCGGGGAACCACCAGGCACAGGCCGAGAGAATCAGCCCGGTCAACAGGATCAGCACAATACGATAAAGCCAAAGCTCGCCGTAGCGGGTTTGGCCAACGGTGTTGAGGATCTTTTCAATCAGGGTACCATCTGGCAATGTCATGGCTTGCACGACAAGCGCGAAGACTGACCCGGTGATCGCAAGCAGCAGCGCCGCAAGCGTGAATCGCTGTATGCGCGGCACGACCTCGGGAGCGGAACGCCACACCGGGCCGAGCGCGGGCCGGACGATCATGGTCCAAACGGGCCAGGCGGCGAGCAGCGCCGCGAGCCCGACCAGCGCGGCCCAGCGAGAGGCGGTCTTGAGCCACTGCGGGGGACCGCCGAGGTCCTGGCCAGCCGATGGAATCACGACCGGCGCGACATCGGCGTCAGAGCCGACGGTGAAGGCGAAGTAGTTCTGGGCGGTATGCCCATCAGCCTTCGAGAGGGTGCGCCACAGCACGGAGTAGGCGCCATCAGGCAGGGCAGATGGCAGCCCGAGCACCATGATGTACTCGTCGTCGCCAGCTTCCAGCGTCGTCCCCTGAACTTCGTTGCCCTGGCTGTCGAAGAGCCGCAATTGGCTGTAGGACCGCTCCAGTGGCTCGGTAAAGCGCGCGGTGACCTGACCGGGAGCCTCGGCGACGATATCGCCAGTCGCCGGTGTGCTGCTCTCCAGCGCAGCGTGCGCAGCCGCATCCGCGGTAACGATCACAACCAGCAGCGCCGCCAGGACTGCTCCTGGCAGCAACCTGTAGCCCCGGCCCTCGGTGGCCGGAGAGCGGACGCAACGCGTTCGCAATGGGAGGAGAAAATCACCTGCCCATTGGAACGTACAGTGGAGCTCCGACAATCGGGACGAAAGAAATGACATGCCATGTCCTTCGGGCGCGGATCAGCGCGGTTAAGGCACGCCTACCTGCTTTCAATGGAGGTACGTATGCGACACGCGCCTGTATCTGTCTCACCAGTGGCAGGTGGACAGGCGCCAGTGTTGGGTATGAGAACGGTCGAGCACGGTCAGGCAACGCCACGCTGCCGCATGGTGACACGGTTTCCATGCCCCATGCGACAACGCAACGTTGTGCGGCGTCTGACCGCTACCTGGTCCGCACGCCTGCCTGCCGGTTTAAACGCGCATGTCCCCGGCGGATTGCGAGACCAACCCCGCCAAGCACCAGCACGGCGCCAACCAGCGCGGGCATGGCAACCTCGCGCACGGCGCTGCCTTCCTCTTCCGATGGGAAGGTGTAGTCGCTGCGCGGCGCGACCGAATCGAAACCCTCCGGAGACGAGGTAAAGCTCTCCTCGATCTCCGCCTCCCCGATCTGCCCCGTGAAGACGAAGGTGTAGTCACCTGGCTGGGTCGGGATGAAGGTCGAGGTGTAGACGCCTGGCTCGTCGAACGACGGTATCAAGGTGGCTTCCCGGGTTTGGTCACCATAAAGAACCTTCGCCTGAAGCGTGCCGGCAAGCCCTTCCACTGGCTCGCCGCCTTTTGTGACGCTGAGCCAGATACCGTTGACCTCGTCCTCGATGGCGGGCTCGTTCGCGAAGCCGACCACGAACTCGTAGTCGTTTGCGACGGTACGCGATTCGTGCGCCGATGCGCTGAGCGGCATCGCCAACACAATGAGGGCAAGCAACGCCATGACGGCGGGTAGCAAGAACTGGCACGTGCGTGACACGCGAAATGCGGTGAAAATCATTGATCGTGCTCCTTGCACTGATGTGACTCTATCGGTGTGGTGTCAGCAAGGAGTGAGGCGCGGCGGAGGGGGCTCCAGAATATGCGGGATACCGGTGAGACGCCGGACACTGGCCCATTGGGAACGGCCCACAACGTCTGCCAGCAGCAAGGCGATCAGGACGCCGAGCGCGGCAAGTTCGGTGGCGTGCTGGATCGGCATGGTTGTCGTCACCGGCTCGGCGTTGTCCGGCTGCTGGGTAACGGGCGCATCCCCAAGGATGACTGCATCACCGTCCGGGGCGTGCAGATGTGGCAACTCCAGGGCGTGCGCAAAGGCGTTGGTCGCCTTGTGACCTGCCAGATCGTGAACGTCGAGGGCGATCGCGTCTTGTTGCTGTTCGACCTCGCCATCCTGATGATGGTGGGACCGCCCCATGGCAGCGTCGATCCAGATTTGGAATATGGTGTGGGTATGTGCGGAATAGGCGCCGGCGCGATAGTTGACCGGCATCAGCAACGTCAACCCGGCCACGAAGGCGAGCACCACGGCAGAGACGCGCGGCATGCCCGGTGACCGTTGGTGGTGTCGTGTGTTCTGCCCGATGAGCTGCCGCATCGTGATTCCTGATGAAGCGGAGAGCTGCCCCGCGTGCTGTGGCGCGTCGGATTCTCCTCCGCCACCTATTATAGTTATGGTCACAGGGCAGGCGTCAAGATATGATGCCGTAAACAGGTATCCGGCGGAAAACATTCACAATCATTGTCGCTCACGGTATGTACTGGCGGCGCCACCGGTTCCGGCTCCTGCGCTTCTTCGATTGCCGGGCGTTCGATCCGCCGCCGCGGTGACGCCAGCTCGTTGCGGATCTCGCCACATCGTACCCCATCCGCTGCTCCAACCCGCCCCGCGCAATCCGCCCGAACCGGGTGGTACGATGAGGGCCAGGTTTTGCGAGCCAGGCTGACCACTGCGTGTCGTGTTTGGCGGCAATACCGGGCTGATCCGGAGGGCTTCCGACATGCAAACCATCCAACTGACCGTGGAACCCGATGGTCGTGTCGTTTTTCCCGGCACGCAACCGGGCCAGACCGTCAACGAGGAAGGAGGACATCCATGACGCGAACCCTGCAGTTGACCGTTGGACCAGATGGCCGTGTCGCTGTTCCCGGCGCCAGGCCAGGCGAGACCATCACCGTGGAGATCAGCGACGCTTCCGATACACCGGAACGCCTGACGCTTGCCACGGCACGAACGGACGAAGAGCGCGATGCTGTAATCGCTGAGATCAAGCGCCTGGCTCGGAACCTGCGACAAGAGCTCGGTGAGGAAGGCGTACAGCGTGCGATCAATCATGGTGACTGGCTCTACGACGAGGACGGCTTGCCGAAGTGATCGGCAGGCGAGGAAGGAGGATAGTCATGATGCGAACCATTCATGTGACCGTGGAACCCGATGGCCGTGTCACCATTCCCGGCACACGGCCGGGAGAAACGCTTGCCATTCAGATCAAGCAGCACCCGGTGACGCCGGAACATCTGACATTGGCGACGGCCCGTACCGACGAAGAGCGTGATGCCGTCGCCGCCAGAATTTTGCGCCGTGCTCGGGAGCTCCGTGCCGAAGCTGGTATTGACGATGATGAGCGGCTCTCCCTCACCCACGGCGACCTCCTTCACGGCGAGGATGGGTTGCCGAGGTGATCGTGGACACATCCGCGCTCGTCGCAATCGCTTTTGGCGAGCCGGATGCCCAGCGCCTCGTCGCGATCCTGCATGCCGATCCGACACCACGCATCTCCGCCGCCAACATGCTGGAAACATACGTGGTCATCGACGGGCGTCGCGGTGCACAGGCGGCGACGGTCATTGAGGAGTCGGTGACACCCATTGGCCTCATCATCGAGCCTGTGACTGAAGCTCATGTCGACATCGCGCGCAACGCCTATCGACGATTTGGCAAAGGCAGCGGCCACCCGGCGCAGCTGAACTACGGCGACTGCTTCGCGTACTCACTCGCCCGCTTCCTGGACGAGCCGCTGCTCTTTGTCGGGAACGACTTCTCGCACACCGACATCACGCCGGCCTTGTAGCTGCCCAAGCGTCGATAGCTAGGCAACTTGATGCACGTGTGGCGTCACATCGTTCCGAATCGATTCTCCGCTCTCCCGCTCCGCCTTCTTCAGCTCGAAGTTCTTCTGCAAGTTGAGCCAGTACTCCGGTGTGGTCCCCATCCAGTGCGCAAGGCGCAGGGCGGTATCCGCGGTGATCCCCCTCTCACCGTTGATGATCTGGGAGATCCGATTCTTCGGCACGTTCAATGTCCGGGCAAGCGCCGCCTGAGACATGCCAAGCTCCTCCAGGTCGATCCGGAGATGCTCGCCGGGATGAATGTGTGGGCGCGACATTATTGTGCATCCTTTCATCGTCCGGCTCACAGTCCAGCACCGCTCAGGAATCGCTGCCGGTGTGATCGGGCAGCGCGATGGGCTCGGCAAGCCCGAATTCAGATTAGTGTCGATGATGATCATGCATCTGTACATTGGCCGCAACAGGACTTTGTGACACGAGACACGCCGCTCGCCCCTCCGCTGAATCAAGTGAGCATTCTGTGGTGTCGCTGCCGACACGCTTTTGCTCGGGTTGCAGGGTGGCGTGTGCAATGCCGAACCGATCCCGCATTATCGTCGTCAGTTCGATCAGCACGTCACGCCACGCACGCTGGCCCGTGACTTCGACGTGGCCGCTCATGGCGATCAACCCCGAGGTGACGGTCCATACATGCAGATCGTGCATACCAACAACCCCATCAACCTCGGCCATGGCCTGCTGGACATCGCGCGGTCTGATCGTGCCTGGGGTCGCCTCCAGGAGCACCTCGACCGACTCACGCAGCAACCGCCATGAACTCCACAGGATGAGCAGTCCAATGCCGGCGGACAGGATTGGGTCAGCCAGATACCAACCCGTGGCCAGCATCACCAGCGCAGCAACGATAGCCCCGACGGAGCCGAGCATGTCGCCGACGACATGGAGAAAGGCGCCTCGGACGTTGAGACTCTCCTTATGCCCACCACCGCGCATCAGGACCCATGCAGAGGCAACATTCGCCAGAAGTCCAAGCACGGCCACGACGAGCATCGGCGCGCTGTTGACCTCAGGGGGATCGCCAATCCGTTGAAACGCTTCCCAAAAGATATAGAAGGAGATGGCCACGAGGGTTGCCGCGTTGACCAATGCCGCGAGGACTTCCACTCGATAAAAGCCAAACGAGCGCTCGGCCGTGGGCGGGCGCCGCGCCAGCCACACCGCAAAGAGCGAAAGGCCCAAGGCCGCCACATCAGTGGCCATGTGTCCGGCATCCGCCAGGAGTGCCAGTGAGTTGGTGAGAATGCCTCCAATTACCTCGGCCACGAGGAAGGTAGAGGTGATCGCTAACGCGATCGCCAGCGGGCGGCGGTTGACCCGTTCGGTGTGGTGCTCCGTATTCTCGTGCTCGGTGTGATCATGCATCGCAGTCTCCCTTCATCGATTCAAGATCATAGATAACGAACCACCAATGACCGTCATGGCTACGGGTCAGCTGAGGCACGAGGCTCCTCGATCATGACCGGCTCGTTGAAGTCGGAGTACTCCCATACCATATAGTGCTGTTGAGCCACCATCGCCACCCGGTAGACATTGTCGCTCTCCGTGCCCACCCACCACGCAAACCATGCTTCCGTCTGGCTCGATTGCTCGGGCGTATGGAAGGTGACGATCTGAACCGGCTCGCCGTTGATCTCCGTCGTGGCACCGAGCTGAAAGTCCTCGGCCCCCTTGTAGATACTGCCCCATTCAGAGGGGAGGCTTGCTCGGGTGGGCGGCGCCTCCAGCCAACTGCCATCTGGACCGCGTTTCCACCCCTGGTCACCGATCGTCACGCTGTAGGAAGAGACGAATTGGGGCGGTGCGGGTGGCTCACCACTGACTGATGGTGCGAATCCGGCCGCATAGGTAACCACGATGACGTGGGCGGGTGGTTGGTCCTCTCCACCCGTGCTAACGACGCGTTCGACCATGACGAGCGCATCCGATCCAGAGGCGATGCGCTCCAGCGCGCGTACGGAACTCCACGATGTCATCGTCTGAAGTCCACGGTCAAAGACAGCGCGTGCTTCAGGTAACGACTCCGGATCAGGAGGTGCATCAAACCCGTTGACGTTGGGATCCGGAAGCAGAAGATACATGCGGGCCTGCGTGTCCTCCTGGTCCTCGCGCTCGATGGTGGCGGTGATGCTCCACCAGCCATCGAGGCTCAGCGCCAAGCCCTCAATGGTATAGGTCGAGGAGCTCGGGTCGGACAGGGGCACGTCGACCCCGCGATTCACCGTACCCTGGTCAAGGCTCCTGAAATCGAGGGTGACCGTGGGGAGTGGTTTGGCGGGAAGTGGATTGCCTTGGGGATCGGTCACTTGCAGGCTCAGTGTATTTTCGCCCGGTGCAGCCGGGTCGATAGCCAGGTGGACGACATCGCTCATGACGCCATCAGCGGTGTTGGCTGGAGCCGTCAGAATGACCTCATCCAGCGGAGCGGTCTCGATTGCCGGTGGCGCGGAGAGGGCCAGCGCGGAGCCGCCTAAGACCACTGCTAATACCACGATGCCCTCGATGCGGACAGTCTGGCCAACCCTCGCACCCACGCGAGTTGTGGCCGCGCCCACTGCTTTGGCGATTACCGCACGGTGGTAGATCGCCAGCCCGAGCGGCACAACCAGGATGAGGAGCTTCACGAGCAGCACGTAGCCATAGTTGGAGGTCCAGAGCGTCGCGAATGCCTCGGGCGTGAACCCGTACTCGTTGATCCCCGCCACAAGCGGAAACATAAACCCAGTATTGACGAGTCCGGTCACCAGGGCAATCGCGAAGAGCGGCAACGCGATCGTCGAGAAGCGTCTGAGCGGTGCCAGCGCGTTGGTTTCTACCGTGGTTGTTTTGTGGAACGGCCACCACAGCGCGAGATGCACGAGACCACCGGTCCAGAGCGCGACGGAGACTTGATGAACGACATTCGACAGGGTCGCCGCCGCCTGCCATGTTTCTCGACCAGCGGCGTGGCTGGTCAGAGACAACCCAGCGAGCGCAAGCAGGCTAATTGCTGCACCGCTCAGCGCGATAATCCGAGGCATGGGCCCGCGTAAGGCAAAGGCGAGCACCGCCAGACCAGCGGTGATTCCCAGACACACCGGCCGGAACCACCAGGCCGCGGGCAGGCCGTCGATAGCGGAGGTGAGGTCAAGATCGACAGTCTCGGGCGGATACAGTGTCTGGAGGACCGGTTCGGCGATGGAAGCGAGGAGGGCCACCACTGCGCCGGCGAGGATGAGCCGGGCGCGAAGATGAACGTAGCGGGCTGGCTGATCAGTGCCTCGAAGAACAACCTGGCCGAAGAGGAAGCCCGCTCCAGCGACCGCGATGCCCACAAAAGTGATCCAGCGGGTCGCCACGGCCCACGGCGCCGGCGTTTCTCCTTCAGTGCTGGCAATACCTGGTGGCAGACCGCCACCGACCCGGAAGGCGTAGGTGCCGCTCAAAATGTGGCCATCGGTGACCGAGCGCACGGTCCAGGCGACCGTGTAGGTTCCGGTGTCCAACCCACCGATCTCGGCCGTCACGGTACGGGGATCACCGTCCGCGCCCACCGGCAGCACGCGAACGCTCTGCGGCTCCCCCGCCTCGTTGAAGAGTTGGAGCGACGGCGCCGGATCGGCGGCCGCGACCTCGCCGGTGAAGACGAGCTGGAGTCGGTCGGGTGCAGCAACGACCAGGCCGTCGGCAGGCGGCTCAGCCCGCTCCAACTCGGTGTGCGCACTCGTCCCAGGCGTTCCCGCAATTGCTGCGAGCAGGAACCCGAGGAGCAGCCACAGACCGAGACGATGACGATGGGTACGGCGGGTAAAGATGAGATTCACGCTATTCGACCCTGAGGGTGCCTTCCATCCCCGCCTCGCGGTGACCGGGTACCGAGCAGTAGTAGGTGTAGTCACCGGCGCGGAGATTAAGCGTCAATGTCGTGCGTTCGTCGCTACCGATTAACGGCGTGCCAACGTCCGTTTCCTCGAGGGTGAAGTCGTGCCGAAGGATGCCTTGATTCACCACGACGATCTCCACATCCGTGTCCGCCGGAATGCTCAGTTCAGCCGGCTCGAAGTCGAATTCAGTCGCTGTCACGGTCACGTCGTTTCCACCACCGGCCGCCGGTGTTGCTCCCGGGGTTGCCGCGGGCGTCGCCCCCGGTGTGGCCTGGGCAGCAGGGCTGGCGACCGGCGTGCCATCGTGGTCTTCACCCTCGTGGGCAAGCACCGCTCGTAGTCCAAGTGCCGTCCCGGTTACACCGAAGGCCAGACCCGCGGCGAGAAGTTTTCGTCGATCGAATTGCGTGTGCGCCATGTGTGGTTCTCCTAAAGTTCATCGGCCTCCCGGTCGCACCGGGGAGCACTCGGTTACCGCCGGGTATGCCCGTGCGGCTGCGCTAATCCGCTGACCCATGTTCCGTCGCGCCTGTTTCCTCGCCGGACGACTCGCCCAGGATTATCTCGCCGTAAGCGACAGCCGTCTCGGTCGTCATCTGCTTGAGAACCACGGCCCGGACGATGCCGTCTCGGTCGATGAAGACATGTGTCGGGAAGTTGCGAATCTCCCAGGTAGCGGCAGTTTCGAACAGATCGGGAAAGGCCCCCGGATCGGCCACCGCGGTCAGGTAGTTGGGGTCGACCGTGATTGGGAAGGTGGTGCCGACCCGCTCGGCATAGGCGACCGAATCCCTAGGATCCTCCTTCATTGACGCGCCGATCATGACCAGTCCACGCGGTTCCAGCTCTTCCCATGCCGCCTGGAGGTCTGGCATCTCGGCGCGACACGGTGGGCACCACGACCCCCAGAAGTTGAGCCAGACCGGTTGGCCCTTGAGCTCGGACAATCGAAAAACCTCACCGTCGGCGTAGAGGGTCATGAACTCCGGGGCCGGCTCACCGACCTTGGGCAGGAGGCTGCTGTTGACGCCGCCGTTGCCGAGGTCGCCGGCACCCTGTTCCCGAGCGATCCACACTGATGCGGCAATGATGACGACCGCGACGACGGCAACGGTCATGATCTGCTGCAGCCGGCTTTGCCCCACGCCTTCCTTGCCCACGTTAGGTTGTGAAGCCGCTGTACTGGATACCGGCGTACTCATGGTTCTCAGTTCCTCCAACGGACGACTATAGCGTCGGCTCGTACGGAAGCCAAGGGGCCATCCGGACGATCTCGATAAAGATTTGTTCGAAGATGCCAAGCACCATGATCGCGCCAACCCCGATCATGACGGCACCACTCACGGTGGTGACCATTCCCATCCGACTATTGAGCGAGCGGGTGATCCCTGGAGCCGTGCCCACGGCGAACGCGGCCAGCAGGTAGGGGATGGCCATGCCCAGTGAGTAGCTGGTCAGAAGCAACGTGGCCTGCTCGATGCTCTGTTGGCCAGCGGCCATGGTCAGGATCGCGCCGAGAATCGGACCGACACAGGGGGACCAGCCCGCGCCAAACGAGAGACCAACCAGGAATGACGATGGGAGCGAGCCAGGTGTCCCGCTGGAAAGATCTGGCCGTCGTGTTCGATTGAGGAATGGAACGGAAATCCAGCCGAGCTGCTGAAGTCCGAGCAGGACGAGCAGCACGCCACCGATGCGGACCATCCAGAATCGGTTCTGCGCGATGAATTCCAGCGATCCCGCGAAGGCGCCGACGGCACCCAGCGCGGCTCCCAGGGCGATGAAAACCAGCGAAAAGCCCGCCACGTAGGCGGCGGCGTGCCGCAGCATGACGCCTCGTGCCCGCATACCGCTCTGTCCCGCCGAACTGCTGGTGACATGGGCGAGGAAGATCGGGATCAGCGGCAGGCAGCAGGGGGACGTGATGGAAAAGACCCCGGCGATGAACGCGGTGAGCAGGGTGACTTCCGTCATTGCCCGGGCCGCTCTACATGATCGTCATCAGGAGCGTGATCGTGCATGGATGACATCTCTTCCCTCTACACGCTTACATATCCTCAGGAGGATAAGGTGTGGGCGTCGCCATCTCGATTTGATCGGCGTAGTAGGTGTCAACCGCGGCGCGAATGGAGCGCGGCGTCATTCCCTGGTCCAATCCTTCGATCACGGCACGCGTGACCCCAAGACAGACGCCTCAAGTGGGAGCCATCGGATCGAACGTAACGAACCCATCGGGATACACCGCCTCCACGTAGCAGTCACGGTTGTTACGGTGCCCGTCCTGTAAATGGCACCCGCAAAAGCAGGGCATATAGCGCATGATGGGGCCGTTTTCCACTTGGAAGGCATAGAGGCGTTGAATCTCCGGACCAGCGGCCGTGACGAACTCCGGCCACGTCACCTGCGCCAGATCGCCATTGGGCTCATCGGCCGGCTCGAACTCCGCAAACCGGGCGGCAAAGCCGGTCGGTGTAGCGGGACTGTTCGTCGCCTCGGTATTGGAGGCGGTCTGTTGGCCTGTTCCTCCACAGGCGGTGAGAACCGCACCCGCAGAGGTAAGGCCAAGGGCACTCACCATCCAGCGGCGCGATCGAAGGGAAGATGGGGGTTGGTTCATGTGAGCCATGCTCCTTGCTTGGTATGTCAACCCTAACCACCTGAGCATGATTAGGGAACGATCTCGACTGGGGTATACATCGGTGTCCAGGCATACAGCGCTGAAGCGATGCCCATCGGCAGGTTCACGCAGCCGTGGCTCATCACCGCCCCGAAATTGTTGTGCCAGT
>Ga0075530_1000665_pt1 | contig 16326 bp, 6 predicted proteins | sample NGEPerD_2_FD_75101 | JGI IMG/M metagenome (GOLD analysis project Ga0075530, IMG submission 75101) | Arctic peat soil microbial communities from the Barrow Environmental Observatory site, Barrow, Alaska, USA - NGEE PermafrostL1-D | ecosystem: Environmental > Terrestrial > Soil > Wetlands > Peat ... | reverse complement strand
TACCAAAATATAGGCCATTCCGGAGTTTTCGGGAACGGCCTTGAGGAATTTTTGAAAGGAATCTAACCCCCCGGCCGATGCCCCGACCCCAACCAGCGGAAATTTTTCCTGGGCGGTGTTCGATGTCATTTTTGACTTATTTACCTTTCGGAGACTTCTTACAAGATAACTATTATCTTTCAGAAATGTGAGGTAAAGGATTTATTTTTTAGATAAGGTAAATGTTGCGGAGATGCATTCTTAAAATTACGGTCGACCCTTAACTATTCCTCTTTTGGTTTTAAACAAGCTCATAAAATTCAACATACACACCCAACAGAACATGCCACAACAAATAGTGGCCCAACCGTAATGTCAGGGAAGCTAGAAAACCTGCTTTTTTGAAATAGATGGCCTGTAAAAGGTTCATCGCAAAACCCGTAATTAGGGCATAGATAACTACAGGAAGCGCATTGTTGCCGAGTTGTTCGAGGGGTTCCCTTAACGAGGTAAGGATAGCCCCCGCCCAGAAAAAATAACTCGGATACCGTCCATTTTTGTAAAAGGCACCCAACAACAAAATGAAGGTCAACGGAATCAAACGGTAAAACACTTCGATTTCAAATGCTCCCGAAACATATAAAAAAATGGAATACGGAAATGGCTGCAAAAAAGGCGGCAGTTCCTGATATGGTTCTGGGTGTAGGATAATCTTAAATACAATTACATCCAACAATCCAAAGGATAATCCGATGAAAAAGGGTCTGATAAAACGATTTCTTGAAGAGACGTTGTTCTGCCAAAAGTTGGGCAATCCGGCCTTTGACTGAAGAAAAACAAACGGGATACCGATGCACACTATTAAAATGTTCACAACGTCCCATACTCTTAAATCCGGATAAGAATAACCTAAACTATCTCCATAAAAGGCGCCTACACCTGCGAAACATATAAGGAACACATAGGTGTAGAGGTTTCCCCGTTCTTCGATTTTTATTTTCATTGCCGTAAACACATTTTTGTCTCCATCCGATCGTTCGGATTAAGTTGTATTGTGGGGGTAAGGTCATCCGTCAGGTTCACGACTTGGCCATATATGAAATTACGACATAAGCATTTCTATTTTCGGTTCTTACCTTGTTTAGAAAATTAAAGGGAACGGCTTTTGTGTTATCTATGGTCAAATTCCATCCGCCATCGGCGTCACCGGCAAAGTTGAGGTTTTCGGTAGCTATACTCAATCGGTTTTTTTTCCAGTCAATGCTACAAAAGGTGGCCGTGAGGGTATCCTCCATTCCCAATGGCCTCGTCCAGTACGGGAAATTATTTTTGTCAAGGGCCAGCGTCAGTTTTCTGTCGTTGTTATTGGCCGCCGATCTGAACAATTGCCATTCGTTCGCGAATTCGTGATTGATGTTGAACAATTGCAGTAGGCCGCCATCGGGTACCTGCAAGATATCTTCTTTTACGTGATCGCTCGCGGCCTGTCTTAAATGGCCCGCTTCCCTGCAGGTGTATCGTATATGGAGAACCACATCGGAAATGGTTTCAAAATCGAACTGGGGAATATCGTTGGGCAGCTCCATTTTCCATTTGCTGATGGCCCCCGCCCCTTCAAAGGGCAGGTACCTCTCGTCCCTCAAATTGGTTTCGAACAAGCCGCTGTCATTTTGTGCGGTACTGGTAACCATGGATTGAATGGCGCCCCTAAAATCACGGAACCTGTCATCTTCGGACCCGTTTCTCACATAGTCGTCCCCCTTCAAGGACGACATACGGATACTGCTCTGCAACAACGATAGTTTGGCATGTATGGCCGTAAAGGGTCCGGTTATACAAGGTATGGATAGGGCTACGTTTTTTATACGTCTCATATATTGGCCGGGGCTGTCCATATCGTACAACCATTCCGGAAGGTCTATTTCACAGGATCCGGTGGCCTTTAGTTTCAGCAGGGCCATGGGATCCAACCGGTGTAGGGATACATGCCTTGAAATTTCATATTCCCTTTTGTTGTTTTCGTGGTATGCCATTTCAAGTCGTTTCATATCGAGGTACAACGACTCCCCGGCCAGCAATCCTTTCCGGGCACTGTCCCAATACCCGAACTTTATCAGGTCAAGATCATCGAATTCTTGGCGCATCAGTTCATGTTTCAGGGTCTGTTCGCTCCTTTTGGCGATATCATAGGCAAACTGGTAACAGGAAAAATAGATCTTCGAGATTTCGCCCTGCATCCAATTGTACAGTTCTTCATTGGTAAACTTATCCTGAAGAAACGCATTGATCTCCTCGGCCTGCTCGATCTGTTTCAAATGATTTTCATAGTCCTTTTTGGTAATCTGCTCCCTGATCAACGAAGAAATGATCTGCCTACCAAATTGCATCAGCTCCATAGTGGCCGAATTGGCCTGAAACACATAATCTTCGGCCCTACGGTAATAGCCGGCCATCTTTGAGGCCCTTTCGGCACTTACCAGAAAGGCCGATGCCGCTTTTTGGGCAATTTCCGCTCCCCCATCTGCCAAACCTTTTAACTGTACACCTCCAAATCCCACTTTGGCGCCCACGCCTATCGGAGTGGCATGGGCATCAAACTGTGGTATCAATGCTACAATGGGCGAAACTAATTTTAAAGCGGACGACAGTGTACTAAACGTATCGTGCGTTGGTAAAAAGATATTCAATTCCGCGTTTTCGTTTTTGTTCAAAGGCAGGGTCTTGCCCAGCTCCCCGCCGAATATGCCCGTAACGATATTTCCCGCGAATTCCATAATACCGCCTACCGAAGTTTCTTTTCGATACTCTTCCTTGCCCAGTTCATTGGCATATTCCCCAATAAATTGGGCATATACCTCATCAAAGGTCTCTTCGGTCAGATCTTTTCTAGCCAATTCGATAGTCTTTAATTTATCGAGATCGGCCTCTTTATTGCCGAGTATCCTTTTGTAATGGCGATACCTTTCAAAGGCGATGGCCCTGCTTCGCAACAATGATTCCGTGGACGCCTCGGATTCCTTCCATTGCAAAAATTTGATATCCTGGACTCGTTTGGAAATGTTCAGTTCATGCTTCTGCCGCAAAAGGGAGATATGCTCTGCATCCTTTTTTTCCTGGGCGGAAAGCAGCGAAGCCCCGAGGGATTTTACCTCCGAACAGATTTCCATGGCCTTTTGAAGCAACAACGGACCACGTACGGTGGACAGGGGCTGATTGATGTTGTTGACGATACTGCCGATATCCAGACCGGCGGCGACAGCCTTTACAAGCATTCCAGGGTCTATGGGGGGATCGAACAAGGGCAATTGTCGAACCACCCCTTCTATGTTCATGCAATGCCTTATTTTAAACAACCTGTCGGCAACCGTATCCCAATACCCAAGCAGTTTGTCATTTTGGGGAATACAGAAATAAAGGGTCCGCCCTATGCCAAATGCAGCGGAAAGACCGCCTTCGTCCACACTTTTTGATGAAGTAGGGTTTGTATTGAAGGGAAAATCATTTTCGATTTCTATCAATGCATTCCCAAAAGCATCTATGCCGGCATCTTTGAGCTGTTTATAGGTTTTGGAGACCCGTTTGCCCCTCGGTGGGATTTTTTGTGGCTTTATACCAAGAATATTCGCTGCCAGTACATAGATCTGGGTCGCTTCGTTAAGCGTCTCCATAGTATCTTGCCTAAAAAGGGTATCGCCCCAGGCAATGAGGTTATCTAGGTATTTCATCACTACGTTGAGCTGGTAGGCGAGATAACGGGTACGTGCGATCACATGGGGCTGAAACGGCTTGTCCCGCCATTGCTGGATGCTGTTTTCCATTCTTTTCTTCAGCTCGTTGTCCTCTGCCTTTGCTAGGGCGGTGAGCATTTCCTGTATAAACTCCGTCTTGGTTTCCTGCCTGAAGCGAAGAAATCTCCAAAACCGTTGCGGGGAGGGTACGGAAGTATCATTGCTAGTAGGATCGAATATAAAATGAAACCATTTCTGCGCCTCTGCAAAACGCTGGTTTTTGCCCAGGTGAACGGCGACGGTAAGTGGGGCATGAAAAAAAGTTCCCAGTTATAGATGGCGTAGGGGCCGTCATCGCTCACGTCGATATCCTCTTTGGGAAAGGGCGACAAAGCATAGCTGCCAGGGGTGTACCAATCGGTCAGGTTCTGTTCGAGTTTCTCATGGTATCGTGCATCCAGAATGGCCGGAAGCCCGTCACGGTTAAGGGTCTCTATCAATTCGTCGGTATAGGGATGATAGTGCGTGGAAAATTTGTATTTGACCGTTCTTTTGGACTTCTTTTTAATAATCCAATCATGGTAGTTTTCGGTAAGTATTTTTTTATTGATCGAACTGTAATGAAAATTATTTTGTGTTGCCATGATCAGGGATTTAAAGATTTTTATTTACCGAAATTTTCTTGCCCGCGGTACCAAATTCGACCTCGCCGAATTTGAAGGTGTCGTTAACGGGAATCATTTTGGTATAGTTTATATTCGTCTGTATCGTTTCCTTGTTCCATTCCCATGGGTTGCCTATCATCACCTCTTCCCCTATATTCAGTATTTCCTCGGGAGGCCATCCTTTAATGGGTCTATCTACCAATACCGGGATGTCCTTATACTTTATCGGTGCTTCGTACAGTGGATAATACCCATCAAAAATCCGTATCGGGATAAAAGTCTCTTCATCGGGCTTTACAAAGAAAGTACTGTGCTCGTCCGCATAGGAGAGCGGTGCTTCAAATTGGTTTTCTACGGGATACCAAGCCGGTAATACTGCAAAGCTGTTGGTGAGCTTGTCTTTTTTGGTCAAAATATTTTCTGTCATCTCTGCTTTATCTGCCCCGAAAGGTTGTTTCACATTCACTTTGAAAGTTTTCCCAGGCATCAAAAACTGCGTATAATAAAGATCAGTAGGTTCAGATGTACCCTCATAAGGTTTAAAATAGGATACATACAAATTGTCCCTTACGCCATTGTAAAGTGTGACATCATCCATATATTCAATGTAGGGTGGCGCATTTTTGGAAGTAAACGTGAATACTGCGTTGGCGTGATCGCCGCCACCACGATATCTAATGTAAAAAATAAGTCTTTCCCTGAATTTTCCAGCTGGATTTTCGACTTGTTCCTTCCGGCCATACACCAACAAGTAATTGGCTTTAAACGAAGATAGGTTTTCAACGATCATGGGCCTTTTCAAATCCGTGGATTTGGGCGAGGTCCATTTACCCTTGTAATACTCACCCCAACACATGTTGATTTCCACATTCTTTTTGGCCTGATTGCCCCAAGGTTGTTCTGAAATGGTTTTTGCATTTTGGCTCTTATTTCCTTCCTGGGGCTTTTCAAATACATTCAACCAAAACACAAAAAGCCTCTTTCTCCATACTATAGGGAAAATATGGTCTCCTTCTATATTGAGGCCCACTTTTTCCCAAGGTGTCCAATACCCGCCTTCAAAGCGACGGTAATAATATTGGCGGGTATTGCCCATGGTGCGGCCAAAGACATGGAGCACATCGTCGTACTGATTGCCTTTTTCATTTTCTTCCAGATACGTGCCCACCATTTCCAGTTTGGCGATGTCGTCCAGTTTTTTCAAGTAGTTTAAAAAGGCAAGCTCAGCGGACTCGTCCGTAATTTCGGACTGCAGCAATTCGCCTTCCAGTTCTTTGAAAAGGAAGGATTTGTTGTCCCTCAACTCCGGTTCCAACCAGTTTTCGGGATACAGGAACACCTTTCGGTTGGCCTCCCATACCCTGTACCGTTTCATCCATGCCCAATGGTCCGCCCGAATAGCCGAGGGGTCTACGGAAGGTTCCAGGTTCATCAGACAGCGCTGTACAAACAACTGAACGGTGGACAACGCCTGCCGGATCCTTGAAGTTTTCATGCAGGCATCCATTTCTACATCTATCAGGAAATATTCATACAATTTATCCGCATTTGTAATTTCCGGGGAGGGCCTTTTGTATTGCAGTATATAGTCCACCAAGGCGTCCCTCAACAGATTGCGCACCGGATCGTTCACCGTTTGCATGGTTTCGAGCCAAGTGGCTTCGATCACTTTTTGTTTAACGGTGGCCTTTATATCCACAACTAGATCATAGGAAGGTTCCGGTGTAATCCATGTAAGGGCGTCGGTTGCGGGATAATTGATGTTGCCCAAAGCCGCCATAGCGTCCCATACCTTTTCCAATACGCTAAGTTTTGAGAGGTCGGCCCGGTCAAATCCGTAATGTGTAAGTACTGCGTCGAGGTCCGCTTCCTGCCACAGATTGAAATATTCCAAAAGGAATTTGTTCTGGGAATTTTTCACCGATGGATCTTTCAATATTTGGAGCCAGGTATTTTCTTCGGGTTCGTTTTCTTTTTTGATCAGGTTAAAGCCTATCAACAGATTAACTTTATTCCAGAGGACATGCAGATCGGCGGGGGTGATGCCCCCATCGGTATCCAAATCGTTCAGGAAGTCCTTTGTTTCCGTATCGACGGAGGCAAAATATTCCAGTTCGGCAGGGGTAAACTTGAAAAGGTTCTGCAACTGCGATGCCTTGGACAAGCGGATCAAGGAGGTCTTGGCAAAATCCACCTGATCTGCCCCATAGATTACTGATGCGGGTACGATGGTTTTTTGGATACCCTTGGTGCGCCACAAAATCGTTGCGATTTCAGTGGCGGGCAAAGCGGAAATGCTAAGTTCAGCTTTGTGAAGTATCCCGGTATTCAATGGCAAAGCTGCGGTATTTTTTATTTCCCCGGAAGCCCCGACCGCTACATTATCGATGAGGGTCCCATCATCTATTTTTAGCGAAACCACGGTGTTTTCAGGCGCCCTGAAATATAGTAGGTATTCATCCGTTGCAGGTACATCCAGATAGAAGTTATAGGTTTTATTCTGGTCAAGAACCCTACTTTCTTCCAACTGTGCAAAATCGTAGAGCACGGGTCGGATACCATCGGCCTGTGATTTAAGGACATCCCTTCCCTTTGTCAATACACCCACGGTATCGGGATCGGATTTTAAGATGCCTATCAAAGCCTGACGCAGACCGTTTATTTTTAACCTCGATTTTAGTTCCGGTAAGATGGATTCCACCAGCTTTTTCGTTTGGGCCGCTGGCGTGGTTTTCGCCACTACGGCATCATAAATAATTTTTAGCTCGGGAAAATTGGTCCCAAAAGAAGTGAGTTCATCATCACTGTCCGTAAATAATTGGCCTACAGCGGTCTTAAAATCACTGATAAAGGTATCCAGTTCGGGCTGTGTCGTAAGGGTATCCATATCCGCCAATACCAAATTGTCCGCCGCATTTTCGAGGGCGTTCTTTGTCGCATTTGATACGATTCCTGTAAAAATAAGCTCCTTTTTGAAGGCATCGAATCCAAGGTTCGGATCTGCCACCGTAAGCTTGTCGGGCAAACCTTCCTCATTGGTAACCAAGGATGCGGAATATACCTTTGTATTCAAAAGCAGTTCAAAAAAATCATCGGTCGTAACCGGATCATAGACCAGCAGCATTTTGTTTTTTGCAAAATTAAAGTCCGCATTATCGGGTGCGATGCCGTTCTCCTTCTCCACGGCGTTCACCGTATCGCGCAAAATCTTGATATGCTGCAAGAGCGCTTCATCCGAAGGGTCCAACTTCCCGGTACTATCCGTATGACGTAGGATATAGGCAAGATCCACAATTTTCAAGGAAGCTTGTTTCAATCGCTGTGCAATCGCTATAAATTGGAACAAAGAAGGTGTATCCGCCTCCAAATCATCGGCCAAGGGGTCTATACCGGTCAGGAGGCCAAGCTCCGACATATCGTCAAGGCTCAATTTTAGTACTTTGGCACACTGTTCTTTTCTTAACGATTCGGTATGGGCCGGATCCACAATCCAAACTAAATCCGGATATTTTTTTTCGGAATAGGATAAGAGGTCCGCGACTTTTTTAAAGTTGGCCATCCTATCCAGCAGCTTTACAAAGACCTCGTCCAAATTGGTATCGGTAATCTGGTCGGAAGGTACCGGCAAAAGTGCCTTAAGAATACCATCAAGGGTTTGGATAGGCCAGCCCGTTTTACGGAGCAATCTTAAAAAACGATGGAATTTATGGTATGCAATGGGGGTCAAACTGTTATTGGCATTGTCGGGAAGTGCGAACCGCAACGCCACTTCCGCAAAGTTACATTCGATCGCTTCCGGTCCAATATCGGTCAGGGTGATCAATCCCATAATCAATGTTTCGTTGTCCCTGAGCCACTGTTTTACGTCGCCGCCATAATCATCGGGATCTATTTCCGGGGGAATCATCGCGTCGAGCTGGGCATCGGTAATCGCTCCGGTATAGAATCCGTTCAAGTCCCCAAGGCTAATGTGGAGCTTCTGAAACGGGGGAACCAAAGCCATACCGGGGTTTATGAAATTGGTTCCGAGCAGGGCCACCAGGTCTTCATAACTGATTCCTACCCTACGGCTAAAGGTTTTTCCACTGGCAATGGCCGTGTTTAACTGTGCAATGGTATCGCCCTCGGGTTCGCCAAAATATTCAGGGAGTTTTTTATAGGTGCTATCCGTAAGGGTCTTGTACTCATCTCCGTTAAGGCCCAAGGCTTCCTTGCGGGACAACAAGGGCGTGGAAAACAGTCCCAACATATTTTCCAAGGTAGTGTCCCACATCTGGAACAAGCGTCTCAACGCCTCCAGCGGCTGGTGGAAAGGCAGGTTGTAGGGGAACACTTTGGTCTTTAATTCGTCGTAGGCCGTTTTGTCCACGAATTGCGGTTCGGCGAGCAGTTCTGCCTGTGTGGTACCTTCGGCGATGTCATGGCCTTTCAGATCGGTAAGGTCGCCATGGATAAGGTAATACTCCAATATTTCATTGACCAGATCGATATAGGGCAAGGCCATATTCGTGTTTTCACAGGAGAGCTGAATGTTCTCGATATCGGGGCGGCGGGCTTTTAGGGTATCTATGGGGTTTTGGGGCGCATCCTCCAGATCAAGGAACTGGAGCAGCTCCACGAGGTATGCGGCCGGACTCAATACGGATTTGCAATGGTCACAGGCACAATAGTCCATATTACCCAAAAGTTCCTCCAGGGTAGGATTGGCTACAATTTCGTTTTGCTCCTTGGCCAGCTTCCCGGTGATCGAATACACATTGGGCATGGTTTGCGTGGTCAGGTATGTGGTCGCAATGCCCAATGCAGTGCTATATACCTCGGTAGCCTTGGTATAGGTCATTTCGGCTTCGGCGGTATTGGGAAATTCCTCCCCATGTTTGGCCAGGAATTCGCTTTTCGTGAACTTTGCTATTGTATAGGCCGAGTGCAGGCCTGCTTTGGATAAGACAACCATTGATTCATCGGACGGCGTAATCTGGTACATGCGCTCCAGCATTTTTACGGAGGATTGCGCTCCGTCGCTCAACTGCCCAAAACCCTCCCAAGATTTTACGGATGTTACGCCGATGCCTTGTTTGGCATCGTTGGAAAAAAGAAAATCGGCGACTTCCTTTTTTGGGGCGTTCGCACCGATGTTCAGTTCATCGCGCCGTATCATTTCGGCCGCTACCGCTGTCGGATAGCTTATTTTAACTTGATCCGCAAGATGCCCTGCATATTCATCCAAGGTAATGCCTTCGGGCACTTCGTTTCCTATGACATTTTTCCATTCCGAAGTTTTGTACAGCCCATTACTGGCCAGTTCCACATCGTTTTGTAAGTCGTATTGCTGGTAGATCTTTTTTACCAAAGGCGCATTGCGACCGGTCAAGTACGCCAATTTTCCATCCAACTGCAATTGGGAAATGGTCTCCGCCTTGAATCCTTTTTGTTCCAGTCCCGACCATAGCTTGCCCGGATCGCCGGCCACTTGTTTTTGGGTCTGGGCGAAAATGTTTTTCTGGTCGGCATTCAATCGTATATCCAATAGCTCGCCCATGGTTGAAAATGAAGATGGGGATTTGGCTTTCAAGAGAAAATCCGTTGAAAGGCCTTCCAATGTTTTCAGGGTCTTTTCGGTATTTCCGTTATCCGGAATAATATTCTTGCCCATCGCATCCCCTAGGGCTTGTTTCGCATCCTCCGTGGCAAGTGATTTTATGCCCTCTTCGGAAGCGGGTACACCCGCCCTTAGCAATGCATAAACATGTGAGGGATCTATCTTCAAGGCTTCCCCCAATTGGTGTGCACCGGCCAACATGGCGGTTACACGCCCATCCCATCCTGTTTTGTTGGACACATAGGTAATTTGACGGGTTTCCCCGTCCTCTTTAAGTTCACCTAGCTTCAGGTCGCCGATATGCGATTTTAGATCGTTAACGATCAGGTTGAATTCGGAGGCCCCCCTTTCTTTTTCCGCATTGAGGTACACATTGAGCTTTTCGACCGGGGAAGCATTGTATTTTATTACGGAGAAGGCAATAGTATCGGCATTATCTTCCTTATAAGCTTTTACCTGAATATCGGGGTCGACCTCCAATGGATTTTTATAGTCTATGGAAAATTCTCCCAAAGCATTGGTGATAGCCCGACCTACGGGAATCGTGTCCTGGAGGGTGACAACGGAAGCTTCCGCAGTATAATTTTCAAGTGCTACGCCATTGCTGTTCAGCACAATACCGGTAACGGTATATGTAGTGTCGGTCGATGTATCGTCGAATGCGCCCAGTTCCTTTAGGATTTCATTCATTCTGTTGGCAGTGGATTCTTCGACTATACCTCTAAGATGATCTCCCAATTGTTGCTGTATTTGAAATATGCGTACCAGTCCAGTGGTTGCTTCCCCAAACACCTTTTTGGACATTTCCTTACGAAGCAATTTCTCAAGTCCGGAAAGGATTTCCGAGGTAGGAGTATTGGGTGCCTCGAATACCTTAAAAATATTTTTTTCGAGAAGGAGTTGTAAAGCCTCCTGTAGGTTGATTACTTCTTTTCCCTCCGAGTTGGGGAGTATAGGTGCGGTTATCGGTTGCATGATCTTATTGTTTCATTTGTTAATACTCTCATTACCCATTGATTTATTACGGGCTTTCCCTATCCAATTACCAATAGCGTAATTCCACCAAAAACTTCCCCGGTGAGATTATTTCTGGCCACTATATCAAAACCTGTCATTTCCCCTTTCCCAAGGCCAAGGTCCGGTATTTGAAGGTCGAGTGGGGTCATGGAGTTTTCAAGATGCATTTTACGGAATTCCGCTAGCTGCTCCTTAAATTGGGAAGTTTTGGCTTTGCCTGAATTGATGCGTTTGAACACCTTTTGCATTTCGGTATAGATTCTTTTCTGCTCATCAAGGTTGAATTTACCTTCGCTATTGAACTCAAAATGGGAGACACCTTCCCTGAACCGCATTTTTCCATCCACCTTCTCTGCAAAATCAATTTTGAACTTAGATAACATCATGGCAATTTTATCGTTATCCACTATTTTGAAATCTGCGGCTGATGGGTGCCTTAGGGATAATATGGCTTCTCTGTCCAACGGTACAAAATTCACCCTCAACTGAGCCTGTGGCATGTGCATTATATTTATCTGCATCTGTGATGCCTGTGCCGCGATATTTAGATTTTTTTGGCCTATATGTCTATCTATATAAGGATTAAGTACCGTATCATGAACAGGGATATCTAAGGGTGAAAAGGAAAACACCCGGGCGAACAGGCATCTATGACCAGCATCGGATGGAGGAATCAAATAGTGTAGGTTTACCTCGGCCGAACTATAACAGTTTACCCAAGTGGCTTCCACACCAAGTTTTTTAGCAAAGCGCGTATCGAAGCCTAAGCTTGGGGTTACCAAATAAAACTCTACTTTCGCCGATGGCACAATAAAATCCCCTCTGTTGTGTACAAGGCATTTAATATTGTAGACTGTGCCTACATTTAGCTCCGTAGTATAGGAGTTAAGCGATGCCAATGGGGATACGTTCACATCCGGGGACCTCCAATACGCCACATTCAATCCGGGCCGTGATCCGTTATCACTGTCATATGAACGGATATATAAATACGAACTGTCTTTGTAATCCCTTGGTGGCCGCCTATTTTTTACTGGTGACCCTTCTATTTGCCGGTTCAGGACTTCTTTTAATTTTGGCCCTTTTTCCTCCCGCTGCTTTTTGAGCTCCCTGATAAATTCATTGGCTCTTTTTAAATTCTCTAAACTCATGATCGTCAGTATTTGAATTATTTTAAAAATTTTAAGACAACGTTGATATTATCATCGCTTGGGTCGCCCCCGGGCACGTTTACCTTTAGCTCTTCGGGAAAATCAGGTGGGTCGGCCACCGGATTTTGTTGTTGTGCCCAGCAGAGATAGGAGTAGCCCCTATCCCCATCCAAATTGAAATCGATGAGGTCTTTTCCGTCCTGAAAGCGTTCATGGCATTTTTCTATCAAGTTCATGGCATTACCCAAACTGGCCTTTTCTAGAAGCAAGTTTTTTAAAAGTGTACCGTCATCGTTATTGATCGGGTTGGAATCTGGGGTCAGACCTTCCAATTTATCAAGGATATCTTCTGGTTGAAAGGGTATTTTACCAAAGGCATAATGGGTGGATGGCTGGGTAAGGTAACTGTCGAGCATGCCCATCACGTGTTCCTTTTCGTTTTGGGTAAAAGGGTACACCAAATGTCTCTCCTGATTGAACAGCGTTTCTTCTATGGAGGTGGGCACAAATTTTAATAAAGGTAAAAGAGGTGCAAAAGGTGCTGCATTTACCCCGGTCGGATCTACATTTGCAGGATTTGCAAATTGGGTAAGCCTTGGTTCGTTCAAATGCTCGTCCATGGGAAATGCCAGCCCGTTCATGGCCACGCCCAACCGAAAACTTTGATAGGCGTTGTAGATCTGCTCATAGATCAAACAGGCAGCGGCGCGGATGGTGGATGTACCCAAGGTGGTAATGGCCCCGGCGATACCATCGGCTATTGCCGCGGCGGCGGCGACCGCTGCGATGATCAAAGCGGCCAAAATCAAAAAAATACTCAGGATACCAAAATCGCCTGCCTCGTCTATGGCATCCTCCAAAAAGTCGCCCACATCATCCAGATTATCCATGGTTTTTTCCCAGACTTCCCTGAGTTCAGCAGAGAATGAGTACGCCACGGGCTCGGGCAGGGTGCCGGTTTCGGTGGAGCTTTTAAACCATCTGTAATAGATGCGATAAGCGTTGTTTACGTCTTCGGGAGTGATTTCGGGGCCGTATTCGGCCTCGGGGTCGGCATCCTCCTGATACACTTTGTTGATCGATTTGGCAATTAATTCGGCCAGATCATCGGGGAGTTCGGTAAAGGAATCCGGTTCATTCTCTTCCGTATCGATAGTTCCCGTAAAGTTGAAATTATAGAAGGCATGAAGCTTTGAACGGTTCCAATCCGTTCCGGTTTCGTTTTTCATATTGAAGACATCCTGATAATTTTCGCCCGTTTTATGTCTTTGCGCATGGGAACGATAAGGTCCCCCGGATACTAAATTCACATACGGATGCCCCACGGTATCGGCACAATAATGCGTAAGATATCCAAGGGCATATAGACTTTTGGGATCATTGAGGTCTCCGGAGGTGGCATCCAGCAATGCCTTCGCAAACTTTCCGGTCTTGCGGTAATGGAGTACATCGAACCACCACCATTTTTCGTCCGTGGCCACCCCGTCACGATAGGGATGGGAAACCAGATCGAACAGGTTGAATTTGGAGATGTATTTTTCGACCATGGTGATCAAAGTGGCCGAAAATCCGTCCAAGAGCCTATTAATGTCCTCAAAGGTTTGTTGAAGTTCGCTCAAAAGTGCCGAATCTTCAATGACTTCGTCAACGGCTTCGTCAAATGCCTCAAGGGCATCCAAAACCGGTTGTGGCACTACTTCCAAAAGCGTATTCTTAAAATCCTCGATAAAATCGACCACTTCAAAATAGAATTCGGCAATGGTTCCAATTGGGCCCGGCATATCCTTGGTGTTAAAAAAGAGATAGTCCGGGCCTTGGCAGCCAAAAAATAGATACGGCAAATTTTTGGGATCTGCCAATAAGTTCTGCAACGCGGTATACTGGACAGGGGCCATTTTTGACCCTAAGCCCCTGTTCCGGGAGATTTCCGCTTTCAATCTATCCGCTATCATGTGATGTAATGCTGGTCCTGGCATGATTTTAAATTTTAGATTAATGAAATATTCTTTATTCGGTTTTGGGATTAGGAAAGTTTTCTTTATTTCATTGCTACCATCGATTTTAAAATTTTATGGAAGAACGCTGAGGAAACCTGCCGGAATATGTGGGAATAGCGAAGGCGTTGTACGGGATCGACTTTGTGTCCAAGCCGCGGTATTCGTTATGATTGCCGGAGCGCGGGACTGTCGTTGGGCCGTTTGGCTTTGGGCATAGGCTTGAGCGCGTGGATGTAGCCTTCCTCCCTGTGTATCGTCTATATGCCCACTAACCAAGAATGTCCTGCTCGTAGTTCCGGTCGGCAATGCGCCTGCACTAGATCTAACAGCCATGGCAAACTGGCCCAATTCTTCAATATGTACTGGGTTAATGGCGATCGTTCTTGAGGTAGAATCGTCATCGGCTCCCATAAAATCCGTATCGAAACCGGAATATCCTCCCCTTGCAAACGATGCGGTTGCGGGATCATATCGTTCATCAAATCCAATAAAATGGCCCGCTTCATGAATGAGCCGTCGTCGAAGTGCTGCATCCGGTAAACCGCGTTCGTAATATAGTTCCCCTGTAGCATTGGACACCGTTGATGTTCCTAAGGTGGCATTGTGGACAACACCGCCGATTGTTTTTTGCCGATGGCTTATCAATGACATGGTATTGTCTCCCACCTGAAGCCCGTCCCGTTGCGCCCTTCCGCTGCTTACTTCGTAAAGTGTACTTCCCTGGGTCTGTGTAACTACCTCCTTGACAGGGGTTGCCCCTCGATGAACTTGAAAATGAACGTCAAATCCGGTAGTCCATACCTGCCCGCTGGCATCGGTAAAAGTGGTGCCCCTGCTGGGTATGGCGGTACCTGCGGCTTGTGCCTGACTTACCTCTTGATCCGTCGCCACGATCGGATTTTGGTAAAAACTTTCTGCCTGTTGGGCAATGGTCCGTAATCTCTTTTCCTCTGCCTTAGTGGAGGCGTAGAGATGTACGGTGGTACTAACCGTTATAGTATGGTTCTGCTCGTCAATAATAAGTCTGGCTTCTTTGCCGTTTTCATCAGTAAACTTAACCGGGTTATTTTTGGAATATCCATACAGGTTTAAGGCATCTTCAATCCCCATCGGATCAGTATTTAACCACCTCCCCAGCCACGGCAAATAATACCGGGCACTATGGTATTCCAGTCCAGTTTCCTCATCCCGTTCCATACCCGTGTATCTGTAGCGTTTGGCTACGGCTTTTATAGCAGCGTTTTTGGTTAGGTAAGCGGTAGTGCCATAGGGATGGTATTCCTCATAGCTGATCACCCGCCCTGTAGCGTCCAACTCCAAAGCGGCCGAACCCAAATGGTTGTGGAATTGATACCGTACCAATTGTTTTTCAGTGCCGTCATCTATAGTATTGCGGGTTTCTATCATTGCGAAGCGGTGTCCTGCGTCCATTAAACTGAGGCTTACCCGTTCCAATCCGGCATCGGTGCCGTTATGTTTTTTATAGTGTTCATATTCTCCAATATAGATGCGTTCTTCCTTTATTGTTGGAATGGCCCCTACCGTCGCTTGGTTCTCGGTAATCTTGCGGATACGCTGGCCGTTATCGTCATATTGATAATAGGTGGTTTCCGGAATACCGCCATCGGTTCGTTTCTGACGGATGGTCTTTACCAGTTCTTCCTTAAAGTTCCAGCCCATTTCTTCCAAATGGGGCATTTCCTCCATAAAACCATGCGCAGGGTGGTGTGTATATTGATAGGTTTCGGTACCGATCTTTGTAGTTTTTAGACGGTTGTTCGTGCCTTCATACGTGTAGTCCCTAGTCCAGTTATTGCTGCTCCCTGCTACATGTTTCATTTGAAGGATATTGCCCACCCGATCGTAACTATAGCTTTGGGTATAATTCCGTACCGCCATGGGATCGCCTTGGTTCTTGGATTGCAAGAACGGGGCATCGTTCCAATTATCGCTGTTACCGAAGGTCAGGGCGATATCGTTTTCCCTTCCTGTGGCTTCCATCAAACGATATAAGGCATCATAAGTAAATTCGCTTTTGGGTTCTATGATTGCATTGGCAAAGAATCGGATAGGGATTGCCTTATCCTCTATCGTTGTGATATTTCCTATGGCGTCATAGGTATAAAAGAGGTCCTGAAGCCCATCCCCGGCTCCCCCGCCAAGGGGCAGGGTTTGAATCCGCTTTAATCG
>Ga0075530_1000664_pt1 | contig 16349 bp, 16 predicted proteins | sample NGEPerD_2_FD_75101 | JGI IMG/M metagenome (GOLD analysis project Ga0075530, IMG submission 75101) | Arctic peat soil microbial communities from the Barrow Environmental Observatory site, Barrow, Alaska, USA - NGEE PermafrostL1-D | ecosystem: Environmental > Terrestrial > Soil > Wetlands > Peat ... | reverse complement strand
TTCCAAGGGTTGTCCCGAATTTATGGGTAGGTTACCCACGCGTTACTCACCCGTCCGCCACTCCAGTTGTCAGATGTCAGAATCCAGATTTCAGATTGGGGGTTTCCCTTTCTGGCTTCTGGCTTCTGGCCTCTGTCATCTGACTTCCGGCGTTCGACTTGCATGTGTTAGGCACGCCGCCAGCGTTCGTCCTGAGCCAGGATCAAACTCTCCAAAAAAAGTTATTCAAACTTCTACAATTGAAGAAGATGATTCGCTCATTGTTTCTTTTGAAACTCTTTCGAGTCTCCTCATTGGCTGTCCTTGTTGTTTAGTTTTCAAAGACCATGTGTTTATCGTTGACCACTTGGGCCGGATCTACATTTTAGCATTTTCAACTCGCATTGTCAATGTCTAATTTGCTTTCTTTCGATTGAAACGTTTGAAGTTTTAACCCCTCAGCTATTCAACCATTGTGCGTCTTTGTGGCGCTCAGTTAGAATACACCCTTTAGCTCTCGTTGTCTACTGGTATTATTAACCATCGCCCCCTACGAAAGTTTTATAAGTAGTAAAGTCATTAGTAGTAAAGTCATTATATATTTTCTCCCTGGTTCGTATCCCCACGCCCTAGTTTAGAACCGGAGGAGTTCACCCAAGAAGCCAAAGGTCGCCATGGACGTCGAATCCGTCTGTTTACAAATCCAACAGTTCAAAACCAGTATCAGTGTCAAATTTTCTCCGTGCGGATGAGTTAACTAGTTCAAAAATTACTACTTCACCAATATGCCAGATTGTGACACCTTCCCTTGTACACCCTGTAACAGTGTCTCTATTACGCCCAAATGCAGCGTGTAAGTGCAACTTTGGAATCTTGTCTTCGTTAATGAACAAAGTTCCAATACCTACCGCCTCGCTTGTTCCTATCAATTCTGTAACTATCTTGCGCGGCTTCTTTGCAGCACCATCCTCCGGCCCCACCACAACTTTGCTGTTTGTGTCTGCACCGCCAAGAAAGTGTAAAATTGCAGAGTCAATTTGATGTGTCCTTGCAAATTCCTCAATAGTGTCTGGTATTTTATCTCCATGTTCTAGTCTCAAGATAAAAATTCTACCCAAGTTTGCCTCTGAATACTTCATTCTTCTCTCTCCTTATATCCGATGGACTGACTATTTTATCTTTAATTCTGTAGGTTACTGAGTTAATTACTCCGCATCTTCGAAGAATTCATCTTGTTTAAGATGAATTTCTTTCAAGAAAAAGCTGATAATTAAGGTCAAAACGCCAAAGACAAGTCCTACAGTAAAGATTTTATGCATGCCGCTTGTTAGTGACAATTTAACAGCTTCAATAAACTGATTATAAAGAGTAATTCCTGCCTGACCAAAATCTGCAAACTGGGTTTTCAACAAAGCTTGGGCTTGAGCAGTTATTAAGGCCTGAGGATTAGAGATGGCACTTTCCGGCATTTTTCGTAACGCAGTTACCAATTGAGGGGATAAATGTGTGGGAAGGTCTTTAGTAAATGTTGTTGCTAAAATGGTACCGTAAATCGGTGAGATGATGATTCCGCCTAGAGAATTAACGAATTGTTGGGTCGAATTAACTACTCCCAACATTTTATAAGGAAATGCATTTTGGATAACAACGTTAACCAGTGGCATTACGGAGCCAATACCCAATCCTAACACGATCATGTTTCGTACAACAGTTGTCCAAGTGGTATTAACATTCATCCGATATAATAGATAAATTCCACCGCTCATGATGACCGCTCCGATAATAGCTTGTACCTTGTATTTGCCTGTTCTGCTAATAAGTATTCCGCCGATAATGCTCCCAGCGACAAAACTTAACATCATCGGAGTTAAGACTTCGCCTGAACTTTGAGCAGAAAGACCCACTACGCCTTGGACAAATATAGGTAGAAACATCAGACTTCCAAACATGGTCATTGCGGTTAAAAGTCCCATCAATACTGTAGTTGTAAATATAGGATTTCTAAACAAAGTAGGGCTGAGAACCGGTTCTTTAGCTCTCTTTTCAACAAAAAAGAATACGATTAAGAAAATAATACCCATTGCAAACAGACCGATAATTTGAGTTGAAGCCCATTTATATTTACTTCCAGCCCAAGTAAACGCTAAGAGAATAGGAATTAACCCTAACATCATAAAAAAACTTCCCCACCAGTCAATATGATGTTTCGTTTTACTCCTTACATTAGGCAAAGCATAATATACTGCAATCAAAGCAATTAAAGCGACTGGCAAGTTAATATAGAAAACCCAACGCCAGTTCCAATTATCCGTGATCCATCCTCCTAAGAACGGTCCAATAATACTAGCAAGGCCAAAGACAGACATGATAAGTCCCATCCATTTTCCCCGTTCCTTTGGGTTAAAGATGTCCCCTATTGTCGCTCTGGGCATACTCATCATTGCCCCCCCGCCTAGACCCTGCAGCCCTCTCGATAAAATCAACTCTAACATGGAATGCGCTTGACCTGATAAAGCAGAGCCGATCATAAACAAACTAAGTCCGAAAATATAAAACGGTTTCCGACCATAAATATCAGAAAGTTTCCCATAAAGCGGAACCGTGATGGCCGATGTAATCATATATGACGTAAATACCCATGCATATATATTGAACCCCTTTAAGTCTCCAATTATTGTAGGCATAGCTGTTGCTACAATAGTCTGATCAAGCGAACTAAAAAACATAGTGACCATTACTGCGCCCAGAGCAATCCAACGACGACTGCCTGTAATCTGATTTGTTTCCTGGTGTGCCACTAATCTAAAACTCCTTTCAAAGTAAAATCCATTTAGGCTTCTACTTGTTTATCAAAAACAAACCTATCATATAAAACACGACGCCAATTATCTGATAAAACGCAAATCCTTCTTTGTAAAACTGTAACCCAATGGGGATAAGCATAAGTGTCAAAATGATATTGGCGCATTCATTAGGTATTTTAACTCCATGTATAGTGAATATACCTAAAATTAAGCGATAGGTCTAGTGCCCATATACCTGCTAATCGACAAAATGAGCCTCAAACTTTTTCAGTATATATAAGTTCAGGGGGATTATTAAATCTACGATCGATGAATAGAAAAAACTACAATATATATTACCATACAATCAAACTATATACTAAACCTTGTCTAATACCACCTTTTCAAAAAACAGAACTGCTCGGCGCACAAAAAGCCCTCTCTCGCAAGTGCGGAGAGGGCTTTTTCATAGCTTAAAGAAATTAAATTATTTGAATAAATCGGGTAACTTCTTCTTAACCAGGTCAAGTGCTTTCGGATCAACAATTTCCATATTTTTCGTCGTTGGATTAAGTTTCAAAGCCGACTCCGGAATAGCACCGAAACTATGGTCTGGTGTGACATGTCCATGCGGATCAGACGCATTCTGAAACATAACGGTGTCTACATCATATTTTTTATCGGCATGGCATTGCATGCATAAATCGTTCGGGTTATCTTTACGCAGCAGACCGCCATTGGCATCTGGTCCATGCACCTTATGGCAAGTCAGGCAACCGTTAAGTTGACCACTATTCATGGGACTAAATGTCCAGTTGCGCGGACCATGATGGTTGTCCGTGACGATCGCCCCTGTCTTGTCCTTGGTCGGATCGGCATTGTGGCAATTTAAGCAAGTATCACTATTCGGCAAAGTGATGGTGGCTTTCTTATCTGTTGCAGTAGTTACCTGGACATGATTGCCACCTGGTCCGTGACAGGCTTCACACGTAACGGTATTATCTGGTGTACCCGGTTTTCCCATCGCAGGACTGTGGCAAGTCGCACAAGAGTAATCTCCTGCTGACCAATTCTGAGTACCCTCGACTAAGGAAGCACTATCGATTTTAAAAGTACCATCTGAGTTCTCAACTAACTTGCCTACCCTGTAAAATTGTTTCGCAAAGCCGGCATCCTTAGGAATCTCAGCCACAACATAATGATCCATTTGAACACCCAACGCCTTGCTCAAATCAATGGTCGTGGATTTAGCATTTTTGTTTGCCCCGTCATAAACAGCCACGGCACCGTAAGTCTTATCGAGCTTATATTCTGATAGCGGTTTAAATGAGTTAACGTGAGCGGTTTTATCAAAGTTTGTTTTCTGATGACATTGTAGGCAGGTTTTCTCGCCTACATAGGTAGCTCCAGCCTGAGTGGGGCTCGTTGATATTTGGGTCACTGCCGGTGCCGCTACTGGGGCCGGTTCTTTTGCCGTCTCCTTCGAGTCTACTGAACTGGTGGTTTGCCCACAACCCGTGACTGCCAAGGCTACTACCAATACTAAACCTAACCCGAGAATGAGGATTTTTAACTTCCGCACCGAATCTCCTCCTTTCTTCTTCTTCTTCTTCTTCTTCTTCTTCTTCTTCTTCTAATTATTAGATCAAGTATCTCTTTCCCATATCACTCCTTTTGAGGCGTTATTTATCCTTTACTGGCCATTACTCAAGCTACACCTGAAAAGTAGAAAATGAGTACGCTCAACCATGGATAACAAGTTGACTAAAACTATTAGTGGAGTAATACCCCTATCTAAAAGTAAGTCTCCTTCACCTGCCGTTGTGAATATTATAACTACCCACCCAGATCTAAACTAGGTGTCAACCATACTAACAATTTTCGAAAATGCCTTGGGTACTAAGACCCTCAAACATTTATGCAGATTGTCCTGCATTTTTCGGGACTGTCATTTCTTATCTAGGACATTCCATGATCAGAAAATTCATAATAACCCCAGAATGTGTTCCAAGACATAGGCTACCGTGATAATGATAAACACTACCAGTGCAATAACCTTCCAGAATCCCAAAGCTGGCGCTGTTTCTTGACGGGCCGTGTAATAGAGACGCTCACATAAAAAGATGATTAGACCGAGGGCGATAATCATGCGGTAATACAACCCTGTTCACTCCCAGTATATATTTGATTTCAAAACTACGTCAGTTAGTTCAATTTACCGCTTGGAATAAATACTGAAAAAACTAATCTTCTGAAAGCCTCTAAGGAGTGAAAACAGGGGAGTCTACACTCCCCTGTTTTCAGAGTAAGTTTCATCCAATTTGTTTTGTTTCTTGGTAACCCACAGAGTCACTGTGAAAACAGCGGCAATTAGGGCAAAGCCAACTATTGTAATTATTGTATCTGCAGGTGGCATGATAATTAAGAAATCTACTAACATCATAAAAATTCCAACAATTAAACCGACACCTATACCCGCCATCCATCGCCATGGATTCGCCATCCGCGAGCGAGTCACAAAAAGATACAGGTATAAGAAGAATCCAATCAAGCCGGCCATAATTACGTTCAGCCATACCACAAACATCATTCTCCAACTCCTTCACGATATAACTATTGTCACAATGAACATCCACAACTCCATTAGATTACTTTTCCATAACATAGGCACTGGTAGGATAGCCTGTCGTCCCCGTGCTTACCTCCTCCACAGGCTCAGTCTCAAGCTCATCCTCTGGTCGCATCCAGGGGGGCAAAATCTTCGCCAGGATTATAAGAAAGCCTACAGGCAAGACTAACAACACCAGAGCCGGTATAACGCCTTCATTGCTGAACCAGCTGAAACCGAAATTAGTGTATCCAGCCATGCTCTTAGAAAGCAGTTGTCCGCCGACTACGACGTTGTAGCGCATGGTCAGAACCCCAATCAACACCAATACAGAGGGAAATATTGTTAACCATTTGACCATTGAATCGGATAAACGCTTGATACGAGCAATAGGCAACAAAATGAAGGGAATCAGAACGCCCATTGCCATTTGAATACCGATATAACTAAAACCGATATGTTGGGTAATTAGCCCGCTTATTGCCGGCCACTCAGCTTTCCCCTCATACCCTAGCTGCAACACTTCAATCAATTCCAAAGAAGCGGCAAAGATTAAGAATACCCAAAGGTAACGGTTCAAAGCACGTAAACAGTAGATTTTTATGGGTTCCCGACGTATTTTACAACTTACTGCATAAACCACCACCAGCATGGCCACCCCAGAAACGATAGCAGAGAGCAAGAATATGATTGGCATCAATGGTGATGACCACCAGGCATTCGCTTTAATCGAACCAAATATAAACCCGACATAGCCGTGTAAGAAACAGGCAGCGGGAATTCCGATCCCTGCCAATACTTTCATAACCCGATGGTCAATATCTAAAGCTTTCTGCGAAATATCTTTGGCCCCCAAAGTTAGCAAACCGTAAAATCTAGCTGCGAACCCGTTTTTCTCTGTTGACCACACCACAAAGTCTTTGCGGTACATAAACCAAATCTCCAGCAACAAAACAATCATATAAAAGGTATAGATATACCCAAAGCCAGCCATGGCGGACGTGAAGTGGGGAGTAATCATGATGTTTAGAGCCCTCAACGGCTGGCCCAGATGGGCGAGCAAGGGCAGGGGAGCTCCAAATAAAAAGGCCAGAGCCGCCACCAAAGATAGCCTCGACAATGGTTTTAGATCTCGATCGCCAAACACATGGTAAAAAGAAGACACGATAAACGCCCCGGCCACCAAACCGGTGACATAAGGGTAGAGCACAATAAACAAACGCCAGAGAACTTCAACCTCATTGGGATAAACAAAGCCCGACATTATTCCACCACCTCATCCAAACTAATATAGAATACATCAGGTTGAGTACCCATCTCCGGTTTAAGGACTCTTACCGGTTCCTGTTTAATTAATTTTGAAACCGTACTTGCTGAATCCTTGATGTTTCCAATCTTTCTTACCCCCGTTGGACAAACCTCCACGCAGACAGGCAACATACCTTTCACAAGTCGATGATAGCACCACGTACACTTATCGGCGACATGGAGAACAGGGTGGATAAAACGGGCACCATATGGGCAGGCTTGCACACAATAACCGCATCCAATACAACGTTGCCGGTCTACTAACACCACTCCGTCGCCAGTACGATAAGTTGCTCCAACCGGACACACCTGCACACACGCAGGTTTTTTGCATTGATTACATAGTTTCGGCACAAAGAACTCCTTAGTGTAACTTCCTTCGACCGAAGAAATATCCAGTCCGCCATTGGGTGACTCAATCTCCACCTGACCGTTGGTATCCTCCATATAGCGTTCTACCCAAGTACGAAATACCGGTTTATCCATCGGTACCCCGTTTTCTTCTTTACATGCCTTGACGCATCTAGCACAACCGATACACTTAGGCGTGTCAACAACAAACCCCCACTCTTTGCCGTTCCATTTATCAGGCCACGAATTTGCTGGCTCTACAGGTTCAGCAGAGACTTCTGGGGGTAAGATCAGACTGCCAATTGGCAACACCGAGCCTACAGCCAATAACGTTCCTGCAGTAACCACGAAATCTCGGCGCGAAAAAACTTTTGCCAATTATTTTCCTCCTTTCTGGCATAATAACTAGTTGTTATATACCGATAATATTTAAGGGTCGATGCGGGTTATGACATTGCCCGCAGTTCAGTCCCGCGGCATGCTGAGCAACATTGACGGTAGTAATGAGGCCTGCCCGGCCATTCACATTGGCATGACATGATGCACATAAGGCAGCATTGGCTACCGGTACCTCAGACTTTACTTTAAAGGGTGTTTGAGTATGCTCCTGGGCAGGACCATGACACACTTGGCCGTTAAGTTGAGTGTGCGAGCCGCTACTTAAAGTTTTAGCCTTGTCCTGATGACAACTTTCACAAGTAAATTCTGAAGATGCACCAGCATATTTGGCATTCATACTTGCCCATTGATTTAAACTATCCCCCCGATAATAGCCGAATTCTCCAAATGATTTTGGTACAGCCATTTGCCTTGCTATAAAGAACACTACTAGAATGGAGAATAATAGGACACCCACTCGAAAAACGGCACTGTTCCAAACTTTTCCTTCCATTTCAGTCCTTGTTGCCAGATGATCCACCTCCTTTATTTTTTTTGCAGCAAGCTTATTTCTTTATTACGATGAGTTAGTTATATTATAAGAAATAATACAGGTAAAAATCAGGTGTCAACCATCCCAATATAGGTTATATATCACCTATGTCTTTAGGCTCCACTTTATCTAGGAGAATATCTATATTTTCCCAAGGACATCTCGGGATATTATGGGACATTTCAGAATATTTCCAATAATAAACCGTTTGTGCTGCGATCGTTTCATTGGAACGATCGCAGCACAAACAGAATTCGAGGTTGCACTTACTTCACCGTAATATAATCTCCGACTGGTAAAATAAAAGAAGCCTGATTGCTCAGGCTCGATGAATCATGTTATGTTGTGCCGCATACGCTGCTGCTTCCGTCCGGTTAGTCAGGTTTAACTTGGAGAGAATGTTGCTAACATAATTGCGCACCGTCTTTTCGCTCAGGAACACCTCATCTGCTATATGCCGGTTCGTTTTACCCTCAGCAATTAATAATAGGACCTTCTTCTCTTGATCCGTGAGTTGTTCTAATCCGTCATAAAACTTCTGACCATTACGCCGCATTTGCTGTAAGAGTTTGGTTGTAATGACTGGATCCAACAGAGATTCTCCATGGAAAACCGCTCGTATAGCCCTAATAATTTCTTCATTTCCAACATCTTTTAGAATATAGCCACTAGCCCCAGCGAAAATAGACTCCATCACTAACTGCTCATCCCCGTATGACGTGAGCATAATCACGCTGATTTCAGGATATTTCTTGACTATTTCCCGGCAGGCATCTATCCCGCTGCTTCCTTTGAGCCGAATATCCATGAGGATTACATTCGGCCGACTTTGTTCCGTCTTAACCACAACCTCTGCAGCACTGCAAGCAGTCTCGACAATTTCCAAATCAGGATAATTCTCTAGCAACTGATGTAAACCCAACCTCACTATCTCATGGTCATCTACAATCAGCACCTTTATCTTGCTCATTCTCGTTGTTCTCCTTCCGTACGAAGGATTTTTTCACATCGTACCGCGCAAATTATATAGACAACTGACATGTATCCTGTTGTTTCTGGAATTGCTTGTCTTTTATTTTTCCTTAACTGAAAAACATATCCTTAGGCTTTACACTAAGCGGTATAGAAATCTTTACCCTAGTCCCTGCGTCCCTTTTGGAATCTATTTGCACCGAGCCACCCAACAACCTGGCTCTAGCATGCATATTTTTCAAGCCCCGGCTCCCCCCTTCCTTTCCCCTTCGAGAATTGAACACATCCGGATTGGCTAACTCGGCAGACTCTTGATGTGAAAAACCATGGCCACTATCCGCCACTGTAACTACCAAAGAATCCCCCTCCGTTAAAACATTTACACTGGCAAACGAAACATGGGCATGATGCGCTACATTATGCAAGGCTTCCCTGACGATCTGCCCAATTTGCTGGGACCATTCATCTTTCCATAGCTGTTGAAAGAAAGGGCCCTGATCGGTCAGGCAAATAAACTCAATCTCCAGTCCTGTTTGGATGCGCACCTGTTCCACTGTCTTTGCTAACATCGTCTTTAGATCTTCACCTTTGTTCTCTATTTCAAGCTTTTGGATGTAGCTGCGAATCGAATGGATTATCTCATTTAAGCGCTGGATGGAATTGTTTACTTTGCTTGAGGCCTTACCGTGATCCTGATCCATAAAATAACCTACGCTTTGCAATTCTAATCCAACTGCATAAATCGATTGGATAACATCGTCATGAAGGTCGCACGCAAACCGCACTCTTTCTCGATAGATTGTCTCTAAATTCCTACTTTTTGCTATCTCCCGCTGTTGTTCCAAGTTAAAAATCATCAATAAACTGATAATACAATAGGTAACTACTATTGCTGTGATCATCCTAAACAATTGCACAGGTAACCCCACCATACGGCTGAATGAATCGCTATTTATTAACCAACTAAGCAAACCAATAGATTTTTATGTTCAATGGCACAATAGTATTTCAGTAAATATTTCTAAAATTTTTAAAATTCATTTTATAAGGACATTTGTCACTAGTTATCTTAAATAAGTAAATATAAAATGAATTCAAACAAAAAGACGAACCTTCGCAAAAAAGGAGTAAACCTTTGAAAACATTAAAAATCCCGAAAGAAACAATAATCAGAATATCTAAGTATTCTCGGTATTTGACGGAAGTTGACCTCACGAAAATTAGTTCAACCGATATTGCGTCAGGTGTTTCGGTAAGTTCAGCCCAAGTACGTAAAGATTTGGCCTATTTTGGAAATTTTGGTTCAAGAGGCATCGGTTATGATGTAAAGGATCTAAGGAGACACCTAATAAAGATTCTCGGTTTAGGTGATATCTGGAATGTTTCATTAGTCGGTCTAGGAAATTTAGGCCTAGCTTTATCCAAATATCAAGGATTCCTGGAACGGGGATTTATTATTACTAGTATGTTTGACATTGATCCTAGCAAGATTGGAATGGTAGTTAACGAAATAGAAGTATTTCCAACTCCTCAGATGGAGGAAGTAATCAGAAAGAAAAATACCCAAATTGGCGTTATCTGTGTGCCTGTCTCTGTCGCCCAGGAGATTGCTGATGTAATGGTAAGAGCGGGTGTAAAAGCTATTCTTAATTTTGCACCAGTATCGCTGAAAGTACTGTCTGAAGTGCTTTTGCGCAATGTCGATCTTGTGGTAAATCTAGAATTACTTGCCTTTAATTTACGAGAGTCCGAGCTAATTGACAGTTTTATGTGCAGATAATTTAACGGGTGTTTCAAAGATGAACTTCATTTAATCAAAAGAATTTAAAAAGCCGGTCCTCCCACAGAGGGAAGACCGGCTTTTTAGACAGAAACCACCTCGCTGTGGTATTCGGGAGTAGAAAAAATTAGCGGAATTATCTATTACTCAGTGTTGCAAAAATTGGTAAATATTGCTATAATAACCTTTACGATGTTAAGATATTTTCTTTCAGGATAATTTCACAGCCTTGTGCTGAAGTTTGGAGTAAGCCATGATTCATCGTTTGACCATGCGCCTTTTGATTTTAGTAATGATGTGGCTAGGACTTAGCCTACTTAAATGGGAGAGCTTGAGTACCCCACTCCTTTGGCAAGCGCTGGTTTTTTCAGCCATAGTCCTTCTGGGGAGCCTTATGGAAGAAATTTTCAATTATCAAGGTGATCCCTTTATTCTACCGGTAGTCCAAGCAATCATGGCCATAGGGCTTGTGTTCGTAGTTCGAATTAACCCACCCTATAATGCTGCTTTGCACCAATTTTGGTGGGCCAATATCGGACTTTTGTTTTTCTATGCAGTTTTATGGATGATTCGGGATTATCGAACGTTAGGAAGGCTTAGATACTTGTGGGGGTTATTAGCTGTTGGATTATTGCTCGTGACCGTTCTATTTGGCACCGCGGCAGGCGGAGCCAAAAGTTGGCTCAACCTCGGGGGAGTTACAATTCAACCGGAGGAATTTGTCAAATTAGCTTTGCTCTTATTCATGGCAACTTACTTGGAAGAAAATGAAGAATTGTTGCGGGTAGGAATTGTGCAGTGGGGAAGATTCTCTTTACCTGATTGGCGCACTTTAGGTCCGTTTATGATCATGGTTGCTTTCTCCCTTGGGCTTTTGGCTGCTCAAAAAGACTTGGGTACGGCTTTGGTGTTTTATATGCTCTTTGTGCTTATGTTTTATGCTGTGACTGAGAGGGCCCTTTATTTGGGAATATCCCTGCCGATTTTTATGCTGACTGGAACCGTAGGCTATATGCTCTTTAGGCATGTGCGCGTCAGAGTTATGGTTTGGATGAATCCTTGGCAGGAGCCCGCAGGTATGGGGTACCAAATTGTCCAATCTCTGTTTGCTATTGGTGGCGGCGGAATTCTGGGAACGGGTTTAGGCAACGGAATTGGGGCATCGACTGTGCCAGCAGCTAGTACCGACTTTATCTTTTCCGTCATCGCTGAAGAACTTGGCTTTGCCGGGGCCATAGCCGTACTTGTTCTCTTTCTTATTGTTGTAATGAGGACCTTTACGATAAGCCTGAGGGCTAAAGATCGGTTTGGGCAAATCTTAGCCGCAGGGATTGGAATTCTCCTAGGAACAGAAACGTTAATTATTCTTGCTGGAGTCACTAAACTACTGCCTCTAACAGGCATAACACTTCCCTGGGTAAGTTATGGTGGAAGTTCCCTTATTGTTCACTTTATCTTGCTGGGGGTGCTGCTGAATATCTCAAACGCCACTGCAGTTGATTCACACAGCACCAAGACTAAAGGAAGAGAGTATTACATTTGAAAATTATCATATACAAGAAAGAAGGATGTTAGGTAATAAACGAATTTTTTTTCAACAAACCTGTGGTTCACCTTTAAAGGATCGAATTCCTTCAAGTGCCTTTTTTACATCGTTCTCCTGACCATCAATAATTAAAATAACTGCACCTTCAGAACCGTTAACTCCACCGGCTGCGATACACATTGCCTTAACATTATAGAGCATCTCCAAAGCAGTGATTTCTGTGATAACTGTAGCCCCCAACATCGGCATAAGACCGATCTTATCGCCTATTGCTTCGTCGATTGAGTGTCCTGCCATAAATTCAACGGCCTTACGCACATCAGGCACAAGCTTCTCAAGGCCAATGGGAACAACAATTTCAATTCCCCTTGCATAGAGAGGACCCCAAGCAACACCAATTGTTCCCCCCATGGTATTCGAAGCTAACACAGCTGCTAAGCCAGTGTGATCGACCGCATTTCCCCCTTTGATAAACACATCACCTGATTCGATTTGAGGGAGATATTCTTTCCAGTGAAATGCTCTTTCTTTTGCTTTTCCTTTTGTAATAACATAAGGGGGGATACGTTCTTCTTCAGAACTAACCCCGGTTTTTCCTCCTGTCACAATACCAACAGTATAGGTACTCTTTTTTTCAATGGGTTGGTCGAGAAGTTCTTCGACAAGGAATCCGTTCGTCGTTCCACCGGATAAGATAATAGTGTGATTGTTAAGGGCCTTTTGAATACTTGGTAAGGCTTTAACCCCCTTAGCAATCAGTCGTTTAGATTCGCTCGATGTAAGTGTGATTTGTGCCCTCATTTAAATTCCTCCTAAAATATATTCATTTAGATTACACCAAATATATCATACACGACAGACTTCTTCCTAAAATTTTCAGTGAAGGATATTTTAGGAGACCGTGATATTAGCAAGTTTATTACATGTCTTATAGCATTAATACAGTTTGGCTATTAATTATACTATTTATTGAAGGTTTTTGCTATTGCATTGCCTGCATTGTTGGCTTAAAAGAGATCCGGAATTATAAAAGTAACATCAGGACTAACGTATAAACGTTTACTCCAATTATTTCTTCTTATAAATTTCTTTGTACCTTGAAACCGAAAACTTGATAATATCGTAAAGCCACCGTCCAAGACGCTGAAGAAAAGACAACCAGTTCTTGCGGCAAGTCCACAGTATTCCTCCAACAACTAAGAGAATAGCTACACCAAGTCCATATACTATTGTGGTGTACTCCTTATAAATCGACCTAGAAAACATCTGACCCGCTGCAACATAGCGATCCATAATAACGTTCGGCGGAGACGGAAGTTCCACGACTTCAAGGAAATTTTCTTTATCGGTAACTTTAACGCGTATAAAATGATAGTAAGTATCCTTGGTCAAAAGTTCTGCCCCAGCCCCCCCACTAATGAGATATCGCACATCATCTTTAACAAAACTAAAATAAGCATGAATATGGGACATAAACACGGTATCTACCTTGTACCTAGTCATTAAGCTTTCAAAGCGTTTAGCTTCTTCTTTGTTAGTAAAACCGTGATCGAGGTTACTAGTACCACTCAACCTACTAATTTCCTGTTGAATCAGCTCCGATTTTTGAGGCTCAGACATTTGTGGATATGGGTTGGGTTCAGTCTTTGTCCTCGGATCTGTGGGTGGAATGTGGGTTACTACAAAGATTCGCTTTCCCTGAGCCTTCTCTAAATCCTTTTCTAACCATTTATATTGTTCCTCTGGAATAGCTTGTTTTTCCGTCCACCCGCGTGAACTATCGGTAAAGGCAAAATGCATATTTTGATAATCGAATGAATAGTAAGCGGGCCCAAAGAGTTCAGTATAAATTCCTCTGCCATTTTCCCGAATGTCATGATTTCCTAATGTGGTATACAGGGGAACTTGGAGCTTAGAAACGGTTTCGTAGAAAAGTCTATACTTATTGGGTTCGCCTCCATATACCAGGTCGCCATTATCAATGGTAAAGGCCGGGCTAATCGAGTTGATTTGGTCTATAATTTGCGAGAAGGTTTGATAGCCGTTTCTATTATCGCCTAAGATAACGAACTCGGGATTGGACGCTTCTTTCAACCCTACTCGTATGTTCTTTTCTTGTCCTGAAGAGAGGTTTACTGATAACAAAACAGTGTGAGCATCCACACTCTGGATGCTGTCTGTATTCTTGATTTCAAGTTTACTTGGATTCACGTTTTCCAGACGAAATTTATAAGTCTTTGCTTGCGATCCGCCTTTGATTGTAATTTGTACGGATGGAGAAAGCGATCGTAACAATAGACTTTCTGAAGTATCCTTTTCTTTCATTTTCCCCTTAATAAAACCCCCTTGGAGTGAAACTGTAGCACCATTCCACTCAAAAGAGGAAGTTGAGCTATAAGGATCAAACGAAAGTGGGATAGGGGTAAAATTTTCAGCAATCTTCAAATTATTGTAGCTATGGGTTAAGAAGATTCCTACGCAAATTAACGCTATAAGAAAAACCAAAATGGAAATATTCCTCTTCATTTCGTGTTCCCCTAACTTAATTACTCACTGCCTTATTCTCTCGCAACCCCGCGGAACGACAATTAATGGCGGCTCACAAGTATTATCGGCAAAATAATATATAGATCAGTATTTTCATCCAAGATAAATTACCTCCATGCATCAGTTCAGTTAAAATACTTGAAGCAAAACTAAGACTTCAACTTTATTCTTGAACATATTTAAGTAGCCTATTCTCCATATTTATACATGATTATATATTATCCTACATGGAATTTACAAATTCATTCTTCACAACAAATATCTTGAATCGCTCAAGTTATGAACATTCTAATCGACAGGGTAACTTTAAAAATCCGAATAGTGGGCATGCGAAGCGGTTCATTTTGCATTTGGTGAACTGGCATTTTCATTTTCAGATTAAGCAAATGTGTGACACTGTTCACAGCTTTCCAGCTAAAGTGGAGTTATAATCTGGCTATGGAAATTGAGTTGGGAGTGAGTCTAGATGCAGGAAGTGAAAAAATCGGGGGGAATCGTCGATCCGTCTGATCCGTCTGATCCGGGAAATGCTAAGCCCTTAATTCGGCTGGTATCGTCTTTGCTGATTAGGTACATTTCTAAAATGAAAGGCTACAAAAGGACAACTCCCCTTGTTTCCCCGCCACCTTTAGACGTGATCCTTACTTGGTTGGGCGCTTTTTTAGGGATAACAGCTATAGCTTTATTTGCTCAACAGTATACCCTTCCGGTAGTGGCATCCTTTGGCGCATCTGCGGTGCTGATTTACGGTGCTCCACCGGGAGGAGCAACTGCACTTTTTGCTGTATTGAGTAAAGCCCATCCGAGCTATATTTTGACACCGATTGCGGCAGGAGCAGTAATCTTAGTAATAGTCGGGCTCTTTGTCAATAACCTGTCCCCCAATAGACAATACCCAAGGTACTGGTACTAGCATTTCGAACTTGTTATTTTTTGACTAAGGAGTGAGAACGCATGTTTAAGAATATTCTGGTTCCTACCGACGCTTCTGAATCAGCACAACGTGCCTTGATGATCGCCATAAACTTGGCGAAGGAGTTTGGTTCTCGAATTGTCCTCCTGCACGTGGTTTATACACCAGAGGCTTTGGGATATACCCTTTCCAACGGGATTACCGTACCCCAGGAGGAAATCAATGTATACGGGAGAGAGGCTTTGACAGCAGCTCTGGCCGGGATTGACACAGGAAATGCACCTCTTGAGAAGAAACAAAAACCAGGGCATCCAGCGGCCGCTATTCTGGAAGAAATTGAGAGCGGACAGTTTGACCTTGTCGTAATGGGAAACCGTGGGTACGGAGCGATTGCCGGATCTTTACTGGGGAGCGTTAGCCAACAGGTTTTAAGCAAAGCAGAATGTCCAGTCATGATTGTTAAGTAATAAAAATGCAGATGCAGATGAAATCGTTTTTACAATAAGACTAGAAGACCAGCTAATAAAAGTCAAGAGTTTGTTTGATTCTTTCTTAGATTTTGGTTTCAGAAAAAAGGTCATAACAAACCAAGCCATTGAAAAATCCGAACAATGACTAAATCGACTGATTG
>Ga0075530_1000663_pt1 | contig 16353 bp, 14 predicted proteins | sample NGEPerD_2_FD_75101 | JGI IMG/M metagenome (GOLD analysis project Ga0075530, IMG submission 75101) | Arctic peat soil microbial communities from the Barrow Environmental Observatory site, Barrow, Alaska, USA - NGEE PermafrostL1-D | ecosystem: Environmental > Terrestrial > Soil > Wetlands > Peat ... | reverse complement strand
GACCCTGGTGAACGTCAACTTTCCGGCCGGCGAGCCGCGCGGCGTCGAGGTCACCAAGCTCGGCAAGCGCCTCTACGACGACGAGCTGAAGCTCGTCTCCGAGGACGAGCAGGGGCGGCGCCACTACGAGATCTACGGCTTCGAGCCCTCCTACCGCGACGAAGCCGGCACCGATCTCAACGCGGTTGCCCAGGGCCGCATATCCGTGACCCCGATCCACTTCGACCTCACCGACCACGGCGGCCTCGAGCGGCTGCGCGGTTGGCGCTTCGAGGAGATGCTCGCGGCCGGCCCTACCTCATCCGTGTGAGCGCCGCCTCCGCCGAGAAGCGGGCCGCGGAGCTGCGCCGCCAGCTCGCCACGCACAACCACCGCTATTACGTCCTCGACGACCCGACGATCGGCGACGACGAGTACGACGAGCTGCTCGACGAGCTGCGCGCGATCGAGGCCGAGCACCCCGACCTGAGGGCCCCCGACTCGCCGACCCAGCGGGTCGGGGCGCCGCCGCTGGAGCGCTTCGAGCAGGTCGAGCACGCCGAGCCGATGCTCTCGCTCGCCAACGCCCGCAGCGAGGAGGAGCTGCGCGCCTGGGAGACGCGGGTGCGCAACCACCTCAAGCGGCTCGACATCGGCGCCGCCGAGTTCAGCTACACGACCGAGCCGAAGATCGACGGGCTGGCGATCTCACTGACCTACGAGGACGGCGTGCTGAGCCGCGGCGCGACCCGCGGCGACGGCCGCATCGGCGAGGACGTGACCCGCAACCTGCGCACGATCGGGGCGATCCCGCTGAGCATCGAGGGCGCGCCGCCGCTGGTCGAGGTGCGCGGCGAGGTCTACCTGCCGATCGCCGACTTCAAAGCCCTCAACGAGCGCCGCGCCGAGGCCGGCGAACCGGCCTTCGCCAACCCGCGCAACTCGGCCGCCGGCTCGATCCGCCAGCTCGACCCGGCGCTGGCCGCGGAACGGCCGCTCTCGATCTGGTGCTACGGGATCGGCGCGGTCCGCGGGCTCGATTTGGCCACCCACGGCGAGGAGCTGGAGTGGCTCGGCGAGCGCGGCTTCAAGGTCAACCCCGACACCGCCCACCACGAGGGGATCGACTCGACCGTGAAGCGCTGCCGCTGGTGGGAGGAGCGGCGCGAGCAGCTCGACTACGAGATCGACGGGGTCGTCGTCAAGATCGACGAGCGGGCGCTGTGGCGGGAGCTGGGCGTGGCCGGCCGCGAGCCGCGCTGGGCGATCGCCTGGAAGTTCGCGCCGACGACGGCGACCACGGTGCTGCGCGACGTCGTCTGGAACGTCGGCCGCAGCGGTCACCTGGTGCCCTTCGCGATGCTCGAGCCGGTCCACGTCGGCGGCGTCACGGTCTCGACCGCGACCCTGCACAACGAGGAGGACCTGGCGCGCAAGGACGTGCGGGTCGGCGACGAGGTGGTGGTGATGCGGGCCGGCGACGTGATCCCGCAGGTGGTGGCGCCGCTCAGCCAGCGGCGCAAGAGGGGCGCGCGCAAACCGAAGCCGCCGAAGAAGTGCCCGGCCTGCGGCACGCCGACCGTCAAGCCCGAGGACGCCGTGTTCTCGATCTGCCCCAATCGCTCCGGCTGTCCGGGACAGTCCTTCCAGCACGTCAAGCACTTCGTCAGCCGCGGCGCGATGGACATCGACGGCCTGGGCGAGAAGCAGGCGTCGCGCTTCCTCGAGGAAGGCCTGATCGAGGACGTCGCCGATATCTACGAGCTCGACGAGGAACGGCTGGCCGGCCTGGAGAGGTTCGGCGAGGTATCGGCCCGCAACCTGATCGCCGCGATCGAGGCCTCGCGCGGGCGACCGTTCAAGCGAGTCCTCTACGCGCTGGGGCTGCCCGGCGTCGGCACCGTCACCGCCGAGGCGCTGGCCGGCCATTTCGGCTCGATCGACGCCCTGCGCGAAGCGGACCCGGAGCGGATCGAAGAGGTCGAGGGGGTCGGCCCGATCATGGCGCTGCAGATCGCCGAGTCGCTCGCCGACGAGCCGACCTGGGCGTTGATCGAGAAGCTGCGCGAGAAGGGGTTGCGCCTCGAGGGGGATGCCTCCGAACGGCGCGCCGCCGGGGGGCCGCTGGAAGGCAGGACGCTGGTCCTGACCGGGACGCTGCCGGAGCTGACCCGCGAGGAGGCCGCCGCGGCGATCAAGGCGGCCGGCGGCAAGGTGGTCAACTCGGTCTCGAAGAAGACCGACTACGTGGTCGCCGGCGACAACCCCGGCTCGAAGCTGGCCAAGGCGGAGAGGCTCGAGATTGAGATCCTCGATGAAGCGGGCCTGCGGGCGCTGCTTTAGGCCCCCTACCTTAGTAAGAGGCGACGAGGCCGGCGATCCTGTCCTGCTCGTAATGGGCGCGGCCGAGGTCGTAGACGCTGGTCATCAGGACCGAGAAGATCATGATCCGGCCGCTGCGGTTGAAGCAGTAGCCGGAGAGCGAGCTGACCCCGGTCAGGGTGCCGGTCTTGGTGCGGCAGCGACGGTAGGCGGCGGTTCCCCGGGTGCGGCCGGCGACGGTGCCCTCGGCGCCGGTCAGGGCGAGGTCCTGGATGTACTGGTCGCCGACCGGCGTCGCCCGCATCCCCTGCAGCAGGCGCACGACCTGGGCCGGCGTGGCGCGGTTGCCGCGGGTCAGGCCGGAGCCGTCGGCGGCCTGGATCGCCGAGCCGCGGCTGCGTGCGAAGCGCTCGACCACCGCGGTCCCGGCGGCGGTGGTGCCGCCGCCGCCGAAGCGGGCGCCGAGCAGCTTGACCAGCATCTCGGCGAAGAAGTTGTTGGAGGGCAGGTTGGTCGCCTCGACCAGCTGCGACATCGTCGGCGAGCGCACGGTGGCGAGCGGCTCGGCGCCGGCCGGCGTGGCACGGCGGGCGACGCCGGAGCGGATCGAGATCCCGGCCGAGCGCAGCGCCTTGGCCAGCTTCGCGGCCGCCAGCACGGCTGGGTCGGAGGAGAAGAAGCTGCCGCGCGAGTTGCCGTAGCCGGAGTTGAAGGAGAGGCCGGAGAGGGGGCCGATCCAGGGGCTGGTGGCGTAGCCGGAGTCGGCGACGCCGCGCAGCCGGTCGAAGATCGTGTCGTCCGCGTAGAGCCGGCCGCTGACGGCGCGCACCCCGGCGGCGCGCAGCTGCCCCTTGAGCGCGAACAGGTTGGCGCCCGAGCCGCCCATGAAGCGGTCCTGGAAGGCGCGGCTGCCCAGCGTCGGGTCGCCGGCGCCGCGCAGGTAGAGGTTGCCGCGCAGTACCCCGCGCCGGTCGACCGCGCCGTCGGCGAGCAGCTGGGTGGCGATCCGGTGACGCGCCCCGAACCGCGCCAGCGCCGCCGCGGTCGTGAACAGCTTCGTGTTCGAGGCCAGCGACCGCCGCGTGTTCGCGGCCCGCCCACAGACCCGCCTACCGCTCTCAGCATCGATCACAAACAACCCACTCGCGCCGCCACCCCCCCGCACCAGCCGGTTCTTCATCTCATCGCAAGCTCCCGCTCTGGCCGTCGCCGGCACCAGCAGCAGGAAAAGGGCCACGAGAATCGCCGTTCGTCTCATTGCGGACTGCAACACGAGCGTCGCCGAAGGTAGCGGGTGGGAGGCGTGGGGGCCCTCTCGAACGGGCGGATACTCAAAACGGCGGCCTAATTAGGCCGCCGTTTGTCCGGGCGAGAGGGCCCCCACGCCTCCCCGACCTGTGCCTCTGGGATAATCCATGTTTATGGGCAAGGTCGTCGACATAGAGGCCCCGACCCGCCGCAAGCGCGGCAAGGGCCGCAAACGCCCGTCGAAGACGGCCCTGGTCCTCGGAGGCGGCGGTTTTACCGGCGGCGTCTACGAGATCGGCGCCCTGCGCGCGCTCGACCTGCTGGCGGTCAACAGCACGGTCAACAACTTTGACGTCTACGTCGGCACCAGCGCCGGCTCTTTCGTCGCGACGATGCTGGCCAACGGCGTCACCCCCGACGAAATGATGCAGGTGATCAACGACCGCGAGCCCTCCGAGTTCGACGACCTCGACCTCAGCAAGGTGCTCAAGTTCAACTACCTGGGCTTCCTGCAGAAGGCGGCGCTGCTGCCGCTGCGCACCGCCGAGTTGATGCGGCGCCTGGTTCAGATGGGCGACTTCTCAGCGATCGACATCGGCGTCGGCCTCGCCGAGGCGCTGCCGTCCGGCCTCTACTCGAACGCCGGCATCGCCGATTACGTCGAGCAGTCGCTCAGCGACGCCGGCCGGGTCAACGACTTCCGCCTGCTCGAGCACGAGCTCTACCTGACCGCGACCGACCTCGACACCTGCGAGCGCCTCGTCTTCGGCGAGCCGGGCTGGGACGATGTGCCGATCTCCAAGGCGATCGAGTGCTCGACCGCGCTGCCCGTCGTCTACAAGCCGGTCGACCTGAAGGGCCGCCAGCTGGTCGACGGCGGCATCCGCTCGACCACCAACGTCGACATCGCGGTCGAGAAGGGTGCGAAGTTCATCGTCGTCGTCAACCCCCTGGTCCCCTACGTCAACGACTTCGAGCAGACGATCCCGACGGTCTTCGGCACCCGCGTGCGGCGGGTCGCCGACATGGGCCTGCCGGCGATCGCCAACCAGGCCTTCCGCCTGATCGCCCACGCCCGCCTGCAGCAGGCGGTCGAGATGTGGCAGGAGAAGTACCCCGGCGTCGACATCGTCCTGATCGAGCCCGAGCCCAACGACGAGCTGATGTTCGGCACGCCGATCATGGACTACTCGCGGCGCCTGACGATCGCCCGCCACGGCTTCGAGTCGGTTACCGCGGCCCTCGCCCAGGACTACGACCGCTTCAAGGAGATCGCCGAGCGCCACGGCCTGGAGATCTCCGAGCGCCGCGTCCGCCGCGCGGTCGAGCGCGCCTCCGAAGAGGAGCCCGAGCAGGCTTCCGCCTGGCGGCGAGTGCTCGAGCAGACGACGTCGGCGCTGCTTCCCGGCGAAGCCTCTTGACCGAACCGGCCAGCGCCGGGTGATGCTTATCGGTTAGTTTGCGCTATTCATGGAGGCCTCGATTGATCGCCACACCGCTCTGCTCGACGTCTACGCGCCCCGGTTTCGCTATCACCCAAGTGAGAGGTTTCGAGCCACCAGAGTCGAGGCGCTGACCGACGCGGCGGGTGGACCCGGGCGACGAACGGAGCTGCGCCGCGCCGACGGAACCCCGATCGCCTCAACCGACGCCGCGTCCGGGCTGCCGCGGCTTGGGCTGGAGGTGCTGGCGGCCGGCGAGGGAAGCTACGCCGGCATTCCCGGCGGCGACGTTCGAGGCGACGACTACCTTTCCGGGCGCTTGCCGGAGGGTGCGTCGTTCAGCGACCGTCCGCTCGCCTATGGTCGCGTCCGCCCGGCAACGGACGGCCATGTCTGGCTCCAGTACTGGCTCTTCTACTACGACAACCCGCATTACCTGGTAGGGGATCATCAGGGCGACTGGGAGCTCGTCCAGCTCAACGTCGATCCGGACCGGGGGCCGGAGGAGGGCGGCATGCTGGCCGCCACCTGCTTCCAGCACGGCGAGCCCGAGGGGCGTCACGGGAGCGAGCTCGCTCCCCTGCTGGGAGAGGATGGCCGGCTCACCGTCGCGGTGGCGCTCGGCTCCCACGCCTCCTACTTCGACGAGGAGAATCTCTACCTCGGTGACCGCATCCAGCCCACCGCCGAGGCCGAGCGCTGCCAGACGATCCCGATCGACGAGCTGGCCGGGTGGGTGCGGTGGCCGGGCTTTTGGGGTGGCAGCAGAGTGATGGGCCATCCCCGCAGCCCCCGGGGGCCAAGTGCCTGCCGGCCGGAGTGGGAGCACCCGGAGGACCAGCATGCCGCCGGCCTCTACGCGCGGGCGCGGCGGCTGGGAAAGCCCTCGCAGCCCGTCGCCGTCACCACCAGCGTTCGTCCAGCCCGCGACGAAGCGGTGCTGGTCGCCCAGGCCCCCGCCGACGCCCCTATCGAGGAGTTCGAGTCCGGGGTGGACGGGTTCGATCTCTGGTCTGCCGTCGCGCCGTTGCACAACGTCCCAGTGCCAGACGGCGGCGCCAACCAGGTCGTCATCAACGTCGTCCTCCCCGAGGGTGATAACGCCTTCGACCTCGCCCGTGAGATCTCCGCCGGCACCGGCTGGGAGGTCGAGCCGGACCTCGACTCGACGGTCTTTCGCCCTTCCCCCGACGCGTACGGCGTCTGCGAGGAAATCGGCAAAGAGACGAACGACCCGCGCTGGGCGATCGAGCAGATCGGCTGCAAGGTTGCCTGGCAGCATTCGAGGGGCGCTGGTGTCAGGGTGGGGCACCCCGACACCGGATACGTCGACCATCCGCAGCTCGCGGGAGGAGCGATCCTCGGTGGCGGCTATGACGTGCTGGCCGGCGATCGCGACCCGCGCGACGTGCTCGAGGGGCTGCCACCGGTTCAGTTCCCCGGCCATGGCACCGGCACCGCGAGCGTGATCGCCAGTCGCGCCAGCGGCCCTGCCGACTTCGCGGGCTCGGCTCCAGAGGCGACGGTCCTGCCGCTGCGGGTGGCGCGCAGCGTCGTTCTGCTGAGAGGCTCGCGGCTGCTCCGTGCGATCCGGTTGGCTCGCGCCGCCGATTGCCGGGTGATCTCGGTCAGCCTCGGCGGGATCTTCCTCGGCAGCGCCCTGCGCCGCGAGCTCGAGGCAGCGGTCGAGGAAGGGAGGATCGTGCTCGCCGCGGCGGGTCAGCCGCTGCCCTTCGTGGTCGAGCCTGCCTCATACGAGTCGACCCTGGCCGTGGCCGGAAGCACGATCGCCGGCACGGCCTGGAATTGGTCCGCGCGTGGGCAATCGGTCGACTTCTGCGCGCCCGCCGCGGGCGTGCCCCGCGCCGCCGCGAAGAGCGGCGGCATCGCTCCCGGGCACGGCACCTCCTTCGCAGCCGCGCTGGCGGCCGGCGTGGCGGCGATCTGGTTCGCGAAGCACCGGCCGGAGCTGCTGGCCGGCGACCGCAGCGCCATTCAGGCGACCTTCCTCTCGTTGGTCCAGAAATCCTCGACGCCACTGGCTCCCAGCGGCAGCGGCGATACGGCGAATTTTGGCGCCGGCGTGATCGATGCGGGGCAACTGATGGAGCTTCCGCTCTCCGAGGCGGAGCCAGTAGAGCAGCCTCCGCCGGCCCCGAGGGGAAAACGGATTGTCACCTGGCTCTCGCGCTTGCTGGAGACGCCGGTCGAGGACTGGCTGAACGCGACTCTTCCCGGTGGGGCTGAGCAGGCCGCCGAGCGCTATGGGACCGAGCTGGCCTCGCTGGCCAGCGAGGACGAGGCGGTCAGATTGGCGATGAGGGAGGCGGCGCAGGGAGCCCAGAGCGGGGGCGCGCCTGCTGGCGCCGCGCCTGCCCCGCTCCAAGAGCGCGCGTCGAGTTCGCTCGGCGCGGCGATGACTCAGCCCGCGTAGAGGCGCTCGATCTCGTCCTGGTGCTTGTCGGCGACGACCGCGCGCTTGACCTTCATCGTCGGCGTCAACTCGCCGTCTTCCTGGGTCAGGTCGCGGGGGAGGATGGCGATCTTCTTGACCTGCTCGACCCGGGCGAACTTCTCGTTGACCTTGGCCAGGTGCGCCTCGATCGCCACGCGGATATCGCCGTTGCCGGCGAGCTGCCGCGGGTCCTCGGGCAGGCCGTGCTCCTTGGCGTAGGCAACCGTCTCTTCCGGGTCGAGCGTGACCAGCCCGACCAGGTAGGGGCGGCGGTCGCCGACGACGACGCACTGCGAGACCAGCGGGTGCTGCTTGATCTCGTTCTCGAGGTTGGCCGGGGTGATGTTCTTGCCGCCGGCGGTGATGATGATGTCCTTCTTGCGCCCGGTGATCGTGATGAAGCCGTCGGCGTCGATCGAGCCGAGGTCGCCGGTGTGCAGCCAGCCGTTGACGATCGTCTCGCGGGTGGCCTCGTCGTTCTTGTAGTAGCCCTGGAACACGTTGGGGCCCTTGACGAGGATCTCGTCGTCCGCGGCGATCTTTACTTCGCAGCCGGGGAAGGGCTTGCCGATCGTGCCGATCTTGAAGTCGTCCGGGGTGGAGATCGTCGCCGCGGTCGAGGTCTCGGTCATCCCCCAGCCCTCGAGCACGAGCACCCCGGCGGCGTCGAAGAAGTGCAGGATGTCGGGGTTGATCGGGGCCGCGCCGGAGACGGCGAGGCGCAGCCGCCCGCCGAACAGGCCGCGGATTTTCGAGAGCACTTTCTTGTCGGCGAACTCGTACTGCTTGCGCAGCAGGAAGCCCGGCCGGCGCCCCTCCCGTTCGGCCTTGCGCATCTTGACCCCAACCCGGATCGACCAGTCGAAGATCGCCTTTTTCAGGCCGCCCTCTTTCTCCATCGCGCTGGTCGCGGTCGTGTAGATCTTCTCGAAGATCCGCGGCACCGAGGGGAAGTAGGTCGGTTTCAGCTCGGCCATGTTGGGCATGATCTTCAGCGGGTCGCGCTCCCAGAAGGCCAGGGTCGCGCCGAGGTCGAAGCTGCCGAGCTGGATCAGCAGGGCGAAGGAGTGGGCGAGGGGGAGGTAGAGGTAGGTGACGTCCTCGGGCTCGATGACGCTGGTCGAGTTGACCATGTCGAGCATCGCCCGGTAGTTGCCGTGGGAGATCACGCAGCCCTTCGGCGGGCCGGTCGTCCCCGAGGTGTAGATGAAGGTGCAGATGTCCGCCGGTGCGACCGCCGACCAGCGCTGCTCCCACTCGGCGGCGTCGCGGGCGGCGCCGCGGGCGCTCAGGTCCTCGCGTGAGACGGCGTCCTCGCTGGAGCCGGTCATCCGCACCACGGCCTCCAGCTTCGGCAGGCTGTCGCGGACCTTGCGGATCTTCTCGATCTGTTCGTCGTCCTCGACGACGACGACCTTGGAGTCGGAGTTCTCCAGTACGTACTGGCACTCCTCCGGCGAGTTGGTCTGGTAGATCGGCACGACGGTGGCGCCGATCGAGAGCGCCGCGAAGTCGAAGTAGGTCCACTCGGGGCGGGTGTTGGCGAGGATCGCGACCTTGTCGCCCTTGGCGACGCCGAGGTCGACCAGGCCGAGAGCCAGGTCGCGCACCGTCGCCTCGACATCGGCGAAACTGCGCGTGACCCACTCGTCGCCGTCCTTGAACTGGATCGCCGGGGCGCTGCCGTAGAGCTGCGCCGCACGCGGCAGCAGGTCCGCGAGCGTGGTCGATTTGGTTCCCCGCTCCTCCACGCGGGCAAGTCTAGTGGACCGTTTGCCGGGTGTTGTTCCGGTGCCGCGATTCGCTGGCGATGGCCGCTCGCGATAATGCAGCGGTGTCCGAGCTCGCCGCCACTCCGACGCCTCGGCGAGGCCGGCTCTGGGTGATCTTCGTGCTCTCCCTTGCGCTTGTCGCACTCGCCTACCTAATCGTCGACATCTCGACCAAGGAGGCGGGCCGCGAAGTGGTCCGGCTCGACGGCATCGCCAGCGCCCAGCGGCTCTTCGGCGGGATTCCCCAGGAAGGGGACCGGCTCGGCTCCGCCGACGCGCCGGTCTCGATCCAGGTCTTCAACGACCTCCAGTGCGGCAACTGCCGCGACGAGTTCCTGACCACGATTCCGGCCCTGGTCGAAGACTACGTGCGGCCCGGCGAGGCGAACCTGCTGATCCGCCACTACTCGATCGCGGCGAACCCGCTGGAGCTCGGCTTCTTCGGCGCCGAGGCGGCCGCCGAGCAGGGCTACGGCTGGCAGTACACCTATCTCTTCTTCGTCAACCAGGGCGAGGCCGAGCGGTTCGGGATCGGCGACCGGCTGATGAGCTCGCTGGCCAACTCGATCGGCGAGCTCGACGTGGTCGAGTGGCAGGCGACGCTGGACGAAAGAGGCGGCACCGACGGCCCGATCGCCGAGCGACTCGAGGGCTACGAAGACCTCGGCCGAGGGCTCGGCATCCGCATCGGCCAGGCCGTGATCGTGACTGGGCCGCGCGGCACCGAGACGCTGCAGGAGGGCGCCGGGCTCAGCCGGATAGAGCGGGCGATCGAAGCGGTGCGCTGACCCCGCGGACTAGTACACGTACTAGCCGCCGTCCGCGGCCGTGACCTCGTGCAGGCGGTGGGTGTCGACGTCGTAGACGAAGCCGCGCACGGCGTCGCGGTGGGCGAGGAAGGGGGAGCGGCGGACGCGCAGGATCGACTGCCGCAGGTCGGCCTCGACGTCGGTGAAGGACTCGATCGCGAAGGCCGGCGCGACGCCGGTCGCCGCCTGCAGCTCGGCGCGGAAGCCGTCGTCGCTGAGCTTCTGCATGCCGCAGTCGGTGTGGTGGATCAGCATCGTCTCGCGGGTGCCGAGCCGGCGCTGGGAGACCGCGAGCGAGCGGATCACATCGTCGGTGATCACCCCACCCGCGTTGCGCAGGACGTGAGCCTCGCCGTCGCCGAGGCCGAGCGCCGCGAAGACGTCGAGGCGCGAGTCCATGCAGGTGACGATCGCCAGCCGGCGGCTGGGACTGACGTCGAGGTGCCTGGCCGGGAGCGAGTCGGCGAAGCGCCGGTTGTTGTCGATCAGGTCGTCGATCGCGTGAGCCTATATCCGCTGCGTCTACCCTCGATACATGAAGGAGACGCTCGGCCCACCCCTGCGCGCGGCGGCGCTGGTCGCGTTCATCGTCGGGCTGACGATGCTGCTGCTCAACCCGCCCTCGTTCGCGGGAGTCGGCGAGCTGCTGGCTCTGCTGGCGGGGATCGCCGCGGTCGTCCTGATCACCGCCTGGGTGATGGTGATGCTGCTCGGCGACGAGATGCCCGAGGGAGAGTTCCGCCGGATCGAGGACCGCAGCGAGGCGCTGGCCAAATTGCCGCCGCCCGAGCAGCCGCTGAGCGAGTTCGACGAGCTGGTCGTCGCCGCGATAGACGGCCTGCCGGAGGAGCTCCGCGAGGCGGTCGAGGAGATCCCGATCCTCGTCTCCCATCTCGGTCGCCAACACCACGCCTACGGCCACTACATCGGCGACACCGTCGCCCGCGACGACTACCGCGACCACATCGTGATCTACCGCGACACGCTGGAAGGCGATTTCGGCCATGACCCCGAGCTGCTGCGGGCCCAGGTCGAGCGCACGGTCCGCCACGAGATCGCCCACCACCTCGGCTGGGACGAGCGCGGCGTACGCGACCTCGGCCTCTGACCCGCACGTATAGCCCTTCGTATAGACGATTATGCGTATAACCGTCTATACGTCTATACGTCTATACGTCTAATCGTTTCGTGTCTCGCCGGGGAGCGCTGGCGCTGGCCGACAGCACGGACGAGTGCCTGATCGAGCCGCCGCAAATAACGGCATCATGGACGGGTGCCAGCAATTAGCCGCTTCTTCGGGATCACGATCGCGATGTTCTTCGACGACCATGGCTTCCCGCACTTTCATGCCCGTCACGCAGAAGGCGAAGCGAAGATCCGTATCGACAATCTTGAGGTCATCGACAGTAGCCTCGGGCGTCGGCAACTGCGCTTCGTCCTGGCCTGGGCGGAGCTTCATCGGGAGGAGTTGGAGGAGAACTGGCGCCGAGCGCGAGCGGGTGAAACACTTAAGGAGATCGAGCCACTGCAATGACCGGACTTACCCCCGATATCACCCAGGCTGCCGTAGTTCGCCACGGTGTGCTCAAGCTGATCTTCGCCGATGGGTTGAGCGGCGAGGTTAACGTGCTCGACCGAATGCGCGGGCCAGTTTTTGAAGCCGCTCGTTCTGAGGAGGGATTCGCCGAGGTCTATGTCGACCCTGAGACCGGGACGGTTGTTTGGCCCGGCGGAGCCGACCTCGCGCCGGACACGCTCTATCAGCGCATGCAGTCCGGGACTTGGCCCGACTCGCGCGCCGCTGCTTAGACCGCAACGGCCAACCACCCTTGAGCTAAGAATCGAATATCGGGGCGCCCGGATTTGAACCGGGGACCTCACCGACCCGAACGGTGCGCGCTACCAGGCTGCGCCACGCCCCGATGGAGGCGATTATCTCAGAGCGGGGTGAGGGGAGACGTTCAGCGTCGCCCGGCGGTGACGGAACGGGACGCGGCCCGCTACTTTGCCTGCGGCCCGCGTTTGCAACCAATGCCTTGATCCGCAAGCTCGCCATCCCCGCTCTGCTCGCGGCGCTGCTCCTGCTGCCGCCGGTCGCCTCTGCCCGCCTTCCGGCCGAATTCGTCGGCATCTCCCCCCAGACCGCCTCCAACAAGGACGACTTCGAGCTGATGGAACTCGCGGGCCTGCGCAGCCTGCGGTTGCCGCTGTACTGGATGGGTGTCGAGCAGCACAGTCCCTACCTCGTCGCGCCGAACTGGTCCGACTTCGACCGCTCGGTGAGGCTCGCCGCCGAACACGGGATGCGGGTCTTCCCCTTTGCCTGGGGCACGCCGCCGTGGGTGGCCGCCGAGCCGCACGTGGAACCGGTCTACCGCAGCTGGCAGCGGCAGGCCTGGGCCTCCTTCCTGCGTCGGGCCGTGCTGCGCTACGGCCCGCGGGGGGCGTTCTGGCGGCAGAATCGCGATCTCCCCGCCCTGCCGATCCGCAAGTGGGAGCTCTGGAACGAGCCCAACATCGTCACCTTCGCCAGCCGGTCCAACCCGGAGCGCTTCGCCCGTTTGCTGCGGACCGGCGGTCGAGCCATCCATCGCGCCGACCGCGGCGCCAAGGTGATCCTCGGCGGCCTCTTCGGCCGGCCGTTGCAGATCCCGCCCAACGTCGGTTCCGGTGGCTTCCTCAACCGTGTCTACCGCGCCCGCGGGGTGAAGCGGCACTTCGACGGGGTGGGGCTGCACCCATACGTCGCCGACGCCAAGGCGATGCGGCCCCAGATCGTCAACCTGCGGCGGATCATGCGACGCCACAACGACGCGGCCACGCCGCTCTACATCACCGAGCTCGGCTGGGGCTCGGACAGCTTCCAGACCCGTTGGGAGCGCGGCCTGCTCGGTCAGGCGAGGGAGCTCGACCAGGCCTTCTCGATGCTCGCCAAGCAGCGCCGCTCCTGGCGGCTCGGCGGTGTCTGGTGGTTCTCATGGGCCGACATCGCGGCCGGCTGCCAGTTCTGCGACTCGGCAGGCCTGCTGACCGAGCGCCGCGAGGCGAAGCCCGCCTGGTACAGGTTCACCGCCTGGACGGGGGGCGATCCGGACATCGTCCCCCGCGCCACCTTCGGCGATTGAGTGGCTTTCGCGCCGGGTAGGCGTACCCTCGACTCACCGGATCGCAAGCGAGAACGGAGGAACGATGGAGGCTTCAGCACCGTCCCCCAGCAAGGGCATCTTCGACAGCGTCAACCTGGAGGCCCGCGAGCGCGTGGTCGAGCTGCTCCGCAAGGCCTACTGGATGGAGATCGAGACCGTGATGAGCTACCTGGCCGCCTCGGTCAACCTCGACGGGGTGCGGGCGCAGGAGATCAAGGAGTCGCTCGCGGAGGACATCGAGGAGGAGCTCGGCCACGCCAAGCAGTTCGCCGACCGGATCAAGGAGCTCTACGGGGTCGTCCCCGGTTCGGAGGGTTTCGCCGCCGAGCAGTCCTTCCTGCAGCCGCCCGAGCACCAGACCGACATCGTCCACGTGATCCGCGGCGTGATCAAAGCCGAGACCGGGGCGATCGAGCACTACACGAAGATCATCGAGGAGACCGAGGGCATCGACCCGGTCACCCAGGACATGACGATCGCGATCCTGCGCGACGAGCAGGGCCACCGGCGCCTCTTCGAGGGCTTCCTGCGCGAGTACGAGTTCGAGGGCATCGCCTGACCCTGGATGCCACGTTGGACATCGTGAGAGGTGGGAGGTACTGTCATTTGGGTAGCGCCGATCGCGACCGGAGGGGGTGGCATGGCCTGGATCGAGATAACCGTCCTGGCCCTGGTGGCGCTCTTCGCGCTGCTCGCGATCCTGGTCGCCCGCGAGCGCAAGGCGAGGAGTCGCTTCCGAATCCTTGGCGAAGTCGCCTCGGTCTCCGACGCCGGCGGCTCGCTCGAGCAGACCTTTGAGGCGATCTGCGACATCCTCGTGCCCGAGTTCGCCGACTTCTGCATGATCGACGTGATCGACGGCGATCGCGTCCCCAGCCGGGTCGCCGTGCGGGCTGGGCCCGGAGCCGGGCCCGAGGTCGAGCAACGGCTCGCCGAACGCCTGCCCTCGACCCCCGATGGCATGGTCAGCGGCGGCACTCGCTCCTCGCTCGAGCCGCGCTTCTACGAGCGCATGACGGAGCGCGATCTGCGCGAGATCGCCCACGACGAGGCGGAGGATCTCGAGTTCCTGCGCAGCCTCAAGATCCGCTCGGCGGTCACCGTCGCGCTGCAGGCGCGCGGCGAGGTCACCGGCGCCCTCACCGTCGGCGTCGCCTGGTCGCGACGGCGCTACCGGCGCGAGGACTCGCGCTTCGCCTGGATCCTCTCCGGCCGGGTCGCTCTCGCCCTCGACAACTCCGGGCTCTTCGACAACCTCGAGCGAGCCGAGCGGGCCCGCGCGGAGATCGCCGAGACCCTGCAGCGCGGCCTGCTGCCCTCGCCGTTGCCGCACATCCCCGGCTGGTCGGTGGCGGCGATGTACCGGCCGGCCGGGGCCGAGAACGAAGTGGGCGGCGATTTCTACGACGTCTTCCGGGTGCCGGGGGGATGGATGCTGGTGATCGGCGACGTGACCGGGCGCGGCGCCCGCGCCGCCTCGATCACCGCTGTCGCCCGCTACACCCTGCGCACCGCCGCCGTGCTCACCGACGACCCCCTGGTCGCCCTGCGCACCCTAAACCGCACGCTGCTCGCGCGCGGGGACTCGGCGCTCTGCAGCCTCGCCGCGATGACGCTCAGCGAGGACCGCTTCGAACCGGTGCGCCTGGCCGTCGCCGGGCACCCGCCGCCGCTGCTCGTCGACGGCGAGCGAGTCGCCGAGGTCGCCGGCTCGAGCCCCGGCCCGGTGCTCGGCGCCTTCGACGACGCGGAGTGGGAGATCGCGCGCAGCGAGGTCGATCCGGGTCAGCAGCTCGTCGTCGTCACCGACGGGATCACCGAGGCGCAGGGGCCGGCGGGGCGCTTCGGCGAGGAGCGCCTGCGCGAGCAGCTCTGTGGGGCGAGCAATCCGGCGCTTGCCGTGCAGCGGTTGGAGCGCTCGCTGCACGACTTCACCGAGGGGCGTCTCGACGACGACGTCGCGATCATCGCGATCGCCCGCGCCGCCGGGGCGGCTCCGGCGGCCACGCACTTCTCCACCGGCCAGGGCGGACGCACCGCCGTCGCCAGCCTGGACAACGCCGATGTCTGACCCGCGAGTGGAGCTGGTCGAGCGGCTCTACGAGTGCTTCAACCGTCGCGACGAGGCCGGCATCGTCGCGCTCTGCGACGAGGGGATGGAGTTCTTCCCGGTCGTCACCGCCGAGGTCGTCGGCCGCGACGCTCCCTACAGGGGCGCCTCTGGCCTGCACGACTACCTCACCGACATCGCCGAGGTCTGGGAAGAGCTGCAGATCAGCCCGAGTGAGATCGAGCGGCGCGGCGATTCGCTCCTGGTCCGCGGCCGGGCCTACGCGCGCAGCCGCGAGCTCGGCATCCGCGACGTCCCGGTCGCCTGGATCTGGGCGGTGCGGGACGGCCGCATCGTCCGTGGCGAGGTCTTCCCCGATCCGGAGCAGGCGAGGGCCAGCTTCGGGACGCTCTAGCCGCGCAACTCGGCCAGCGCCGCGTCGCGCTGTTCGTGCATCGAGATCGAGTCCTCGACCCCGGTGATCTTGAGCAGCCGCCGGACCTGGTGGTTGATGCAGCAGAGCACCAGGCGGCCGCCGCCGTCGTCGCGGTCGAGCCGCTGCCAGGCGCGGACGATCAGGGCGATCCCGGTCGAATCGATGAACTCGCACTCGGAGAGGTCGAGCATGATCGAGGCGCCCGAGTCCCCCAGCGCGTCATCCAACTCGCGCTCGAGCTGCGGCGCCGTATTCATGTCCAACTCGCCGCGTACCGTGAAGGCGCAAACGCCATCCTCGAGCTTCTCGCTCTGCACCTCGAATGGGACGGGCTTCACGGCCCGATCCTAGCGCAGTAGCCGCTACCTGCCGCCGCCTGGACGGCGCTGGTTTGTGCGTGCCGGGCGGGGGGTAGCCGGGGAACTCCGCAAGCACGATGACTATGCTCGTTGCCGCCGCGGCCACTTACGCGGCGGACAGGATGGAGTCAAGCTCAGACACTCCGGCGATCCAAGATAGGCCCAGGGGGCTTCAGATGGTGCTGCCCGCGAAATCCGAGAACGTCGCCGTCATCCGTCACGCCCTCGCCGGGCTGGCGGAGGAGATCGGCATGGACGAGCCCGGGCTCGCCGACCTGAAGACGGTCGTCACCGAGGCCTGCATGAACGTCGTCGTGCATGCCTACGAGGGCCGG
>Ga0075530_1000661_pt1 | contig 16355 bp, 21 predicted proteins | sample NGEPerD_2_FD_75101 | JGI IMG/M metagenome (GOLD analysis project Ga0075530, IMG submission 75101) | Arctic peat soil microbial communities from the Barrow Environmental Observatory site, Barrow, Alaska, USA - NGEE PermafrostL1-D | ecosystem: Environmental > Terrestrial > Soil > Wetlands > Peat ... | reverse complement strand
ACCTAAGTATATCAATAAAGATTTTTATAAAACAATTTAAATTATTTAAGTAAAAGAAGAAATGCAAAAAGAGTGAAAAGAGCAAGAAACCCTGATGTATAAATGATTAACTTTAATGCTTCAATGGGCTGTTTTTTTTGATAAAACAAAATAAAAGGATATCCTAGTGTAATAAGCACAGAAATTAGAACAGATGTTGTAAAAAGAACTAAGAAAAGAAGTGGTCCCCTAAAATCAGTAATTTTTAAAAACCAATGATTTGAATTCCAAATAAGGAAGGCAATTAAGCCACAATAAAAAGACATGCCTAAGGCCTGTAAAAAAGCAATTAGAATCAATCTACTTCTTTTCATACGTTTATATTATCACCTAATACTTTTACATTATTCTGACAGCACAAATTCTAAAAAAAATATAATGCCACTTAATATCAATAAAAAGAAGATTTATCCAGTAATGATGAATCTCACACCTAGCGTTAAAATAGAGACTATTACGCCTGCTATTGCCACTCCTAAGAAAATTAAGGGAATTGATTTTTTAGGGGAAATACCAAAAACAAAAGCAGCTAATGCCCCGCTCCATCCACCTGTCATAGGAAGAGGAATTGCCACAAAGGTAATTAAAGCAATTTCTTCCATTGTTTCAAATCTTTTTGTGTGTTTTGATCTTGTTCTTTCAAATAACTTTTGGAAAAACCAGCGAAACAGTCTGCTGCGAGAAGATAAAAACTTTTGAACGGGATCTAAAAGAAAAACAATAAAAATAACTGGAATCATATTCCCTATTACGGTTATAAAATATGCCGTTACGATATCTATTCTGTAATGCAAGAGAGCAAGAGGAAGCGCTCCTCTTAATTCAGTTATTGGAAGCATTGCTGAGATAAAAACTTTTAAAAGATTATTTTCTAACATTTTGCTTTCTCAGTATCTCAAAGAAGAGAATTAAAAGTCAATAAATATTTTTTTTGTTATAATACTCGCAATGGAATGGCTGAGAAGACAGACTCTCCCAAATCCTGATTTTATAGCAAGAGCAAAGTTCTCAAGGCGAGAATTTGGTTTGCTTGCAGCTGCTACTGCTGTTTCTCTTGTATTCTTAAGTGAAACGATACAAGACAAAGTTGATGGTCTTATTGATTTTTCTAAGGACTTAAGAGAACGACCTGATACTCGTTTTTATTACCATAATGCAGCAAATAATCCTAATCTTTTAAAAAAAGCACTTCAGGGATCTGCACCCGGGATTTTATCAACAATTATCTCTTGATCGGTTAACTTGTCATTCTTATAAACCATTCTTACTATTCTACTTAGAGTATTAATTCCTGATTCACTATATGTATAGTAAAGATAAACATACTTGTTTTTTAAAAAATCAGGATGAAGAGTAATACCTAAAAGCCCTCCCTCTCCTATTTCTTTCACTTCCTTTATTTCTGCAACAATCATAGGTTCTTTTTCTCCATTTTTATCAACAAGAATAACTTTTCCCATGCGTTCAGCTACAAGCAAGTTTCCACCAGGAAGAAAAGCAATAGCCTAGGGAACGTCTAAGTTCTCAGCTAATATTTTTATTTTCTGAATATCTTTTAATCCTGTCTCTTTAATATTAGATATTGTCACTAAAGGATCAGAAGTTTTAAGTTTGAAGTTTTGATAAAAAAAACCAAAGAATTAGAAAGAATACTATTAAAATAATTAGTAAAGTAAGTTTTCTCATAATTACCCTCTATATTCAGCTTGATTATATCAAGGGAGTCAATATTTTACTTGAAGATAGCATTAAATCATCGGTGTAGGTAGATGATCTATTGATCCTACCTGTTTAAGTAAAAACTTTCCGTCTTTTTTCTCAACTATTGTTACAGAACACTCCAAAATCTTTAAAAATATCGCATCATGTTTTTTGTATTTAACAATTGGCAGATCGAAATCAGAAAAATTATTTCTTAAAAAATCTGCTATTGCTCCTCCATGTGAAACAAGTAAAACATTGTCTTTTGTATCCAAACTTATTTCATTTATTAAAGATTCCATTCTTTTTCCTGTTTCTATTGAAGAATCTCCAAAGCGAGGCTTAAAATTTCTATTTAAATCTGTTTTTACCCATTCTGCCAAAAATTCTTCAAAAGATATCTCTGTGTGACCACCCCATATCATTCTTTCCTTTAACCTTTCATCTGGTATTATTTGTAGATCTAACTTCTTGGCAATAATAGTTGCAGTTTCGATTGTTCTCTTTCTAGGGCTTACGTAAATTTTTTTTATTTCTTTATCTTTTAAATGCTTTGCAGTAATTTCTGCTTGCTGTTTTCCTAAAGTTGTGAGAGGAGGATTTCCCAAAGCTTCTTCTTTTTGCCCATGTCTAATTAAATAAAAAGTGGTCACTTAATTATTTTAACAGATTAACTCCATACCCTTTTTTATATAAAAATGCTTAAAATAACAACAGCAATTACAAAAAATGTAATTAGTACTGCAATAACAAATAACGATATTCCCACCCAAAATAAAAAAGAATTTCTTTCTTCTATAGTCATCTTAAATTGTAAATTGGAAAAACCTAAAAGAGGTAAGACAGAAAAAAGAGTTAGGTAACCTGACTGTTAATCCTCTGCTCTAATAAAGAATGGTTTATTACCGTTATTTATTATACAAATTAATAAGTATTTATAAAAGGGTTAAATTCTAAAAATATTAATAAGTTTTACGGCTGGAAATATATATCCGTAGATGATAAAATACCTCTATATTCCGCGGTAGCTCAACGGTAGAGCAGGAAACTGTTAATTTCAAGGTTCCAGGTTCGAATCCTGGCCGCGGAGCCAGAAGGGATAGGTAGTCCGAGGTTCAGGCGTGTTTAACCCCCGGGGTTCAAATATTGCTGATACTTAAAAATAAGTATATTTTGATATTTAAAATTATTTTGTATAGTATATAAATAAAGTTAAGATTATAATTAAAAAAGAGTGTTAATATGAATATCATTATTGTCGGCGGAAATGAGATAGGGTTGAATTTAGCTAAACTTTTTGAAAAAGAAGCAGAAATTACTATTGTTGAAAAAGATGAAATACTTGCTAAAGAGTTATCTCAAAAGACTAATGTTTTAATCATCCATGGTGATGGAACAGATATTTCTATTCTAAAAGAAGCGAAGATCAACAAAGCAGACGCTTTAGTTGTTACTACTGGAGACGATACTATTAACTTGATGGTCTCTCAAATAGGAAAATCTGAAAAAGTTCCCATAGTCATTCCGTTGGTGAGAAAACCTGAAAATGTAGAATTGTTTAAAAGATTAGGAGTAAATTCAGTTGTTTCTGTAGCAGGAAGCATTGCCAGCGATATAAACAGAGTCATAAGGACTCATGGGGATGCTAAAATAATCGCTCAATTCGGAAAAGGAGATGTACAAATAATTCAACAGTTGATCTCTAAAGATAGCAAACTGATCAATAATGAGGCCGAGATTAAGAATGCGGTGATAACAGCCATCTATCGAGATGACAAGATAATCATCCCAGAAGCTGACACAAGATTAAAGCAAGAAGATGTTCTCCTTTTAGCAATCGAGACTAAATATCTAAAGGAAGTCCTGGAGCTTATCGAGAAAAAATGAATATCTTGATACTTTACTTGGGATATATCTTGATCATTTCAGCATTGTTTAGGATTATACCTATCATTGCAGCCATAATCTATGGTGAGCCTATCACCAGTTTTATATTGACTACTGCCATTTCATTATTGTTAGGTCTTATTCTGCTGTGGTTAGAAAAAAGACGCAATCCTGAAAGGTCGCCGCTTTCATTAAGCCAGTTAAATTTACCCAATGCTTTGATTTTAGTAAGCTTATCATTCTTAATCTTACCATTGATAAGCGCAATCTCTTTTTTGTCCTCGTTTCATTATAATTTTCTTAATGCTTTTTTTGAATCAGTTTCGGGTTTTACCACGACGGGTCTAACTCTTTACAGCTCTTTAGAAGGACTGCCTCGAAGCTTGCTGCTTTGGCGTGCAGAAACCCAGTGGATCGGAGGGATTGGCATCATCACCTTATTCCTGTTCATAATCTCCAGATTGAAATTCTACGGTCAAAAAGAAGATACGCAGATTGAAACGACTTCAGCTTTATATCGAGCACAAGGATTTGAAAAGATAGAGCCAAGTCTAGTGAAAAGCACTAAAAATATACTGATGATCTATGGGGGATATACTCTTTTGGGGGTGATCCTACTTTACATCACCGGGATGAGCCTGTTTGAATCAATCTCATTATCTTTTACATCTATCTCAACAGGAGGATTTATCGTAACGGATAGTTTACAGGCGACAAATCTTCAATTAATTATTTTAAGTTTATTGATGTTGGCAGGCTCAATGTCTTTTATAGCTCATAATGATTTATTAAGAAGAAAGTTCAGATCTTTTTTAAGCTCGCTTGAAAAGAATATCTTTTTTATTTTTTTACTCCTGAGCATAGGTTTAACATTTATAGTCTTTACAGATGCAAGGATGATATTTTTTGAATTGATTTCAGCATTTACCACAACTGGTTATTCAATAACTAACATCTCAGTACTTCCGCCATTGTTTATCCTCCTTATCATGATCGGGATGATAATAGGGGGAAGTATTGCCAGCACAGCTGGGGGCATAAAAGTTTCCAGGATTTATTCTTTGCTGATGATGGTTCCATGGATGCTGAAAAAATTATCATCTTCAAAGCACGCGATCATCCCTTTAAAGATAAACAAGCAGTTTATGGAAGAAAAAGATTTATTGGTAATCACTGTCTTTGTCACCATGTATTTCTTGATCTTGCTGATCGGGACTATTGTCTTTCTCTTGCTGGGTTACGGATTGCTTGACTCCTCTTTTCAAATGACTTCTGCTTTAGGGACTGTAGGGTTGCAAACAATTGAGCTTATGGCTGTTCCTGTAATGGGAAAAGTAGTTTTGGTAATTGCGATGTTACTGGGAAGATTAGAGATATTTCCAGTATTAATCCTAGTAAGAAAGCTGTTTAAAGCATTTTATTAGCCGATAAAAGTGCCTAAGAGAATTGAGTTTACCTCTTTTCTTAGCCCAAACTTTTTCTGTCCCGTTTTATATTTTAGGTTTCGGGAATATAAACAACTCGAGAATTATTTTAAGGCAGTGTCAGAGTTTTCAGCTATAAATGATACTTTTCTAAGTTAAATTGGTTCTAAATTCGCCCCATTCGGGGAGCTAAGCAAATTGGGAGCATTCTGATGCTCCCTTTCTTAGTGAGCCCAGCAGTACGATAGAACTCCTGTTCGTATTCTTAAATAGTAAAATAGTTCATATAGCATGGTCAGACAAAAATGGTATACTAAAATTATGGCAACCGAAAAAGAAATACCAAAGAAAGAGAAGGAAAGTAAAAAGGGCAGTAGATTGTCACTGAAGATAATTTTCTTACTGGTTTTACTTTTGGCAATAGTATTAACTGGTTTTTACTTCTACTATAAAAATACACAAGGGAAAAAAGCCCAATATGATGCTAACCTCCAACAGATAGAAAAGCTTCAATCGGAAAAAAAAAGATGCTCAAATGTTTTGAGCCAGGAAAGCGGAAAATTTGGCGATTATGAATATTGTCGTCAGTTATTACAGATATTTCCCAAAATTACTTTGGATGGGAAAAAGTAAGTTGGAATTATATATACTTGTATTATGTTCTGCTTTGAGATAATCTGAAAAGTTCATAATGAAACAAACAACAAATCTTAGACTAATAGAAAAGTGGATAAAACAAAGAGGTGGTGTCCCGGCTGTTGTAAAAGGAACACCCAATTTGTTAAGGATGAAATTCGATACTATGGATGATAGTTTAGAAAAAATTACCTGGGCTAAGTTTTTTAGTGCTTTTAGAGATAAAAACTTGGCATTTATATATGAAGACGATGTTAACAGCAGGTTTTGTAAATTCATAAACAAGTCAAAAGCTACAAAATAACAATTGCATATCAACAAAGCGATTTCCTGTAGATAAATGATATAGTTAAATTCTATGCAGCAAAACGACGACAATAATCAAGATTTCATAGATAAAGCCAACGCGTCAAGTGAAAAGAAAATTGAAGACATGGAAGATTGGCGCAATGAGCACGGCAATCCCAGCAATAAATTTCTTCAATCTCTCGCGAGTGATGGTAGACCTGGAGCAATGAAAAAGTTGAGATCTATTGCCGAGGATTTGGATGCGGAATTCAGCCCTGGTGCTTCTGCAGAAGAGCTAATCGGAGCAATAAGATCAGCCACAAGGAACGATCCTAATACCACCACTTGATTGCCTAGCATAGTACATCAGAGAATGAGTATATGGAAGTTAAGACTTCTTTGTTTAATAAGCTAAAAAGATCTATCGTTAAGTCCATCACTTTTAGAACATTAGTTTGTGCTTTCAGATTTTACAATCATTTTTATACTTACTCATCATATTGCTGTTCCCCTTAGAATAATAGTGTTTACCAATATTTCAGCAACTATTATTTACTTTATTCATGAAAGGATTTGGAAACGGATTCGTTGAGGAAGGAGTTTAAAAAAACAAAAATAGAATTAGTCTTAATTTTTCAAAAAGATACTGTAAGTATAATTTACTAAATTTGCCTGTAAAAAGTTCGAACATCGTCCATTGCGCGGAGCTAAATAGAATAATGTCAAATGGTTCTTGACCGACACACAGAGCTGATACTTTTGAATAATTTATTACTTTGGTTTGACTTGATAATTTCTTTTTGAGATAATTATTAAATGGAAGAAAAAATCCCCGAACAAATTCAAGATCCTGTATCGCAACCTCTTGGATTTAAGCCAAAGTTACCAAAATGGATAATTGTTTTAATTTCAGTATTAATTCTAATAATAGTTAGCGGCATAGCCGCTTATTTATATAAAACCTCAATTTCCCCTCAGAATACTCAAAAAGCAATAGAGCCTACCGTGATTCCAACCCAAACTCTTAATCCAACCACAAATTGGAAAACATATACAAACACAAAATATAACTATACTGTAGATTATCCAAGTGATTGGTCCGTAAGCGAATCGGACTCTCAAAACGGGGCATCTTTTAATCCTATTGATAAGCCGGGTTACCCGAACACCAGTTCTGCAATTTCTGTATCCACAGGTAAAACACTCGGCAATTATGTAGATAGTACTTTAGAGGAGTATGCAAAAATCGCGGGTAAAGAAATTCAAAATTATAATTCGCTTGCTTCTCTTAAAAAGATAACTACTACTAACGGTGCTGTGGGTTATGAAACAACCTGGATGGTCCAACCGATGACAGTTATGGGGCACCCTCCTACCGCCGGAGAGTCGGAATCTTTACCCATAACTTACTTTGAAATTCCCAGCAATAAAACTTCTTTAGTGCGGGTTACACTGGATAGAAAAGAGGATTTGGCTACGTATGAAAAAATGCTAACAACCATAAAAATCATGACTCCTCTTACCCCTACGCCCACGGTTGACGAAGCAGCTGTTCTTCAATACGTTATTAAAAAATACATAGCTCTAAAACACAACAGTAATGAAAACTCTCTCACCATTAACGTTTCTAAAATTGAAGGAAATTATGCCCAGGGAGGCGTGTCAGATGAGGGTGGTGGAGGCATGTGGTTTGCGGTAAAAGAAGACGGCGTATGGAAGCTGGTATGGGATGGGAATGGTATTATTGAATGCTCAACCTTTACACTTTATCCTAATTTTCCAACAAGTATGATTTCCGAATGCTACGATACGGCAAAACAAGACGTAGTCAAGCGTTAAAATCCCCATTTCTCTCCTTCGCCTCTGATATAATTAACACATGAAATCTCTGATATTAAAAAAATGAGATCTTTCCTAAGAGGTGTTTTGACAGAAAAAGAGATTATTGAGATCTCATCTAGATTGGAAGCTGCAAAAATGCTATCAAATGGTGAGAAATATAAAAATGTAATTAATACAACAAAACTTAGTAGTAGAACTGTTGCTCGAATTAGTCAGTGGTTATTGAGTGGATGTAACGGATACAAAAAAGCAATCAGTATAATAAATAGAAATCATCAAACAGCCAGTTAAAGACTAGTCTATTTATTGAAAGTAGAAAACTAGCAATATAACTGGTTTTTTTGTGAAAAAGGAGGTGATGCCTATAAGCGAAAGAAAAAATAGACAAACTCGACCCAAAAATCCTGGAGTTTTTGATTTCAGGTATTATGTTACCAGGTAAGTTAAATCAAAAGATTAATGCATTAAAGAGATGTGGGCCAAACATAGTTTCTCCATCTGATGCAGCCCTTACCTTAGATTCGCTTAGAAAATGTGGTATTATAGGAGGAAAGGATGCATATTTTTTAATTGCTAAAGAGCACTTGGCGTGATTGAAACGCTAGATAAAGCTATTAATTTTAATGAAGTATTAGTGGATACTATTCAGGAATGGGTTCGTAAGTAATTAAAGCATTCTAAGTATTAAGCTTGCAGATACTGACTTTTAAAAATTGACGTTTTCTTATTAAACGTATAAAATCAAATAAAGACATTAGATAAAATGAAAAAAACTTGGCTAATTATAGGAGCGGTATTTGCTATTCTTTTATTTTTTTATTATTCATCAACCTTTCCTGTACAATTGGCACATGCTCAGACTTGCACACTTCCGACACAAGTTCAAAATGCCGCAATTACTTATCCCAACTGTGATAGTGGGGGAAACTGTAATTATGCGGAGGGAAAATGTTCCTGGGATACTTTAGCAAATGCAACCGGATATAATGTAGTAGTTACTACCGTTGGGGCAAGCACGGAAGTATTAAACCAACAAGCAATTACTTCAGTAAGCGTTGCATTCCCTGTAGCCACGAGCGATACTTATAAATGTGACGTTTATGCTGTTAATTCGTGCGGCACAGGTCCAGTTGCAACAAGTTCTCTTCTATGTAACACAGATTTTGTACCAACAGCAACACCAACAGCAACACCAACAGTTATTCCAACCACAATTCCAACTAGTATTCCGCAGGCAACTTTACCTCCAACCGGTTCTAACGCCTCTGTTTGGTTAGGATTTGCAGGCCTTGTTATAATCATGCTTAGTTTCTCTTTCTTATTATTATAAATGGAAAACAATAACCAAGTCTTAAAAAAAGATGCCGATCAAAAAGTACTTCCTTCGGAGTCTTTGAACCATAAAAAGTTAAAATATGTCTTTTTGGGAGTTTTTGCAGCAATAGGGACATTTGTTATTGTCTTGTTGATAATTAACTACTTTAAAGCTGTTATACCTCTAAAAATTTTGCCAACAGCAAATCCTGTAATCGCAGAGGTAGGAGAAGATAAAATTTATTTAAGCGATTATAAGGAAAGATTATTTGCAGCAACTAAACAAGGGACTCTTGAAAATCCGAACTTTATAGATAACCATTTAAAAGAGTCAATATTAAATGAATTAATAGAGTTAAAGATTTTAGATAAAAATTTATCACCAGATTCCATTTCTAAGGATGAAGTGCACAAAGCAGCTATTAAACATGCAGGAGGAAATTATTCATCCGGAGATGAGAAAGTTAAAAAAGCATACGAAAACTATGTCCAATTAGGAATTGAGCGTTCCATTATTAATAAAGATAAGGTTGAATGGAAAGAGGGCTTTGTTTTATTTTGTATGTACGATAGGGCTTATCAGGGAGACTATAGGCAAAGAAAAATTGAAGCGGCATTTCTTCTTAAAGAACAAACAGCATACGCAATAGATTATTGCAATAAGACTAAGAATAGATTAGAAGCAGGGAGTACTTACGAAAAAGAATTAGTAGCGTTGGAAAAAGACCCTGTTCTAGGGAATTCTGTTTGGCTTCCACAATATTTTGTTAGTTTTGGATTGGTTTTTAATAAAGATAACTTTGATAAATTTCACTTTCCGGCTCAAAATGACCTTCTAAACAAAATAGCGGCTCTTGAAAATTCAAAGGGAAAATACTCCATTGTTACAATTAAAGCAACAGAAACCCTGGAGGATTACTCTATAGAGGGAAAAGATGTTTGGAATGCTGTAGTCTTTATTAAGGATGAAAATTTTGGAGCCAATGATTATTCCTTATGGTTGGAGGAGCAGAAAAATAAATTAAGAGTGAAAACATATATAGAAAAAATTAAGATATGAAAAACTATTTCCTAAAATTAATATTCTTTCTGCCTTTATGTTTGTTATTTTTTATATTTCCGGGCAAGGTTGAAGCTAGCAATTTTGCAGCATTAACAGTTACAGTTAAATCCTCAGAAACTACCCTGAAAAATATCCGCATTGATTTTACAGCTCTTCATAACCGGGGGAAGACATCTTATACAGGAGGTGGCATACCAAGAAGTTGTACTAACGCAGCTTTTGTTAAACTTGTTATTGGTCCAGATATCTATGTGCCTTCTCTATCTTTTTATACTGATTTAAATGGAACTATATCTTGGAACGGTATTAATAATTATGGCTTTGCCTGTTCATGCAATGATTTAAGAGTCACAATTAATTTACCAAAGGGGTATATTATGAAAAGCGTTTTTGGAGCTACAACTTCTTTTTTAGGAGGAACAACTGCAGGTGGAACAGCAACAATGGATATTTTAGCTAACAACACTATTCCGAAGGATATTACGATCGTAATTGTTCCTACTCCAACTGTTACTCCAACTGTTACTCCAACTGTTACTCCAACTGTTACTCCAACTGTTACTCCACAACCGCCTAAATGTAACGATTCATGCACCACTCCTGCTGATTGTTATACTACAAAAGACGGTTGTACTACTTGCATAGAAAATAAATGTGTCAAACCACCTGCTTGCGGAACAGCTTGCACCACTCCTGCTGATTGTTATACTACAAAAGACGGTTGTACTACTTGCATAGAAAATAAATGTACCTTGCCACTTGATACTTGTACATGTGATGAAATTACTTATACTGATTTATTTTCTGGGCAAGACGTTACAATAACATCTTTTTCAAAAGTTACAGGATCAGATATTAAAAATGCAAGAGTAGTTAGCGAAAAATTCTTTCTTGCTAAAGGCACCTTTACTAAAGGAAAAATTATTGCCCAGTCTGGAAATATTCCTTCAGAAATAATTGAGAACACATCTAATAAAGTTAGATATAAAACAGAGTGGAAATTAAAATTACCACAACTAGAAACAGGGTCAACATATAGGCTGTGGAGTGATATAAATTGTCAACCAAAAACTATTACTATGGCTACTAATATAGGGTTGCTACAAAAAAAGGCGGTTTTAGGAAGCGAAACAAAGAAGTCATTCTTAAGCAACGTTTTCGAATTTTTTACAAATATATTCAGCTTGTCTGGAGACTCTTCAAAGCAAGAAACCAACTTTAAATCCTTAACGAGTACAACAAGTGTGCCGGGAAAGAAAACAATTCAACTTGAGACAATAAGACCAATAACAATTATTGATAAAGCTTGTTCTACGATTATTTTTAAACAAAATTAGGAAAACTAATTAAATCGCTTCTTTATAATTTTCTGTCTCAACTCTTATTTATTGAGATCATTTTACCTAAAATTTAATGAGACTATGTGTCTAGTTTATGGGGTACCTGCCCAATTCGTTGTGAATGGGCAGAGACAGAGGGTTTAAATTTAAGCTAGCCATTTACATTATCAGATCTTATACCATTACTCGAGAATATTTTATTCTGCTTCTTTTCTCACACGGTTTTCCATGAAATTCCCAAAGCAGTGCAGTGGGAAAAATTACCCATCTCCTGTTTATAATTGTACTAATTGTTTTATTATCCTAATCCCCTACAACAGAAGTTGACGTGGATACGACCGCTCATGTACCAGAACAGTCTTTTCGATTAAAATATCTATGTATTACTTTAAATAAACCAGGTTCTACTAAAACCACCTCTGACATTCCACCCTGAATATGTTCCCAATCTTCAGGCAGTGGTCGTCTAGCTCCTAGGATGCTTTCTACTAATAATGCCTCCGGCAATAACAGAGCAGTAAAACGAGCATCTATTTTTTCCATAAAATATTGTAAATAGTTATTGTCTTACAAAAGATATTACGTAATTACTTTGATTATTGCAAATTTTCAGAAGGTTCAAACGTCGTCTATTCCTCAAGGCTAATGATAGCCTAGACTGTTATGATAGTTTTTGTTAAAACGCCATCATGATAATACCAGCAATAGTAAGAGCTATTCCTACTCCTTGATATTTTGTTAATCTTTCCTTCAGAAATATTACCGCCAAACTCACTGTCACTACTGTTAAAGCTGAAGAAATAGGAGCAACGATTATTGAATCTCCATAAGCTTGACCATAGCTCACGCTGATGATTGCCGTAGCTTCAAGCAATCCAACTGCAAGTAATACTTTAACAATGTTTCCTTTATATGACGTTAGCTTAAGTTTCTGTTTTAAAGCAAATGTAATTATTACTACAGTAAATATCGCAATAAGTTTTATATAAAATGATGCAGAAAACAAATCTGTTCTTTCAACAATATATTCGTTGAATGGCCAAAACAAAACACCAAACATTATTGCTGCCCACACTGTTTCTTTAACACCTGTAGCTAGTGATATTCCTTTCTTTTTAAAATCTTTAAAATCAACCGATACTAACATAACACCTATTAAAAGAAGCGCAACTGCTGGTATTTGTATAAATGTTAATTGTTGCTTGAAGACAAAATATGAAATTCCAATAATAAATAATTGCTGAAGATTTACAACAGCAGATACCACTGAGACGTTTCCAATTTCAAAACCTTTATAGAAGAAAAGATATCCAACTGCATAACCAATACCTGCGATTAACAAGAATGGTAGAAGAGTTAATGATAAAGCGAAATTTGCACTCGCAAACAATGCAACAACACCTATTAAACCAAGACCGACGATTTGAGACCAAAAGAAAGCTTTTCTATGTCCAATAGAATCTGAAGCTTGATTTGCAAAAAAATCTGAGATACCCCAACCGAACATTCCTCCAAAACCAGCAAAGATGCTTATTAGAGTTGTACTCATATAGAGATTATAACGCATGAACAACTATAAACTTACCCAATTAATTAACTTTAAATTCTTAAATATTTTCCATTAGTCCTAATAATGATAACTATTGAGGGGTAAAATAGAATTGTAAGTTTTAAACGGGCTCCTGTTAATATAAGGAACTCACCTAGCCTCGTATGATATAATTCATCTTATTAATAATGCTCAAATTTAAACCAATTGAACAATATAAACCAGGACAAGTTTTAATTCCTCATTCAATAATTAGGAAAAGAGTAAAAGAAATCGCTAAAGAGATTTCAAAAGATTATCAAAATAAAGAATTACTAATTGTTGGAGTTTTAAAAGGAGCGTATAGATTAATATCTGATTTTACGAATGATCTTCATAAACAAGGATTAAACAATATTAATTTATCTTTTTTAACTCTTAGGAGCTATTCGGACGGTAAAATCTCGGGAGAAGTAAGATTATCACAAGATATTGATATTCATCCTGAGGGGAAACATGTTTTAATTGTTGATGATATTTTAGATACCGGAAAAAGTCTTTCCTTTATTACTAAATTAATAAAAGCAAAGGGAGCAAAATCAATTAAAACTTTTGCATTGCTTGATAAACCATCTCGAAGAATTAATAATTTTCATGCAGATTATGTTGGAATAACGATTCCAAATGTTTGGGTTCAAGGCTATGGAATGGACACCGATGAGATAGGTAGAGCAGAGCCAAATGTAATCATAGGGCCATATAAGTATGGCACTGAAAAAAGAGTAATTTAACGATATATTAATTAACCCTGAGACCGTTTCCGTCTCTCTTCAACTTTATCTAAAATAATCTTTCTAATTCTAATGCTTTTTGGAGTAACTTCTACTAGCTCATCATCTGCTATAAACTCAAGTGCATCTTCAAGTCCCATAATTTTTGGTGTTTTAAAATAAATGGAAACTCCTTCACCTTTTGAGCGCATATTTGTTAATTGTTTTGTTTTACAAACATTTATAACTAAATCATCGTTTCTTAGATGCTGACCAATGACTTGTCCTTTATATACCTGAACAGCTGGTCCTATAAAAAGCGTCCCTCTGTCTTGAGCGTTACTTAGACCGTATAGATTAGTTATTCCAGGTTCATGCACCACTAAAGACCCTTGTTCTCGCTCATGAAAATATCCATTATCAGGAGCATATTGATAAAAAATTGCATTAATAATACCAAGCCCTCTTGAATCAGTTACTAACTCGCTTCTATATCCAAATAAAGCTTTAGTAGAGATAATAAATTCCATATAAGCTATCCCATTTTCTTCATTTTTCATATCTTGAAGCTCTCCTCTTCTGCTACCCATTTTCTTCATAACTATTCCACTAAACTCCTCAGGCACTTCAATAAATACTCTTTCATAAGGAGTTACTTTTTTACCGTCAATAATTTTATCAATAACTTGTGGTCTTCCGACTTGAAATTCGTATCCTTCTCTTCTCATTCTTTCAATTAAAATTGCTAAATGAAGCTCTCCTCTTCCTGAAACTGTTAATCCACCTGTTTCATTATTCTCTACTCTTAATGCTGTATCTGTTTCGAGTTCTTTAAAAAGTCTTTCATGAAGTTGACGTGAAGTTTTAAATTCACCCTCTTTTCCGGCAAATGGAGAATCATTTACTATAAATGACATTTGAATTGTCGGCTCTTCTATATTTAAAAGGGGTAACGCTATTGGATTATTTATATCTGCAATTGTTTCTCCTATAACTGGATCTGTAATTCCTGCAACTGCAACTATATCTCCTACGCTTACTTCATTTACCTCAATTTTATCTAGCCCTTCGAAAGCCATAAGAGAGGTGATCTTATAATTATCAATTTTGTTATCCCTAGATATTCTTGCAATATTTTGATTATTTTTAATTTTCCCGTTAGAAACTCTTCCAATTGCAATTCTTCCTTTATACTGATCTTTTGCCAGCGTTGTTACAAGTATTTGCAATGGCTTTTCTATATCTCCTGAAGGTGGAGGAATTTCTTTTAAGATCATTTCAAAAACAGAATCAATATTTGCCATTGATTCTAAATTATCAGTGATCCCCGCTTTTCCTTGTTTTGCAGAAGTATAAATAACTGGAAAGTCTGCTATTGTATCATCTGCGCCAAGTTCTAAGAATAAATCAAGTGTTTTATCTAAAACATGATTTATTCTTGCATCTTGTTTATCGATTTTATTTACAATAACTATTATCTTGTGTTTCATTTCCAATGCTTTTTTTAACACAAAACGGGTTTGAGGCATTGGTCCTTCTTTTGCGTCTACTAAGAGCAGACACCCATCTGCCATTTTTAAAACTCTTTCTACTTCTCCACCAAAATCTGCATGACCTGGAGTATCAATAATATTAATTTTTACTCCATTCCAGACAACTGAAGCATTCTTTGAAAAGATTGTAATTCCTCTTTCTTGCTCAAGCTCATTATTATCCATAATAAGCGTTTCTGCAGTATCTTTATGCATTTTTGTTTTAGATTGCTTTAAGAGTGCATCTACTAGGGTTGTCTTGCCATGGTCAACATGAGCAATGATTGCAACGTTTCTAATGTTTATCATAAAAAAAACCGCGCTTTTCGCGGCTCTATACGCATTATAGCAGAAAATGGGCCTAAAAGATAATTTTTACTCTCCTTTAATTAAAATATTTTCTAGATTAAATTTACCTATCTCTTTTCTTTTTATAGAAAAAGCAAGTGACGGAATCTTTAAATTTTCTCCTATTTTATTTGCAATTGATCTCACATAAGTTCCTGATGAACATTTTATGCTAAATTTTGCAATCAAAAATTCTAATTTTTTATTTTTTAATTTCTCATCCCAAATTTTTAGTATCTCTTTTTGCCTAAAATCACCTTTTACAATTTCTATTTTCTCATGAATTTTTTTTAATAATTTTTCTGAATTAATATTTCTTAATGTAATTAATTCTAGTTTGGATATTTCAATTGTTTTTTTTGGAATACTTATTTCATCTAATCTTTTTTCTCTCGCCCACCAAAACAAAGGTTTTCCTTTTACTCTTGGTGAAGAATATGGTGGATATTCTTGTAAGTATCTACCTATAAATTTAGAGGATGTATCTTTTAATTTTTCTTTAGATATTCTAGATTTAGGATTAATTTTTATAATTTTTCCCATTACATCAAATGTGTCTGTTGAAATTCCAAAGAGAATTTCAAACTCATAAATTTTTGAAAGTTTTTCATATTCTTTTCTTTTCTTACATTCTTCTCCAATT
>Ga0075530_1000659_pt1 | contig 16359 bp, 10 predicted proteins | sample NGEPerD_2_FD_75101 | JGI IMG/M metagenome (GOLD analysis project Ga0075530, IMG submission 75101) | Arctic peat soil microbial communities from the Barrow Environmental Observatory site, Barrow, Alaska, USA - NGEE PermafrostL1-D | ecosystem: Environmental > Terrestrial > Soil > Wetlands > Peat ... | reverse complement strand
TAACCATCCCAATTGTGGGGCGGTACCTTATTTTCGGCGAAGGACCAAGATGTACCGGCAACAATCCCGGCCAATGCGCTTTTGCCAATAAAGGTCCTTCTTTTCATGCCTTTGGAAATACGAATCCCAACAAATATAATAAATAAATCTTTCGAAACCTTTTATTATTTTTAGAATAAAAATGATTTGAAAGTTTATGTGGAGTATAATTATAAAATTAAAAGGTTTTGATGTAATCCGTGGTATTGCTGTAATCCGTAGGATTGCACGAAGGCTTTATTTTGGCAAAAAAGCGATGAAATATCAAAGGAAATAGGAAAACTAGTAATTTTCGGATACAAAGGCTTTCATAGGCGCTGAATTCTGACTGACCAAAATCAAGGTTTCACCATTTTTACGGGTCACCTTTTGTATATCTTTAGCATCGCCATCGACGAAAAATCCACTTTTGTCTACTGCGACCGGGCTGAATCCGCCTTTGCCATCACCCAACAGACAGAGTCCGATACCAGCATCATGGTTGCCAATGGTCGCCTCGCCCGAATAATTGTTCCCTACCAGCACGACATCGAGATGACCGTCATTATTGATATCTAAAGGTTCGATACCGTTTACGGGCGCAAGTTGTGCCAGGTTTGGCAGGGCATGAACGGCAAAGGTACCATTGCCCAGATTTTCGATGTAACTGCTTTCAAAATGCTCGGCGTGTACGACGTAGGCGTCCTTTATTTCTTCCGGTAAAAAAGCTTCGGAAAATGTGACCTTGGCGTAGGCTCTATAGGTCTTGAACCGCAACCGCATCGGGTTGATCTGTTTGATGATTTCGTCGCGGGTATGGGCGATGTAATTTTTACCGTCAATGTAGTAACACATTACCGGGTCGATACTGCCATTGTTGTCATAATCGCTGGCGTAGATACACAGGGGTTCTTTTTCCGATGCCCTGAACCGGCTGTTCGTACCGAGATTTCCGGCGATAAGATCAAGGTCCCCGTCATTGTCGAAATCCGCGGATACCAAGCTGTTCCACCAACCGGAAGTTTTTGAGAGTCCGGCTTTCTCGGTCACGTTGACAAATTCGGGCCCGGTATTCCTAAAAATGGTGATAGGCATAAATTCACCGGCCAACATCAGGTCCGATTTGCCGTCGGCGTCAAAATCGGACCATAGCGCAGAGGTGACCATTCCTAGATCGGATACTAGGGGGCAAACGGTATCCGTAACATCGGTAAACTTTCCCGAATCGTTACGAAGCAGGTAGCTTTTGGGAGCCAAGGGATATTCCCCCGGCACTATTCTCCCTCCCACAAAGAGGTCTATATCACCATCCCCATCGAAATCGGATGCCGCGACTACCGATCCCGAAGTCCTCATTTTGGGCAGGGCGATACTATCCTTTATGAAATTGCCTTTTCCATCATTGCGATATAGCCTGTCTTGGTAGTTGGCATCACCTTTTGAAAACTCGCTGCCCCCGCTGACCACGTACAGATCTTTATCACCGTCGTTGTCGGCATCGAAGAGGAGTGAACCCATATCTTCGGAAGCCATATCTTGATTTAGCGGCTTTTCTTTGAACGGGCCTTTAGGAGTCTGGATGAAGAAACTACCGCTGTATCCGGCACTTCCTCCCACGAAAAAATCTTCAAGGCCGTCGCCATTGATGTCGCCGGTACTTATTTTCGGGCCATTTTTAGATTGCATGTGGGGGATTAGCGGCTGCACATTAAAATCATTGAACTTGTTTTCTAGGTGGTGATAGTCCGTGTCCAGTACTTCTGAAACCTCCCGGAAAAATGTGTTTTTTGAGGCCGGCGATTTGTTAATGGCTTCTTTAGTTATATCGCCATCGCCATCGCCATCGATATTGACATGGGAATTGGCATTTGCATTGGTTTCGGAATTTTTATTGGCATCGGCATTGCTATCGGCATTGGCATCCGAGTTGACATTGAATTGAGGATTGACATCGGCATTGCTATCGGCAATGGCATCCGCATAACGGAGGGTAAGGGTTTGCCCGGCGCTAACGTCTTTCAAAACCTGTTTTTTACCATCGGGCCATATGACGATCAAACTGTCGATTTTTTGGATATCCCCCAGTCCGAAATGTATTTGCGGGTCCACGCTCGATTCGTAACCGCGGGAAAGGTAGTGTTGGTAATATTGATCTTTTCCAGGGGTTTTCAAGGTAAGGCTTGTTCCTATGCCCTGCAGGTTGCCCTTTTTTCCTTCCAAACGGATTTTAAGGAAATTGTTCTGTTTTTTCTTTTCACTCTTGTTTTCGAGGATGCTCGCCTTTTCATTGATGTTGTTGACGACCAGATCGAGGTCGCCATCATTGTCCAGATCCGCAAACGCCGAACCGTTGGACAAACTTTTCTCCCGGATGCCCCATGCTTCGGAAACGTTCTCGAACTTGAGGTCGCCACTGTTTTTGAAAAGGTAGTTTTTTACCGCTGCACTGGGCAGTTTTTTAATGGCCTCCAACTTTTTTTGCTTCCGATCCGTTTCCGAACCGAAGGGATTCGATAGTTCTTGTTGCTGGAAATTGATGTAATCGAGGTCGCCCAGTTCCCTACGGAAACCGTTGGTGATAAAGGCATCCTTGTTGCCATCGTTGTCATAGTCGGCCATGAGGATGCTCCAGCTCCAATCCGTTTTATCGATACCCGCGAACTGGCCGATTTCGCTGAAGGAACCGTTGCCGTTGTTCAATTGCAGCGTATTACGGGTGTATTGTGGCGTGTAGCCCCGATCGGACAGCATTTGCAGTTTATCAAAACTACCGGACGGTACAATGGTCTTTCGGCGTTGGTTATCTTCAGGCAACATATCGAGTACCAGAATATCCATCAGGCCATCGTTGTTGAAATCGGCGATGTCGTTGCCCATACCCGCAAAACTGGTATGCTTAAGAAAAGTGTCGGAGGCATCGCGGAACGTACCATCGCCCTGGTTCAGATAGAGAACGTCGTTGGTCAAAAAATCGTTGGAAATATAGACATCGGGCCAGTTATCGTTGTTGAGATCGGCAATGCCCAGACCCAGACTATAGCCCTCAATACGGATTCCCGCTTTTACGGATACATCGGTAAAGGTGTTGTTGCCATTGTTGCGGTACAGTTTATCGGTACTGTTCGACTCACCTTTCACTTTTTTGGGCCGTATCCGGTTTACGGAAGATAGGGCATAGTCGACAGGGTTGATAATGAGAAACATATCCAGATCACCGTCCTTGTCATAATCGAAAAAGCCGGCTTGAGTGGCTTGGGCGGTATCGGCCAGTCCGTATTTTTTGGCTTCCTCCGTAAACGTACCATTCTTTTGGTTGATGTACAATAAGTTCGCCCTTTCCGGAACAGCTGCTCCCCCGGAGACACAGACGTAGATATCCAGCCATCCATCTTGATTGATATCGATCATGGCCACGCCCGTCGCCCAACTTTTGGATCGGAGCCCCGATTTTTCGGTTATATCCTCGAAAACCAGGTTTCCCTTGTTTCGATACAGCGCGCTGGAGACCCGGTTCCCAGCTATAAAGATATCGGTCAGGCCATCATTGTCCACATCGCCCACCCCAACGCCGGCACCGGTGTAGATGTTCATAAAGTTGTAAATGTTGTCAAGGCTATCTTCTTCGATATCGTTGGAAAAATCGATACCCGTATGGGAGGAGGGTACCGAGACGAAAAGGGTATCCCCGTCCCCACAGGAAAATAGTAGCGAAACCAGTGCAAAAAGTCCAATATAAAGCTTATTTCGCATCCTCAAAAGTTAGCTGTTTTCGTTGTCCGGTGTATGAGAAGAGTTCTACGGAATCGGTTTCCTGCGATCTGATCATCAGTTTTCGGGAAGATTGGCTCAAATACCCACTACCGTAGGTAAATTCGTGTTTGTAAATGGCCCCGTTCTTTAGATGGATAAGGGCATAGGCGATGTCGGGATCCACACCTACGGCCTTGGCGCCGGTATCATAGGAATAGGCCTTCAAGGGACCGGAATTTTGGCCCGCCAGTACGACCGGATGCCCATCGGCGGATTGCAACTGGACCAGTCCCTTGGCGTCCCCGTCGATTTTGAGTCCGCTTTTTCTGGTATCCTCGGGCGTAAATCCTCCTTGGCCATCGCCTAGCAGGCACAGACCGATAAAGGCGTCGTATTGGCCGTTGAGGGCCTCGACACTATAGAAGTTACCGGTGAGAAGGGCATCGAGATTGCCGTCGTCGTTGAAGTCCCGTATTTCCATACCGAACAGGGGGGCGAACTGGGCCTTTAACGGCAACGGTTTTCTGTTGAACTTGCCGTTGCCCAGATTTTCGAGGTAACCGCTTTCGAGAGTTTCGGCCCTTAACCTGCTGGCACCTTCCAACTCGTCTTTTCGGAACATAGCCGCAAAAGGCGCGGCGGCATAGGAATCATAGGTCGTAAAACGCCCTTTCATGGCGGTGATCTGATTGGCCAGCACGTCTCGGGCATAGATAAGGTGCTCTTCGCCCTGTCGGTAGCAGCTGATAAGGGGGTCTATCGTTCCGTTCTTGTCAAAGTCTTTGGCATAGATCGAAATGGGTTCGGAGGCACTCGCCCTAAACGGACTGTTAAGGCCCCAGTTGCCCATAACATAGTCCATATCGCCATCTTTATCAAAATCTCCGGCGGCAATGCTGTTCCACCATCCGCTGGTATGGTCGAGTCCGGTTTCTTCGGAAATATCCTTTAGGATTCCCTTTTCGTTTTTGAAGAATCTTGGGGCCATAAACTCCCCGACCACGATAAGGTCTACCCAAGTATCATTATCGAAATCCGTCCAAAGGGCATCGGTGACCATACCTAGTTTGCCATCGTTTCCAAAGGCGTGTTGGGTCGCATCCGTATATTTGCCCTGATGGTTTTCAAGGATAAAGCTTTTTGGGGATAGGGGATAGGCCTCCGGAACATAACGTCCCCCAATAAACAGGTCCAGATCTCCGTCTTTGTCGTAGTCCGCTGCAATTGCGCAAGAGCCGCTATCCGCTCTTTTCAGCAAAGTATTTTCCGTAAAATTGCCTTGGCCGTCGTTCAGGTAGATACGATCGAGATACCCGTGGTCGGCCGCTTGGGGATCTTCTCCCCCGCCGATTAGGATCAGGTCGAGGTCGGCATCCGAATCGACATCCAAAAAGAGCGTTCCCATGTCTTCCTGGGATATAGTCGTGGGAAGTTCTTTGGCCGTAAATTTTCCCTTATCGTTTTGGGTGAAGAGCGACCCGTTTTTCTTTTCCGTGCCGCCGATATAAAAATCCTCCAAACCGTCATTGTCCACATCGCCGACCGCAAGGCCGGGACCCAATTTGGAATTCATGTGGATCAAGGTCGGCTGGGTACTGAAGTCGATAAAACCGTCCTCTTGATGGGAATAATCGAATTCGAGCTTTTGGGTGATATCGGTAAAGGAGGTTGCCAATACGGCAGGGCCGAGACTCGGTATAGAATCGGATTTTATAGCCTCTTTATGATTTAGTTCCAAAGTTTGGTCCGCAGCAATATTTTTCAAATCTTGGGCATGTCCATCGGGCCAGATCACTTTGAGGGAATCCACGGTTTCCGCTTTTCCCAGGCCGAAGTGCAGCACGGGGTCCATGGTCGACAGGTACCCGCTTACTGGGGAATACGTTTCGCTTTGGGCGACCCCGTTGCTATATACGGATAGTTTGGTGCCTACGGGGCCGATATGGCCCTTTAACTTGATTCTTAAGTAATGAACGGAAGGATCGATCTCGCCAGTCTTTTCTATGGTGGTATTTTTGTAAAGGTGTGCCGGGTCGTCGATGTTGTTGACGACAAGGTCAAGGTCGCCATCGTTGTCGAGGTCGGCGTAGGCAGCGCCGTTGGAGTAGCTGGGCACTGTGATGCCCCAATCTTTTGAGGTATCGGTAAAGCTAAGGTCGCCATTGTTATGGTACACGTAGTTGGACAGCTTTACTTCTGGCAGGGAGTTCAGTTTTTTAAGTTTATCTTTTAAAATACCCTCTTTCGACCCGAAATATCCGGCCTGTTGCCCGTAGACAATAAAATCGAGATTGGTAATGTCCCTACGATACCCATTGGTAATAAAAATATCCTTGAATCCATCGTTGTCGAAATCGGCGACCAAGGGCGACCAGCTCCAATCGGTACTATGAATGCCCGCCAACTGTCCGATTTCGCTGAACGTCCCGTTTCCGTTGTTCAGTTGAAGGGTATTGCGGACGAATTGGGGCACGTAACCGAAACCTTTGTCCATCGCGAATTTGTCATAGCTGAAATAGCCCATGGTCTGTTTTAGGCGTTTGTTGTCCTGGGGCATCATGTCGAGTACTATGATGTCAGAAAGCCCGTCATTGTTGATGTCGGCAATACTTGACCCCATACCGTTATAGCTTTGGTGCCGTACGTATTCGGATATTTTATCGGTAAAGGTACTGTTGCCGTTATTGATGTATAGGATGTCGTTGGTCAAAAAATCGTTGGACACATACACGTCCGGCAGTCCGTTGCGGTCGATATCGCAGACCGTTGCCCCGAGTCCAAAGCCTTCAATGATAATGCCCGCTTCTTTGGAAACATCGGAAAATTTGCCGTTTCCATCGTTTCGATAGAGTCGGTCGGTACTTTTGGCGCGGCCGTCGCGTATTTTCCGACGGGTCGTATTTCTATTGTAGTCCACCAGTTCATTGGTCAGCACGTACAGGTCGTTATCCCCGTCTTGGTCGTAGTCGAAAAATAGGGACTGTATGCTGTATCCGGTATCGGCGATTCCCATTTCCGACCCTCTTTCCTTAAAAGTTTTGTTTCCTTGGTTCATAAACACCAGATTGGCCATATCTTTATCCGGTGTGTTCCTTGGGCCGCCCCGGCAGATATAAATGTCCAGCAGGCCATCTTGATCAATATCGGACATGGATACCCCGTTTGTCCATCCTTGCGTACTGACTTTTGCCGCATGTGTAATATCCTTGAATTTGAACCCGCCCTGATTGAGGTAAAGTTGTCCGGAAACCTGATTTCCCGTAAAATAAATATCCTGAAGGCCATCGTTGTCGATGTCACCGACACCGACACCGCCACCATTGAACATGTATTCGAAATCAAGAATGTTCAGGGTATCATTGGCCGTAAGCTTGTTATTAAATGTAATATGGGTGTCATCGGCGTCCAAACGTTGGAAAAGGGTATTTTCCTTTTTATGGCAAGCGTATATGAATACAAGGAAGCAGAGGCATAGGATGGAAAATCGATGACTGTAAAAACGATAGGATCTCATAATATTTGACGGGCCGCTTTAAGGTAGGGTCATGAAAAGTTCAAATTATCCTATAAAGGTATGACAGAAAAAAAAGACACCTTTAAAAGTCGTAACATAATTACTTTTTAAAGGTGCCATCAAACCAACTCAAAACAATACATTTTTATATCACAGTCCGGGAACCTGGGTCAGAATACCACCGCTTTTATCGATCTCTAGCTGCGGCAATGGAAAAATACCGTTGGCGGTTCTAGTGCTCCAAGTGTTCTTTACCGTTTCAGTGGGGTCTGTCTGATCCAAGGCATCGAAGGCTTCTTGCGCAATGCCCCAGCGTACCAGGTCAAAATAGCGATGACCCTCGAAGAAAAGTTCCCTGCCGCGCTCATCCCTAAGGGCATCGGTAAGCTCGCCCGTCGATCCTGCGGGTACCGGAACGGCATCGGGATATGACCTTAGCCGTACCTCATTGATCAAATCGGTGGCCAGACCAAGGTCGCCATTGGTTTCGATCAAGGTTTCGGCATACATTAAAATAAGGTCGGCAAAACGGAATACCCGGTCGTTATTATAATCCACCGCATCGTTTCGCGGTGCCATTTTGGGCACATTGTCTCCCCTGTATTTTTTAATTAGCGTCCCGGTCGACCCGCCATCCTCCAATATATCCTCCAATACAAAAGATTCGAACGCCAAATAATACGTATCACCGTTCCGATAGATATTGGTATCCAATCTAGGATCTTCCTCGTCGGAAAGTCCGAGATATATCAGCGAATGTTCGTAGTTAGATCCGTCGTATATACCGATATCGGACTCCCGGTTAAAGCCTTGGGTAGCCTTAAAATTCTCGGGATGGAAATCATCGAGTACCCAGCCGTTATCATCGCCAGCCGATGCAAATTGGATTTCGAAAATCGATTCTTGATTGTTCTGTTGCTCATAATCGAAAACGGATTTGTAATCCGGCATAAGTGCGTAAGGCCCATTATTATAAACATCTTCGAACTGGATACGTGCGTTTTCAAAATCCTTACTGTAAAGATAGGTTTTCCCCAAGTACGATTTCGCCGCCCATGCGGTTGCCCGGCCTAGATTCTCCTCGTCCCATACTTCGGGTAGGTTCTCGCTGGCAAAGGTAAAATCCGAAATAATGGCCTGTACGGTTTCTTCCGGCGTGGAATTGCCTACTGCGATATTGTTCAGATCTTGGCGGGTCTCCAACAATAAAGGCCCGTAGCCGCCCCATAGTTTGTAGCTCTGAAAATGGAACCATGCCCTTAAAAACCGGGCCTCCGCTTCGTATTGGGTTTTTTCTTCTTCGGATAGTTCATTTTCGGTTTTCAATTTTTCAATCACGAGGTTGGCCCTGTGGATGCCTTGGTAAATAGTGACAAACCGATATTGAAAGGCCGGATCCGTTGGTAGGAACCTAAATTTACTATAGTTCAAAAAGTCGAATTTTCCGGGGTCGGAAGTGACCAGGTCGGAGGTCATATAGGCAACCTTGTACCATTCGTTGAATGCCGGATAATTGATTTCCGTGGTCGCATACAAACTTTGCATGGAAGAGTAGGAGGCCAAAGTCGCGCCCTTGAAATCCATCTCCGTCTTGAAAAAAGCATCCTCGGTTATGGTATCCAGCGGCTGCAGGTCAAGATCGGCACACTTCGTAGTCGCGACCAATATCAGTACGGATACCAAAAGGAATTTTAGCCTTCCGATTTTTATAGTTGTAAGTTTCATTTGTATACGGGTATTAGTTGTTAAAAACGGATATTAGTTGTTAAAAGCTTATTCGCGTGCCAAATTGAACGGTCAAAGCTTGGGGGGTGGCATAACCATCGTCTATACCGGCCGCCAAGGCGTTCTCCCCTTTTTCAAAGCTCTGGGCCCTGGTCACTTCGGGGTCTAGTCCGCTGTATTTGGTAAAAAGTGCCAAATTCTGGCCGGCGACGTAAAATCGGACCTTCGAGATGATCTCGTTCGATACTTTGTTCAACCAATCGGAATCCAAAGAATATCCGACCTCCACATTTTTCAGTCTAAGATAGGCACCCCTCTCTATCCATCGGTCTGAAAAACGGTCATTGTTGTTCGCGTCGTTTACATCTACGCGAGGAATAGTGTTGCTCGTTCCCGGTCCCGTCCATCGACCGAGAACGGCAGTGCTCTTATTGGTCGTAGAATTAAGGCCCTCCAATTGTTGTTTGGTGTAGTTATATACGTCGTTACCGCCGACACCTTGAACGAATACCGAAAAATCGAAACCTTTGTAGGCTCCACCTAAATTGGCACCATAATAATAGGTAGGGATGGGACTACCGATACCCGTTCTATCGCTCTCATCAATAGTACCGTCTCCGTTGACATCTACAAATTTCACGTCGCCTGGCGCACGATTGTCGGCATCGAAGGCAATGTCGTCACCGGGTGCCCCGGCCAATTCGGCGTCTGTCTGATACAGACCGTCTGTCTTGTACCCAAAAAATGGCCTATGGGTTCGCCTTCAATGGTTCGACTGGTAGTGGTAGAAACTGCATTGGCCAATATCTGGTTGCCGCCCAGGGATTCAACGTTGTTTTTTATGGTCGAAAAGTTTCCGGAGAAATTATATGAAAATTCGCCGATTTTATCGCTATATCCCAAGGAAAGTTCTACCCCTGTATTCGAGATCTCACCCAAGTTTACATCCGTGGGAAACGTAAATCCGGATACGGCCGGTAGGGGAACCTGTACTAAAATATCCTTGGTGATTTTCCTATAATATTCAGCCGTAAAATTCAATTTGTTGTCGAACATGGCTATATCAAGTCCGATGTTCGCCTGGTCGCTTTTTTCCCATTTCAAATCCGGATTGGCAAAAACCAACGACGTGGGCGCGGAAATAACATTTTCACCACTGCCCAAGACATAGGCTGGAATATAGCTAACTTGGGATAGGTAGGCAAAATTCGCCCCGGTGAACTGGTTGCCCACAAGGCCCCAAGACCCCCTTAGTTTAAGTTCGTTGAAAGGGGAATCGTCTTTCATAAAGCCTTCGTTCGCGATATTCCAGCCCACCGCAACGGAAGGAAAATAATCGGAGCGGTTCTCCTTTGAGAATCTTGAGGTTTCGTCCCTTCTGATATTGAAGGTCAACAAGTACCTGCTATCATAATTGTAGTTAAGTCTTCCCAAATACCCGCGCAGCGCCCAATGGTCCTTTTCTTTCGTCGCTGTGGTAGAACCAGCTGCATTGACCAAACGCAATCCGGGATTGGACAGGCTGTTTCCCTGCGCCCTCAGTTTCTCGAACTGAAAATAGGTTTCTTCATGTCCCAACAATATGGTCAGATTGTGCTTTCCAAAGGTATTGGTGTATGTCAGCGTATTCGCCAAATTGGTGGTCAATTCTATAGGTTGTTCGTTGACCAAAAGGTTACTATTTATATTGTTGGCATCATTATCCCCGAAATAATAGGTGTTCTGAAAAAATGATCCGCTACCACCGGTGTAGTCGATGCCCCCTGATATTCTATAGGTCAGTCCCTTTAAAAATTGGGCTTCCCCATAGATATTTCCCAAGACCCTTCTCGTCTTTACCCGGGTTTCGTTCAGCCGGGTGTCGTTCAGCCCGACCAATTGTATCGGTTCGTTACTGGCGTTGGCCAGATCACCTACCGTTGCCCTGTCCATTATCGCATACCCGAACGGGGCACTCGCATCATAAATGGGAGCGAACGGGACATTGAGTGCCGCTGTCAGGGTGGTATTTCCCCCGGGCTCGGAGGCCACCAACCTATCCGTAAAACCTATGCTTAGCGACTCGCCGAACTTGAAGATTTTACCGACCTTGATATCGGAATTGGCACTAAAGGAATAGCGCTCAAAGTTCTGTGCCAAGGTGATTCCCTTTTGGTCCAGATATCCAGCAGAAACGCTGAAATTGATATTTTCACTGCCCCCACTGACACCGAAATTATGGTTTTAGGTAATACCCGTTTGGGAAATGGCATCTTGCCAGTCATAAGTAGGGCTGCCACGGAATTCGCTAAAATCGAATTCGGGCAGGGCCAGTTCCTGTTGCAGATCGAGATATTGTTCCGTATTCAGAACATCGTAATACTTGCGTCGTTGGGCAAAAGTGGTATAGGTATCGTAGGTGAAATTCGTACCGCCACCGCGTTTACCTCTTTTTGTGGTAACGATGATTACCCCGTTAGCAGCCCTTGATCCATAAATGGCCGCAGCGGAAGCATCTTTTAAGACCGTAATCGATTCGATATCGTTAGGGTTGAACGAGGCCAAGGGGTTACTCTCCGTAGCGGATGAAGTATTGACCGTCTGATTGGTTGTCTGTACCACGGGCACCCCGTCGATAACGAATAAAGGCTGGTTACTTCCCGTTGTGCCCACACCACGTATACGCACATCTATAGGCGCGGCCGCATCGCCACCACGGTTACTGATGAACACGCCAGGGGTCTGACCACGCAAGGCTTGATCCACGGAGGTCACCGGGGTTCTTGTAATGTCTTCCGAACTTAACGTGTTTATGGCACCTGTAAGGTCTTCTCTTTTCTGTGTACCATACCCTACTACTACAACTTCTTCAAGGCTTTCCGCATTTTCTACCATTTCAACGTTGATAACGGTCTGTCCGTCTATATTGATTTCTTTGGTCAAAAATCCGATATAGGAAAAAACGAGTGTCCGCGCACCACTGTCAATGGTGATGGAATAGTTGCCGTCAAAATCAGCTGATACCCCGTTGGTCGTTCCCTTCACTAGTACGTTTACACCGGGAAGTGGCGATCCGTCAGCCGTTGCCGTACCTGTTATGGTACGGTTCTGCGAAAAGCCTGCCACAGATACGAACAAAACGATCAGGCTTACGTAAAGGATTTTGCTAGTCATGCTAAGATATTTAATCAGTTAGTTATAAGTAAGTATTCAAAAGATTTAATGCTTTTGAATACTTTCCTAACAAATCTATATATTTATAATTTCTTTCACAAACTTATTTTTATAATTTAACAACTCAGGTTTGACCGGCAATCCCAATATTTAACATCCGTTATACGTGAAGCATTGCCCACGAAGGGGTTTTAACGTGTAAATAAGAGGGGTGGGTGTTACATTTATGGCGGTTTTAGTAAACATGATTCAAAATGTTGAAAAACAGAATGTATAACCATTAAAATTAAAAGGTTAAAAAAGATTATGATTTTTAAAAAGAAAGGTTTTGTAAGTTTTTAAATATGCCTATCTTTGGATGATCCAGAAATCAATTGTATGAAAACTTTCGACGTATTGGTGGTGGGAGAGCTGAATGTGGATATTATTTTGGATGATATCCAGGGATTTCCCAAAATCGGTAAAGAAATACTGGCCCATACTTTCAACCTTACCCTGGGGAGCAGTTCTGCCATCTTTGCCAGTAATCTCAGTGCTTTGGGGAGTAGCGTAGCATTTATGGGCAAAATAGGTGCCGATGATTTTGCAATGATCGTGGAAAGTTCACTCCATCAAAAAAATGTTAATACGGAATTCATCCTAAAATCCGATACCTATAAAACGGGAGCGACCGTGGTTATGAACTATGATTTGGATCGGGCGAACATTACGTTTCCCGGGGCGATGGAGTACTTAAAGGAAGAAGAGATTACCGATACCATCCTGAAAAGCGCAAAACACCTGCACCTTAGTTCCGTTTTCCTACAGACTGCCTTAAAGAAAGATATTGTTCGCCTCTTCAAAAGGGCCAAAGACCTCGGGCTTACTACCTCAATGGATCCGCAATGGGACCCCCAAGAAACGTGGGATTTGGATCTACATCAACTTTTACCATTGATAGATGTGTTCTTGCCCAACGTTTTGGAATTTCAATTTTTAACGGATAGTGAGCATATGACTTCCGGCCTGGAAAAGGTCGCCTCCGTTGCAAATACTATCGTTATCAAAGACGGGGAAAACGGCTCCCATTTGTGGAGCAATGGAGCATTGGTTTCCAAACCCGCCTATCTCAACGATACCGTAATCGACTGTATCGGGGCCGGCGATAGTTTCGATGCGGGTTTTATCCATAGATACATCCAAGGAAAACCTTTGACGGAATGTTTGGAATTCGGCAATATTACCGGCGCCATTAATACCACGGCATCCGGCGGTACCACTGCTTTTAAGGATAGGGAACATATCGGTGCGATAGCCAAAAACCAATTTTCATACGACATCGAAAAATGATCAAATTACAGGAACAACTTGCGAATAACAAAAAGAACGGCCAAGGGTTGCTGGCGACCAACTTTTACAATTTTGAAACCCTTTCGGCGGTCTTGACCGCTGCCCAAAGAACGGATAGTGCCCTTATCCTGCAGACCTCCGAGAGTTCTATAAAGTATTTGGGTCTTGAGGTGGCCAAGGGTATGGCCACGAGCGCCATTACCCAATACGGGGTCACCGCATGGTTGCATTTAGACCATGGGCAAGACGTAAACCTAGTGAAAGCATGTATCGATGCAGGATACGATTCCGTGATGATAGATGGCAGTGAAAAGCCTTTCGACGAGAATATAAAGATCACCAAAGAAATCGTCCGGTATGCGGAAAGCTATGCTATCAATGTCGAAGCGGAATTGGGCTATATCTCAAAATTGGGACAGGACCAGAAAATGATCTATACCCGGCCCGAAGAAGCCAAACGATTCGTAGAAGCGACCGGTATAAATGCTTTAGCCGTAGCGGTAGGCTCCGCCCATGGTTTTTATAAAGAAACTCCCAAATTACAATTAGAGCTTATCAAAGAACTGAATGCAGCGGTTACCGCTGCTTTGGTATTGCACGGTAGTTCCGGAATTCCCGCTGATCAAATACAAGCCTCTATTAAAAACGGTATTACAAAAATTAATCTGGCGACCGAAATAAAGAACTGCTTTATGACGAATTTGCAAAGGGTACTTCAAAAAACGGAAACTATTGATTTACGGGAGGTTTTTCCGAAAGCGACCGAAAAGGTGACCGAGTTGGTCATGGAAAAACTGAATACCATTAATTTCAATTAACCTCTAATACCAACAAGCATGATAAATGCTAAGCTAATTCTTTTAATCGTTCTAGGTTTTATTTCAACGGGTTTTGCGCAAGAGGACATCCTTTTGAAAGACTACGATCCTGTTTCGGTGTACAACGTGCCGAAAACAATAATCGAAAAGGCCAAATTCCCCGTTATCGACATGCATTCCCATGCCTATGCAGAAACACCCGACCAAGTAGCGGATTGGGTAGCCACAATGGACGCAAAGGGCATCGAAAAAACGATCATATTGAGTTCCGCGACCGGAAAAGCTTTTGATAGCATATATAATAGGTATAGCCCATACAGCGACCGTTTTGACATTTGGTGCGGTATCGATCTGAGCGGCCATGAAGAAAAAGGATGGTCAAAAAAGGCGGTTAAAGAGCTTGAGCGTTGTTTTAAAATGGGAGCGAAAGGAGTGGGGGAGCTAACCGATAAAGGTAACGGCCTCCAGAATTCCCTATCGGCCCCGGCCTTGGGCATGCATTTTACCGATGACCGTATGAAACCTTTTCTACAAAGGTGCGGGGAACTGGGTATGCCCTTAAACATTCATGTGGCCGAGCCCTATTGGATGTATCTGCCCGCCGATATCCATAATGACGGTATGATGAACGCCGAAAACTGGAAGATAGATACCGAAAAAGAAGGTATATGGCTCCATGATGCATTGATTCGCTCTTTGGGGGCGATTGTCAAGAACAATCCGAAAACTACGATTATCGCCTGTCATTTTGCGAATTGCGGGTATGATCTGGATATTCTGGGCAAACTACTCGATACATATGATAACCTATATGCCGATATTGCCGCGCGGTATGCCGAAGTAGCCCCGGTGCCCAAACGGACGCGGGCATTTTATGAGAAATATCAGGATAGGCTACTATATGGCACGGATATGGGGTTTGAAAATAGCATGTACGAAATCACCTTTCGTATGCTGGAAAGCGAGGATGAACATTTCTACGAAAACGAACTGTTCGGTTACCATTGGCCTTTATACGGGTTAGGACTGTCGGATGCTATATTGAAAAAAGTCTATCATGAAAACGCAAAAAAAATATTGGATGGTTCAAAATAAATGTCTGTTAGTCGCACTGCTGTTCTGTGTTTTTACAGGGCTCGCCCAAACGACCGGTATCGAGAACGGGAATATGATGATGGAAATCGATGGAATGATGAAAGTCCGTATTTCATCCACTTTTAAAGAGGCAAAGCCGTTAATGGAGGCATTCGTGGCATCCGAAAAATTGGTAACGCCCCTATCCGAAATATCCGTTTTTAAGGTAACGGACGTATCCGAGGGTAGTATCAAAGGGGATTTGAATGGAAAGCAATGGGAAATCACCGGCGTATATCAAAAAGAAGGCATCCATATTGAAAAACGACTTATCGTAAAAAAATATAATGGATTTCCCAATTTGCTGTCCACCCAGGTATCCTATTCAAACAAATCGGAAAAAGGAATTTTTGTCGAAAAATGGGTCAATAATAACTATAAAATCCTTTCCCAGGGCGATGAACCTCCCTTTTGGGCGTTTCAGGGAAGTTCTACGGATGCGCGGGACGATTGGATCAAGCCTTTGAACAAGGCCTATTTTCAACAAAATTATATGGGCCAGAATATGACCGATTATGGAGGCGGTATTCCCGTCACCGATCTATGGCGAAAAGATGTCGGCATAGCGGTAGGCCATTTGGCAATGGTGCCCAAGCTCGTCTCCCTGCCTACGGAGGTCGATTCTTTGGGGACCCATGGAACCATCGGAGTTTCAAAAAAATTGGACGATCGGACCGTTTTGGAAGCTAATGCGACACTAGAAACCGAGGAAACTTTTGTCATGGTGCATCAGGGGGATTACTTCAATGCCCTGACGGAATATTCAAATCTGATGCAGGCGAAAGGGATAAAAATGCCCGAACGGGAAGATGCAGCTTTTGAGTCCATCTGGTGTGCTTGGGGGTATGAGCGGAATTTCACGGCCGATGAGGTCATCGGCACTTTGCCTAAAGTGAAGGAACTCGGCATCAAATGGGC
>Ga0075530_1000657_pt1 | contig 16371 bp, 16 predicted proteins | sample NGEPerD_2_FD_75101 | JGI IMG/M metagenome (GOLD analysis project Ga0075530, IMG submission 75101) | Arctic peat soil microbial communities from the Barrow Environmental Observatory site, Barrow, Alaska, USA - NGEE PermafrostL1-D | ecosystem: Environmental > Terrestrial > Soil > Wetlands > Peat ... | reverse complement strand
TTTGAAAAGAAAGATTTATTTGAGCAAAGTTTAGATAAAAATTTAGATGAAGATTATGACGGCAAAGTTGAGTTTATTTTTGGCGAACTAGTCGAAAATAGTTATTATAAAATTACGGGAAAAAAATTAGGAATACAAAGAGATGTATTTATTCATAGTGATATTGAGGTTCTTTCAAAATTTTTTATTGCATCAAGAAAAGTGTCAGTTTTTAAACACATTGCTAAATTATCAAATGAGGATATTTATATTGGAGGGGAAAAGGATGATTCTATTTCAAAAAAAGAATTTACCAAAATAATAGATGCTTTTCCAAAAGCAACTGAGCTTGAGAAGTATGTTGATGCACGGCTTAGTACTGTTTTGAAAAATTATTTTGAGACAACGATTGATAGCGAAGAAAAGTATGAGAAATATATGAACAAAAAGATAAGCAGAAAAGGAAAAAATATATCAAAGTTATTCCAAGATAGTGAACTACTAAAATATAGAGCTGTTCATGAAAAATTAAAAGAGATGTTAGAAAATGAAGAAACTTATAATGAAAAGACATGGCAAAAAGAAATGTTTCAAATAATCCAGCTTTTATATCCTAAATATCTGCACATTTTTAAAGAGGTCACTACAAAAAATGATTGCAATAGAAACAAAAGATTAGATTATTTATTAGTCGATGCAGGTGGAAATATTGATATAATAGAGATAAAAAAACCTTCTCCTTCTAGTATAATCAGAGATGCAAAAGATAGAAACAATTATATTCCGGCATTAAATTTAATTAAAACTGTAATGCAGGTTGAAAAATATATATTTTATTTGAATAGAAGTGCTAAAAAAATTGAAGAATCTTTAACAGAAAAATACAAAAAGGATCTTCCTAAAGAATTCAGCATGAAAATTATCAATCCATCGGGTCTAATTATTATGGGAAGAGATGAGGGGTTTAACTTAGACCAGAAACAGGACTTTGAAGTAATAAAAAGAAAATACAAGAATATTATTGATATTTTAACTTATGACGATTTACTTAGAAGATTAAATTTTATAATAAGCAGATTCGAAAAAAATACTAATTAATTTTTTAACAAAAAACTTATGAAAAAACAATTTGCAATTTTATCAATTCTGATTTTGGTATTATTGAGTTTCACTATGTCAGCCGAACAAACAAATGCAGAAACAAATGTTGGTGGCGTTATTAGTACTAATACTACTTGGACACTTGCTAATAGTCCATATATCATAACTGATACAATTCAGATTCCAACAGAGATTACTTTGACGATTGAGCCAGGAGTTGTTATCAACAAGCCTACTGCAGGCGATATGTTTTTATTAAACGGAACAATTTATGCCCACGGAAATATTGATAATAAAATAACTTTTGACGGTGGGAGCAATTCCAATTTCTTTAATCCCAAGAGCTCTAATTCTAATACATTTTTAGATTTAGATTATAATATAATCAGAGACGGAATAAGTTTTTGGCCACCCTCAGGAAGTAGTCAATATGGACACTTTAATTTAAGACATTCATTAGTTGAAAATTTGAGTAATTATTCTCATATTTGGTATCCTGGAAAAGATATTTATATTGAATATAATGAGTTTAGAAATTCTGGCGGATTTTCAGTTGGACATAGTGGAACCAGTAAAGTATATATAAGATATAACCTTTTTAATAAGAAAAATTTGAATCTTCCTGATTATGCAAATTATTATATAGAAAATTGGGCAAGCTATGATTCATCAAAAACAATTATAGAATATAATTCATTCATTGATACTGATGGATTAGTATTAAAATTACCCAGTGGCTATGATAATGCCAGTCTAACTGCTACAAATAATTATTGGGGCACTCAAGATATAAATGCTATTGACTCAATGATTTATGATAAGAACGATGATATTTCTGTGGAAAACTATATAAATTATTTGCCGATACTAACCGAACCACATCCAGATACACCGACAATTGTTGCTTGTACTTCGTTCACTTATTCAGTTTGGGGCGATTGTGTGAACGGACAGGAAACACGAACGGAAGTTTCTTTTTCTCCTGAAAATTGTGTCGGAGGTGATCCGATTTTAACTCAATCCTGTCAAATCAAAATAAATAATGGAAACGATTTAATCAATCAAATTCCTGAGGGTGCAGTTGTCAAAACTTCTGATAATCCTGATGTTTATATTGTGAAATATAAGAACGGAAAACAGTTCAAAAGATTAGTTTTGAATCCACAAGTTTTTGAAAGCTATGGTCATTTGAAGTGGGAAAATATTTTGACAGTTAGCCAAAGTGAAATGGATTCTTTTGTTGTTTCAGATTTGGTAAGAGTGGACGGTCAAACTGATGTTTATCAACTTATACCAAACGGAGATGTTGGAACTAAAATAATTTTAGATTCAACCGCTGGATTTGATTTAGATTCGGCTTATACAATTAATGCGGTGGATTTTGGGAATTATTTAATGGGAGAGGTCAAGGGAATTACACAAACAAACCAAGAAAGTATCAACACAGAAAGCACTGATGAAAAACTTCAAAAGATAATATCCATAAATAAAGAATGCGTTAAAACGAATACTGAAAGAATAAAAGGAAATGAAGGGCTTGTTGTAGAAATAAATAATGAAATGGATAAATATTCAGAATATCTTTTAGTTCAACAGTCGGGACAAAAATTTATTAACGAAATAAAAAATGATTCGAATCTATCGAATGAAATAAATAATATCTGTAATAAATTAATTGATGAATCAACTGCTTTGCTTGGTTCTGAAAAAAGTTCTTTCAGTACAATTTTATATTTGACGGATCAATTTACTTCTTATACAAAACAACGAAATATAAGTTTTGATAAAAATAGCTCTTTCATGAACCCTTATCTCTTAAATGTTAAATCGGCATTGAAGCAGGAAATAACAAAAAAGAGTGAAGACTTAGAAAGAACAACAATTGCAGTTCGGGCACTTAAGCAACTAGCTGTTTTAACTACTGAAGCCAACAATGAGCTTAATATATTATATGAACAGATAGAAGAAAAAGGCAAGGAAGAAGAACAAATCAAAAGTAATCCATGGTTGAGTCAATCATCAAGAGCTGGACGATTAAAAATTTTTTACGAACAATATAATTCTTTAGTTATACCTTATAGCACAAAACTAGAACATTATAAAAAAATGCTCAGTATGCAATATGTTATTGAAGACTTTAATAATAATATTTATATCTCCGTAGCAGACAGAGCATTTCTAGGATCATTAGGAATCAATTTTTAGAGAATCTATTGTAATATATTGTATTAAGTTTTAATTTCTTTTTAAAGCTATTGTAATAAATAAAATAATTGAAAAGCATATATGAATGACATGTTAAAATATTTAATATTTCTAACTCACGACAAAACAACATTTTTTATATTGCAAAGTATTTTGCTATTCGTGCTTTTGTATGTAATTGTTTATTCAAAGTACAGAAGTTATCACAATAGGAAGAATGGATTAGGTCTCGTAGTAAGAAGAGGAGAAAAATCAAATTCATATTTTCATCATTTCGCTTTTAGTTTTATCTCAGTAGTGCTAGCAGTTATCATCGGCATTGCTGATACTGCACACGGTCATAAAGTTTTTATATTTTTAGTAGATGTGATAATAATTTTATATATCTCTTATTATAATAGTTGGTCCAGGAATAAATTAGTTGGAATTTATAGTCGGTTGGAACAAAAAAAAGAGAATCATTAATTCAGCTAATCGCAGGTTAAATATTTTTAATTTGAATCTTCTGTTTTTATTGCGACTGTCTTTGATAGTATAATCAATTATTTCGATTTCAAGAAAATAGTTACATAAACAAATTTTCACCATTGTTTTTGCATAATTCCCATCTCATTGGATTATTTTACAGACGATAAATCTCGGATTTCAAATAAATATATAAAAACTTTAAATAATAATATAATAGAATTTTATCAAGACATTTACTAATAATCATTTCATATATAAATAAATAATGAAAAAAGTGGTACAGTTTTTATAATTAAATAATATCGAATAGTTATGAAAAGGAAAATCTTAACTTCAACAATTATTATTGCTATTTTGCTAATCAGTACATCAATATTTTTATTATTCTGTAATTTTTTTGCCACAAAATTATAGAGAGATGGCAGAATTGCAAGTAGAGATAGAACGAGACAAGACACAACAAAACAAAATCAGGCAAGAGGAAATAGCAAAGTATCAAGTTGAGCTTTTCTATAACAAAAGAACTGGCGAACTGTATCCTCTATTACCAGAAGATAGCAATCCGCATACTTGTGTCTGGACAATTTGGGGAGATCACGGTAGTGAAATAAAATTTACAACTAGCAGTTCTCTTATTAGCGAAGAGACTGATCCAAGAATAAAATTAAATAAATTTTTACCTCCAAGAGTGCCAATTTATGTAACTTGTATATATTGGCAAAATCATGCTTTTCAAGGAATTATGTGATTTCAGACGATAGTCCTGTGAAATCCAGATTGCAATGTTTTGCAGATGCGGTTCCACAGCCCCGCGGGACAATGGAACCAACAATAATTTTTAAACGATAAATATGCAAAAATATAATTCAAATACGACCAACTAAAATTAGACAACAATGTTACACTGATTCAAGAAACAACAAAACGATGTCGTACAATGATTGTCTCGCTAAAAACGGAATTGTTACAAGTGTATTTTCAAATTAAAAAGAAAGATTTATGCTTTCTTTAACAAAAAAAGGTTCCAACATTCCTCCTTTGGCGGACAGGCTGTCCCAGGACCCGAACAAATAAATAACCCCTTGGCATAGGGGTTATTTAGATAAATTTTTCACAATTCAATCCAATAGACTAAATATTATTATTAAATTCATCTTCTGTACATACATTATTCTCTTCCAGCCATTTTATTAAGTTCTTTATGATAAATTTGTTAATATATTTATGGGAAGTTGGTAATGGAAAAGACTGTCCGTTGTGAATGCAATGTATTTTAGTGTGCTTGCCCATATTTGTAATTTCTACACCTCCAGTATTTTCTATCCACCTTAAAGTATTTTTTTTAAATTTAGAAGTTTTTATACTGGAATAGCTAGTCATAATTAAGCAATTTTAAAAATTTCTTCATTTTTCTTAAATCCAAGCTTAGCGCTACTGATTGTTTTATTATTCAGTTTATCCATTTCTTGTGCAGGAGGAATATAAGCATGAAATTTATCAATAACATCGATATAATCCTCAGGAATATCGTACATAGTAAAAACAGCATCGTTAACCATTTTAATAAAGTCATCAGCGTTTTTTCCTTGAGTAGAAAATTCATTGTCGCCGGTATCAATTTTACCGACAATATATCCCTCGTCCCTAAACCATTTCACTTGAATGTTTTTTGGGAGTTTCAAATAATAAGCATCAAAAGATTCCTGACATAAGTTAGGTTTTAATATATATTTTTTTACAAATCTTTTTATCATAAATTTAAATTAATCTTCTTAAACTATAATATAAAATTCAAACACAATAATCAGGTAGAAAAAACAAGGACTAAATAGAATTATTATTCCTTATTCCTTTTTATGACAAGTAATTTACCAATTAACTTTTTCATAACTTAAGTTTACTCCATGTCAATATTCTGTCAATGTGGATAATTTAAATGATTGATTCTAATTTTTCTCTCAAAAAGGTTAAACATCTCTCCCTTTGCGGTAGGCTGTCCAAGAATTAAAAAACAACTATAATAGTTGTTTTTTTATTTTATAAAAATAAAAGTTTAAAAGTAAATTCCAGCAATTTAAAAAATGATATAGAAATTATTTGTATTAAATGTTTTCTAGGAAATCATTAACTAAATCATCTCCCCCCATTATTTTTAGCTCTTGCAGTATGGCAAATTGACAATGTATCTGCTTGCTTCTGGGGACAACGATAAAAGGAGGAAAATCTGAACTGTTATTTAGGCAAGATTGAGGGGCTATGAATTTATCATGATTTCCATGTCTATTATTCTTTTTCTGGAATCCTATTTTTATTAAAGCCTTAATGCACTGTTTTCTGTTGAAATCTTTTCTACCCATATTAAGCCTCCTGCATTACTTTGTTATCTGCTATCTTAAAAATTCCATGACCATTGATATTCATTGAATTATAAACCATATCTCCTTCTCGTCTCGGGACATCGTAATAGGTTAGGATGGCATCGTTGAACATTTTTATAAGTTCTTTTCCGTTTTCTGCTTCAGTAATAAGCCCTGGTAAATCCTTAGAAGTCAAAATAAAATAACCATCACTCGTAAAAGTAATATCTAATTCTAGCTTTTCTGGAATTCCATAGCTTTCTTTTATTTGCTGTGGGTGTTGAGCCGGATAAATTAATCTAAATATCTTGTTAATACTTTTTTTCATAATTTTAATTTGGTTTTATTCATTTTATATGGTAATTAAAAGTAAAGTTTGGAAAAAAAACGATAAGTAGGTCAAAATACATTCACTCATCCTTTTCATATTTGAATAATCATTTCAAATTTCTCATATTTATATATTACCCTATTGTATCGTTTTGTCAATAAAATATAGTTAAAAACTTTAACGCGAAGAGATGGATTGCAACGCTTTGCAGATGCGGTTCCACAGCCTTTCAGGACTATGGAACCGTCGATGGATTTGCATAATGGCTCCACACAGACCTGTCCGCCTCGGGAGGAAGTATGGAGCCAACACAAACCAACCCGAAAATGCATTGTATTCGGAGTGATGTATTATGACGAACAGGGCTTCATAAAAAAACTCAATGCAGAAAAATTTGTGGAAAACTTGATACATACATTGACATAAATTTCATAATAGACTATTATATTGAAGTAAAGAAATAATAAATTAATGTAAACGAATTATGCTAAGAATAAGACTATCTCGCGTAGGAAGGAAGAATATGGCTCAGTTCAGAATAACTGTGGCTGATATTCACAGAGCTCCGACAGGAAAATTTATTGAAATATTAGGTAATTATAACACTCATACCAAAGAAAAAGTTTTTAATCAGGAGAGAGTTGAATATTGGCTTTCAAAAGGCGCGCAGCCTTCTGCTACTGTTCACAATCTTCTTGTTGACAGAGGAATAATCAAAGGTGACAAGGTTACTACTTGGAAGCCAAAAAAGAAGAGCAAAGAAGAACTTGAGAAAATTGCCAAAGAAGAAGCTGAAAAGAAAGCGAAGAAAGATGCGGCTGAAAAGTTAGCCAAGGAAGTGGCAGAGGCTCCAAAAGAAGAGGTCAAAGAGGAGGAGACTCCGAAAGAAGAAAAAGCAGAAATAGTCGAAGAAAAAAAATAAGATATATTTATTGACAGTATTATTTACAGTTGTATAATGAAATAAAGAGTCGAAGATGACAGATAAATATTAATCAGAAAAAGGTCGACAGAACAGAAATGATTATAAAAATAATATATAAATAATAAGTTAATTAATTCAAGCAAATTTATTTGTTTGAAGACAGAAAGAAAACAGAAATGGCAAATACAACAGATCAAGAATTCGTAGAATTCATAGTTAAATCAATCGTTGATAATCCTGAGGATGTTAAGATTGAACGAACAGTTGATGAAATGGGAGTTTTAATTTCTCTCACAATTAATCCAGCTGACATGGGTCAGATTATTGGAAGACAAGGTTCAACTGCAAAATCAATTAGAACTCTTCTTCGAGTTATTGGAGCAAAGAATAATGCTCGAGTTAATTTCAAAATCATTGAACCAGAAGGGTCAACAAGACCAGAAAGAACTGAAAGACCACAAACTGATAGAACAGAAAGTGCAGAAAGCGTAGAAAGTGTTGACGATGTAGTGAATGATTTAAGTCTATAATTTATTTTTTAGATTTACAATAATTAAAAACCATGCTATTTTTCAGATAGTATGGTTTTTATGTAACATAATAATTATATGCAATTTGATATTATTACAATTTTTCCAAAAATTTTTGACTCATATTTTTCTGATGGCATTTTGTCGCGCGCACTGAAGGAAAATAAAATCAAAATTAACATTCATAATTTGAGGAAATATTCAAATAATAAGCACAATAAAGTTGATGATGCTCCCTATGGAGGTGGAGTTGGTATGATTATCAAAGTCGAACCAGTTTATCGAGCTCTATTAGATTTAAAAATAATAAAAAAGGACGGAACGAGAAGTAAAAGGTTTGCAACAAATACAAAAGTTTTTCTGATGTCAGCGAAAGGAAGCAAATATAATCAAAAATCAGCAATGGAACTTGCTGATTTGAAAAGAATTGTTTTGATTTGTGGAAGATATGAGGGCGTTGATGAAAGAGTTGCCAAATATCTTGTTGATGGTGAAATTTCTGTGGGGGAATATATCTTGACTGGAGGCGAAATTCCGGCAATGATTATTGTTGATTCTGTTTCCAGATTAATTTTGGGAGTGCTCGGAAATGAAAAATCACTTGATAATGAATCATTCTCAAAAAATGGATATCTCGAACATCCTTATTATACCAGGCCTGATATTTTTTCTCCAGAAAAGAGCATTCAGTGGCAAGTTCCTGAAGTTTTGCAGAGTGGAGATCATCAAAAAATAGATGAGTGGAAGCAAAAACATTCAAAAACATCTTCAGATATAGAATGATTTAAGTTCACTTATTTCTGTAAATAATCTAATAAACTTTTCCCCGTCATCTCTTTCGGGATTTCAATTCCAATAATTTCCAGTATTGTTGGAGCGATATCGCTTAGCATTCCTCCAATTCTTTGCTCGGTGCTCTTTTCTCTCTCAATCTTAAATCTCAGTTCATTGTTTATCAAAATAAATGGAACAGGGTTTGAGGAATGTTCTGTTATTTTCTCCCCAGTTTGGTTATTAAAGATTTCTTCTGCGTTGCCGTGATCTCCTGTTATTATTAAAGTGCTATTGTCATTCATTGCTTCCTTGAACAGTCTTCCGAGACATATATCAATAAATTCTATGGCACATATTGTGGCTTTTAAATTCCCGGTATGGCCCACCATATCTGCATTCGCATAATTTGCTAAGACAAAACTTAATTTATCATTTGATAATTCTTTGATAAGCTGATCAGTCAGCGTGTCAGCACTCATTTCTGGGGTTTGATCGTATTGTGCTACGGAAGGAGATGGTATCAGTATTCTAAATTCATCTTTGAATGGTTCTTCTCTCCCTCCATTGAAAAAATATGTCACATGTGCATATTTCTCAGTTTCGGCGATTCTTAATTGTTTGAGCCCACTATTACTTATAATTTTGCCAAGGGGATTCTCAATTCTTTCCTGGGCGAATACTACATTTATATCCAAATCTTTATCATAGTCTATCATAGTCGTGAATAATAAGTTAGGAATCTTTTCTCCTCTGTCGAATTTGTTAAAATCAGTAGCAGTAAAAGCTTCTGTGATTTGCCTAGCTCGGTCTTCTCTAATGTTGAAAAATATTACGGAGTCGTTCTCTTTAATTTTTTCAAGATTGCCATCATGGTCTGCAATCAAGACGGGATTAACAAATTCATCCGTTATATCTTTCTCATAATATTTTTCCAGAGTCATTATAGGGTCTGTCTCTCTAACTCCTACTAAATTTACAAGACAATGATATGCCAAACCTGTTCTCTCCCAAGACTTATTTCTGTCCATAGCAAAATATCTTCCAATTATGCTTGTAACTCTCCCTGGCCAGCATTCCTCTGCTATGTTACGATTAAGTTCTGAAATAAATTTCACAGCTGCTCGCGGGTTGGTATCTCTGCCGTCTGTAAACACATGAATGCAGACATCATTTTTCTCCACTTTGTGAATTTTGAGAAGTTCTAAGATAGCATATAGATGATCTGTATGGCTGTGTACTCCTCCGTCCCCTAGTAAGCCCATAACATGTATTTTAGAATTATATTTTTTATAGTGATTTATCGCTCGAAGCAATGCTTCATTGTCGAAAAAGCTTCTATCTTGAATTGCCAGAGATACTCTTGGAAGGTTTTGATAAACTATCTTTCCAGCTCCCATAATCATATGACCAACCTCGGAATTTCCAGAGTCTCCCCAAGGTAAGCCAACCGCAATACTAGATGCTTGTAGTGTAGTATGGGGATAGTAACTCATAAATTCGTCCATATTAGGAGTAATTGAATTTGCAATAGCATTACCATTTGTTTCGCTACTTATTCCCCATCCATCTAAAACAACTAAAATAACTTTTTTCATAGATTTAAATTTAAGATTATAGGCACCTTGATATTTAATATTATATCATTTATTCTTGTTTTGGACAAAAAAGTATCATTAGTGGTTATACGCGATTTCACACTAGTTAAAAATTCTCCACACAGCTTTGTAATATTTTGATTTTCCTGGAGTTCAGGTTTCAACCTGTTAAAATATATTCGTTGAGACTAACTTACACTCTAAAGAGTGAACTCCAAAATAGTTTAATTTTATATATTTGATTATTATCCCAATCGGTAGAGACGACGATTTATCGCGTCTCTTGATTTCTGCTGGCGTTAAATTGCGTATAATCCATTATTAGTCCTAATTTAAACAATTAACAAAATTTATATGAACAAATATTTTCAACTCTTGAAAAAATATTCAACCACTGAGGATTATTTTGAAGTAGTTCTAAGACACAGCTTAACGGTGCTAGGTAAAAGCATTGAAATCATAAATAAAAAAAATCTTTATAACAAAATTGATTTTGACCTAGTTGTCTCTGGCTGTCTGCTTCACGACATTGGAGTCTTTGGCGTAAAAAATAGCGGTATAGGGGCTACAAAAAGAATGGAATATCTTCAACATGGTATTATTGGTGGAAAAATTCTCAGAAAAGAAGGGTTAAGCAAAGAGGCCCTGATTGCAGAAAGGCACATTGGTTCTGGACTCTCTAAGGGATATATTGTGCAGTATAATATACCAATACCCAAAAGAGACTTTTTGCCACTCACTTTGGAACAAAAATTAATTTGCTATGCTGATAAATTCCACAGTAAAAGTGGGAAAATAGATACTTTAGCAAGTATTAAAGAGGAGATGAAGGGATTCGGAGAAGAGCCCTTGGAGAGATTTTTGGCATTAGAAAAATTGTTTGAATAAAGATTCATTCTTTCGTTATTTGTCATTTCAAATTATACACAATTCGATACTAGTTTAAAAATATAAATTAAATTATTTTGGAGTTCACTCTTTACAGGCTGCCAGAAAAAGTGGAATTTACCCTTCAGGGTTTCATAGGGTATTGCTAACCTAACCTATTTTTTGAAATCCTAAAGGATAAATTCCATGTATTTTGGACTTTACGGGCAGCCTGTTTAGAATGTAAGTTAGTCGCAAGAAACACTACTTTACAGGTTGAAACCTGAGCTCCAGAAAAATCATAAATGTGATATTATACAACTTGCATATTAGACTAAAACGATTTTAAGATGCGATAAATCGGCATACATTTGAGACGCGATAAATCGTCGTCTCTACAAGTTGAAAAACTATGTAGATATTTTTTTAACTACTCTGAAATTGCGCATGACCCTTTAATTTCTTTGACTGAAATATAATTGAGCATGAGATTAGATTACCCCGTCCTCTTTCATAAATTTCAAAGCTTCGACAACTGAGTAGGATGCTCTTGTCACGCCCATACTTCTCATGTCGGTGTCTGTTCCAACTAGGTATAGATTCTTAATTGGAGATCTTGGCGAAGGAAACGTTACACCCGTTGAAACGGCGGCTTTTTCGGGAATTGTAATTTGAATGTGTTCGAACTCAATATTTTCTTTTATATTCGGCAAAGCCGTAAAGATAGTTTTTCTAAGTTTATTTATGCAATCCTCATCTTTTTCATTTTCAATAATTGTTGAGAAGCCAATAAGTTGTTTGTTTTTTGGAGCGAGATGAGCATCAAAGTTCGAGACTGGAATTGCCCAATATGGAGTATCTGTGTCGAAGTATACTTCTGAGCCTGTATATGACAATTCTGGTAGTTTGTTTTTTAGTCCACACCAAATTGTCAGACTTCTGGTTTGATTTATTTTTTTTAATTCATTCTTATACTCATTAGTCAACACATCTGTCAGATAAGGAAGGTTTTTCACGAAGCCTGAATAAATCACTAAATTTGAATAATAACTGTTTTTGTCAGTTTTGACTCCTTTGATAGTGTTATTTTTTATAATGAATTTTGTAACTTTTTCATTTAGTATGAAGGTTGCATTTTTTTTGGGAATTGAATTTATCGCGCAATCAGTTATACTTTGAATACCACCGAGAGGATAACCCTGCGATGAATAATTATTCTTTGTGAATTTTATTAAGGCTTTGAGATGTTGTTTTTTACTTTTGGTATTTTCATCAATATAGCCAGAGCCCCCTAAGATTCTCCAGGCTGGAGTTTCGTGCATTGACTTGCCACTCAAAAAATATGAAATTGCATCGATAAGTTTCAGAGTTTTTTCGGCAGGCTTGTATTTTTTCATGAAGTCATAAATGCTTCGATTTAGTGTTTCTCTGTTAAGAGAATGGCTGGCGACTGCGTCAATCATGGCGCTGGACATAATTAATCTTTCTCTTTTAGGGAGGATGTCAAACTTGGCCAGTTGAAGAATAGTGAGTGGAAATTCTTGTAATTTTTTTTTATCTCGAACATAATATGAGCCAATTGGAAAAAATCTCGGAACAACCGTAAAATATTCATTAATTAATGTTTTTAATGGTCCTTGGGTAAGTTCAGTAATAGCATGTGGTCCTGTGTCTAGACGATATCCGTCAATCTCGTATGTACGGCAATTACCACCAATCACACTATCTTTTTCGATGACGAGGACGTGTTTGCCTTCTTTTGAAAGTGCCAAGGCACTCAGAATTCCGCTTATTCCACTTCCAACTATAATGGCGTCAAAATTTGTCTTTTGCTGTTGCTTTTCCATAAATCTTTATTGTTTAATAATATCGTATGAGCATACTAGTATTTTAGCATATAAAATTGAAATACAAAATATATATTCACAATACAACCAGATAATATTTGAGAAAATTGTTAAATTGTTAAATGGCTAAATTGCTATGGTGCTAAAATGTTAGTATGCTAATATGTTAAATTGATTTGTTAAATTGATTTGTTGACTGAAAAGCAATTATAAAGATATAATGATAATAAATTACAAATACAAAATTTCAAATTCTAAATTCACCCTGTTAAATAAAATCCTTGCTAGATTTTAGACTTCAGGCAGTCTATATTAACAGGGTAAATTACAATAACCAAAATGAAATAAATCCAAAAAACTTTTGAATTTAGAATATTAGAATTTTGATATTATTTATTATTTGTAATTTTGATATTAGTGCTTGAAATAATTAAATATCAAATTCAAAATATCAAATCACAAATAAATCATAATAACCAAAATCACAAACTACTTAATGCCAATAAGACAATTTAACAATTTAACAATTTAACAATTTAACAATTATATAATATATTTTATGAAAAAAGAAGAAGACAAATTTGAACTTCTTGCTCCAGCGGGAAGTTTTGAAAAATTGGTTTATGCTTTTGAGTTTGGAGCAGACGCGGTATATGCTGGCTTGCCTGATTTTTCTTTGCGAGCCAGAATTAATAAATTTGATCAGGAGCAGATGATGAAGGCTGTGGCATATGCGCATCAGAGAAATAAAAAAATATATATTACCACGAACATCTTTGCTCATAATTATCATTTCGATATTTTGCAAAAACATTTGAAAGTTTTCAAAAAAAATCCGCCAGATGCATTTATTGCTTCGGACGTTGGAGTGATACAAGTGATTCGGAAAATTTTGCCGAATGTTGATATCCATCTTTCGACACAGGCTAATACTACTAATTGGCAAACTGCAAAATTTTGGTATGAGCAAGGCGTGAAAAGAATTGTTTTAGCCAGAGAACTTAACTTAGCAGAAATTCAAGAAATTCACCAGAAAGTTCCCAAACTAGAGTTGGAATATTTTGTGCATGGTGCAATGTGTATGGCCTATTCTGGCAGATGCTTGCTGAGCTCTTGGCAAGTTGGTCGAAGTTCAAACTTGGGAGATTGCGCGCAAAATTGTCGTTGGCAATATGCTCTCGTGGAGAAAAAAAGACCAGAGGAATATATTCCAATTGAGCAAGATAGTTTTGGAACATATTTATTGAATTCAAAGGATTTATGTTTAATTGAATATCTGGATGAGTTGAAAGATGCTGGAATTACTTCGTTTAAGATTGAAGGAAGAGCTAAGAGCGTCTATTATCTTTCGCAGGTCGTGAAGGCCTATAGAATGGCGCTGGAGGTGGATGCTAATAGCTCAGAGAAGAAAAAGAAGATTGGAAAATTAAAATCGGAATTGAAGAAACTAATGAATCGGACTTTCACTACTGGATTTCTTTTTGGTGAGTGTCGAGAAAGGGGACAGGAAACAAAGTTCTCACACACCGAAGAGAAATATACTTTCGTAGGAGAGGTGATTGAGCTTGAAAGCAAAAAGGTGAAAGCTGAAAGTGAAGAAACTGGATTTTACTTTTTAGGGTGCAATAGATCTAGGATTATAAAGTTTGATTCTTCTTCGGAGTTAACTAATAAATTGAAAAAAATAACAAAAATCAAAGTTCATAATTCACTTGAAATAGGAGATCGAGTTGAATTTATTCGACCAAAAGGTAAAAACATTTCTTGCAAAATCAAAAACATCTATGACGATAAAAATTTTGAGAAACTAAAATCCGCCCACGGCGGACAAAATCGAATGGTCTATATCGAGATTAACAAAACCCCAGAAGTTTTTAGTGTGATGAGAAAAAAATCGAAAGAATAAGGTCGTTTGCTTTTCTTTCGTTTTTGTTATAATATTAAATTGTAGGTTTATTATCTAAATTAGCATTTGATTTATTTTTTTTGCTTAATTTATAAGACAAACAAGAAATTAATTAAAAATTAAAATAAGAAAGGAATGATATTATGTATATTGAACTAAATGATCAAAATTTTGAGGAGGAAGTAAAAAATTCAAAAATTCCAGTTCTCGTTGATTTTTGGGCTCCGTGGTGCGGTCCTTGTCAGATGATGGGACCGATTATCGAAGAGCTTGCGAACGATAAAGCTTATGAAGGAAAAGTAAAAATTGGAAAACTTAATGTAGACGAAAATCAAAATATTGCCAGCGAATATGAAATTCTCAGCATTCCAACATTAAAAGTTTTTCAAGACGGTACTGTCGCAGAAGAAATGTCTGGTCTCCAGCCAAAAGAAGTTTTGGCAGAAAAGATTAATGAATTGATTGGAAAATAATTTAAAGCATAGAAATGTTACTATTCTATAAAAAAGGACAGTCCTTCGAAGAGTATATTTCAAAAACACTTTTTGATATTTTTTTTCTTATATTTTCAGAAAATCGCAAAAGGACTGTCCTTCTAATATGATGTTAAGTCTAATTTAATAAAATATATAATAATGGCAAAAAAAATTATAGTTGATCAAGAGCTATGCATTGGTTGTGGAGCGTGTGTCAATTTGTGCCCAGATGTTTTTGAATTAGATGATAATGGGATATCAAAAGTTATCAGCGACGAATGCGAAAATTGTGACTGTGAAATGGTCATAAATAGTTGTCCTGTGGGAGCGATAAAAATTGAAGAATAATCTTTGATATTTTTTAAAGTAATTCAAATACTAATTCGCAAAATGGCTCCACTCAGGAGAATGGAGCCAACGGTTCGTAAAAATATATACTGAAGATTTGGAATCGAGAAGATGCTTCATTTTGAAAAGTTAGGCAGTTTAAAAAAAATAATAAAAGAAAAATTATGTATGATTTAATAATTCTGGGAGCAGGTCCTGCGGGCTTTTCGGCTTCTATCTATGCCTCAAGATATAAAATTAATCACGTTATTATTGGAAGCATTTTTGACAGTTCAACTGCTAAGGCTCATTTGCTGGAGAACTGGCCAGGAGAAAAGTCAATCAAGGGTTTTGATTTGGTTAATAATTTTCAAAATCATGCCAAAGGTTTTGGGGTTGAAATTTTTCAAGAAAATGTAGTGGAAATTAAAAAGGAAAATAATATTTTTACGATAAAAACAAATCTCGATAAGATTTATCAAGCCAAAGCGATTTTGATTGCCTTGGGAACAAAGCATCGAAAGCTGAACATTCCAGGAGAAGCAGAATTTCTTGGAAAAGGTGTCAGCTATTGTGCAGTTTGTGACGGACCATTTTTCAAGGAGAAAATTGTTGCTGTTGTTGGTGGAAGTAACTCGGCAGTGATGGCGGCCACAATGCTTAGTGAACACGCTCAAAAAGTC
>Ga0075530_1000655_pt1 | contig 16416 bp, 16 predicted proteins | sample NGEPerD_2_FD_75101 | JGI IMG/M metagenome (GOLD analysis project Ga0075530, IMG submission 75101) | Arctic peat soil microbial communities from the Barrow Environmental Observatory site, Barrow, Alaska, USA - NGEE PermafrostL1-D | ecosystem: Environmental > Terrestrial > Soil > Wetlands > Peat ... | reverse complement strand
CGTACCAGCGTTTGTGGACGGTGCTTGGGCCTGCCTGCTAACCTACGTGCCATGTATACCGTGGAGGGTTGGCAGAGCGGTTGAATGCACCGGTCTTGAAAACCGGCAAAGGCGAAAGTCTTTCCAGGGTTCGAATCCCTGACCCTCCGCCAGCCTGATCTGCCTGCCTGGATCGCTCCCAGCGCTACCCTGCAACGTTTAACCAGAATGTTATACAGCACAATCTTCAACAAATTTACCAATCTGTTTGCGCGCGTGAGCGACGTGGCAGGCGTGGTGGAAACGTCACCGAAGGTGAAGGTTCTGTTCGTATGCATGGGCAACATTTGTCGCTCGCCGACCGCGCAGGGCGTATTCGAAAAGCTGGTGTCGGAGGCCGGGTTGGCGCGCGTAATCGGGGCGGATTCGGCGGGTACGCACGCCTACCATATTGGCAAATCGCCTGACAAGCGCGCCGTGGCGGCGGCTTCGAAGCGTGGGTACGATCTAACCCGGCAGCGCGCGCGCCGCATCGAAGCGGCCGACCTTTCGCGCTTCGATTACGTATTGGCGATGGATGACGAAAATGTGCATGACATATGCGCGCTGGTCGCGCCCGAGGCGGGGGTCAATGTGCGGCTGTTGATGGATTTCGCGCGCCAGCCGGTTCACGCGCAGGTGCCGGATCCCTACTACGGCGGCGGTGGCGGCTTCGAGCGCGTACTGGATCTGGTCGAGAACGCCGCAGGCGGCTTGCTCGAACACGTACGTAGCCAACACCAGCTATGAGCGTCGACGGACTGCTCTTAAGTTGGTGGATACGCCCGCAAAAACCCGCGGGCCTTATCCACCCTACAATATGGTTCTTGTCCCTTTTACGTCGACCTCGCCGCAACGTAAACGGACAGTGGCAGCGGTCATCTCTTGACGAGCTTTGCGTCTTTGCGCGAGACGATCAGTTGGCAGGCGGATGAGAGTGCCGTGGCCCGTCGCGCAGCGAAATTATCGGCCAGCCGCGGATCCGCGCGTGCGCGGTCAAGGTCTCGTCGGCATCGACCGCCACCGGGTGGCTAACTTGCTCCAGCAGCGGGAGGTCGTTGTGCGAATCGCTGTAAAACCAGCTGTCGTTCAGATCGAAGCCCCATTGCTCCAGCCATGCGTGCAGGCGCGCAACTTTGCCTTCGCGAAAACACGGGATGCCGGCCAGCTCCCCGGTGTAGCGCCCGTCGATAAATTCCGGCTCGCTGGCAAGCAGGTGCTCGACGCGCAAAGCCTGCGCGATCGGTTCGGCGACAAAGCGGTTGGTTGAGGTGATGATGACCGGCACCCGCCCCGCGTCGCGATGTTGTTCGATCAGCGCGCGGCCCCGCGGCAGTATCAGGGGCGCGATGCGCTCTTCGATGTACGCCGCCCGCCAGCGATCGAGCGTGGCAGGCAAATTAGCGGCCAGCGGCTCGTAGGCAAAACGCGCGAACTCATAGATGTCGAGCGTCCCCGCCTCGTATTGTGCGTAAAAACGGCGATTTTCCCGCTCATATACCGTGGCGTCCACCACGCCCCGGTCCACTAGAAAGCGGCCCCACTCGTAATCACTGTCGCCGCCCAACAAGGTGTCGTCCAGATCGAATAACGCCAGTCCCACGCCAGACCTCGTATACAATGCATGTCAAAAAAAAGTGCGTTCCACCGCTTATCCGACAATGGCAGTCGCCGCACTATACTTGTGCCGACAGCTTCGGGCGAATGCTTTTGGTCAGCGCTTGCCATCAAAATCGTGGCGCCTGCCATTGAGTGACTCAAGAATCGCGTTCATTGCCGAACGGCGGGTGTTGTGGAACAATGAAATAAGATGTGCGAAGGGGGGACGACAAGTGATTGATGCAGATGGATATAGAGCCAATGTCGGCATCATTCTGAGCAATTTGGCGGGCGCCGTGCTCTGGTGCAAGCGCGTAGGGCAGGATGCGTGGCAGTTTCCGCAGGGCGGCATACAAAATCACGAAACGCCTCGTGAGGCGATGTTCCGTGAACTCTGGGAAGAAACGGGGCTGATGCCTGAGCACGTGGAGGTGATGGGCTGCACGCGTGACTGGCTGCGTTACCAGTTACCCCGCCGTCTCGTGCGGCGTCGTTCTTCGCCGTACTGCATAGGTCAGAAGCAGGTCTGGTTCGTCCTGCGACTGATCGGCGACGAGAACTTCGTCAGACTGGATTGCTCGGTCAAGCCGGAATTCGATGGCTGGCAATGGGTGGAATACTGGCACCCGATGAACACCGTGGTGTTCTTCAAGCGCGACGTTTATCGCCAGGCGCTAAGCGAACTGGCGCCGCTGCTTTTCGGCGCGGGGTGCCGGCTGGGTGCGCCGCGGGGCGACGGAAGGGCTAGCAACGCAGCCGTTGAAGATTGACTGCCTCGCCAGCCATGCGGCCGCAAGCGGGCGAGGCAAGAAGGTGCGCCGGGATGACGCCCCGGTGCTTTAGACCAGCTCGGGCAAGCCTCCGGCGTGCAGCTCGGCAACTATCGGTGATCTAACCCATGCTTAGCATCTTGCGGCGCATCGTCCAGGAAGTGAACAGTGCGGTCAATCTTGCGCAGGCGCTGGATATCATCGTGTTGCGGGTCAAGCAGGCGCTTGTCGTGGATGTCTGTTCGGTCTATCTGACCACGCCCGGCCAGAATCAGCTGGTGCTGATGGCCACAGAAGGGCTGAACCCCGAATCCAAGAAACGGGTGCGTCTGGATTTCAGCGAAGGTCTGGTGGGGCTGGTGGCCGAACGCGCCGAATCGGTAAATCTCGACAACGCCCCCGATCATCCGCGCTTCAAATATTTCCCGGAGACCGGCGAGGAGCGCTACCACGCGTTCCTGGGTGTGCCTATCGTGCATCATCGCCAGTTGCTCGGCGTCGTGGTGGTGCAGACGCGCGCCTCCCGGCGCTTCGACGACGATCACGCCTCGTTTCTGATCACGCTCGCCGCTCAGCTGTCGGGCGCCATCAGCCACGCCGAGGTAAGCGGAGAGATCGACGCGCTGCGGGGCGGCGGAGGCGAAGTCGATGTATTGATCAAGGGCATCTCGGGCGCGCCGGGTGTGGGGATCGGCACCGCCGTGGTCGCGTACGCGCACGCTGACCTGGATTCGGTTCCGGATCGCGTGGCCGATAATCCCGCGCGCGAAGAAGCGCTGTTCCGCGAGTGTGTGCTTACCGTTCAGCAGGAGATGATACGGGTCAAGGAGCGCATGGGCAGCGTGTTGCCCCCCGAGGAGCGCGTGCTGTTCGATGCGTACGTGATGATGCTGGGCAGCGATTATCTGGTCGATCCAACCATCGCGCGCATCCACGCCGGGAGCTGGGCGCAGGGGGCGCTGCGAGACACGATCCGCGAGATCGTGAGCAAGTTCGAGGACATGGACGACGTATATTTAAGCGAACGCGCCGAGGATATCTGGGACTTGGGAAGACGCATTCTGGTGCATCTCCAGCAAAGCCTGGACACCGGCGAGCTGCGCCAGCCCGAGCGCATCGTGCTGGTGGGAGCCAGCGTCGGCGTTATCGAACTGGCCGAGATTCCGCAGGAGCGTCTGGCGGGCCTGGTCTCCGAAAGCGGTTCTAGCTCGTCGCATGTCGCCATTCTCGCGCGCGCGCTGGGCATTCCGGCGGTGATGGGTGTGGCCGATCTGCCGGCGGGTCGGCTGGATGGCCGCGAGGTAATCGTGGATGGCTACACCGGCCGCGTATTTATCCAGCCAAGCGCGCAGGTACGCAAGGAATTCGAGCGCCTGGCGCGTGAGGAGCGCGAGTTCGCGGCCGGGCTCACCGAGTTCGCGGACCAGCCGGCGGTAACCACCGATGGCGTGCATGTGCCGATATTCCTCAACAGCGGGTTGCTCGCGGAAATCAACACCGCCACGCAACAGCACGCGGACGGCATCGGGCTTTACCGCACCGAATTTCCGTTCATGATCCGCGAACAGTTCCCTGGCGAAGACGACCAGTTCCGCATTTATCGGCAGGTGCTGGAATCGGTGGCGCCGCGTCCGGCGACCTTACGTACCCTGGATGTGGGCGGGGACAAGATGTTGTCGTATTTCCCGGTCATCGAAGACAACCCGTTTCTGGGCTGGCGCGGCATCCGCATCATGCTCGACCACCCGGAGATCTTTCTCACCCAGCTGCGCGCCATGCTGCGCGCGAACGAAGGGCTTGGCAATCTGCAGGTTCTGCTGCCGATGGTGTCTTCGGTCGGAGAGGTCGATGAGTCGCGTCACCTGTTGCAGCGCGCGGGTCAGGAGCTGAGCGACGAAGGCGTGACGGTCACCATGCCAAAGCTGGGGGTGATGGTCGAAGTGCCGTCCGCCGTATATCTGGCGGGCGCGCTGGCGGAGCGCGTGGATTTCTTGAGCGTCGGAACCAACGATCTGGTGCAGTATCTGCTGGCGGTGGATCGTAACAATTCGCGCGTGGCCGACCTGTATCACGCCCTGCATCCGGCCGTGCTGCGCGCGCTGCGCCAGATCGTCGTTGGCGCTCATGGCGCGGGCAAGCCGGTGAGCATCTGTGGCGAGATGGCCGGCGACCCGGCCGGCGTGATCCTGCTGCTCGGCATGGAGATCGACAGTCTGAGCGTCAGCCTCGCCAGCCTGCCGCGGGTAAAATGGGTCGTTCGCAGCTTCAGCCGCGCCAACGCCAGGATGTTGTTCGAAAAGGCGCTTGAAATTCAGCAACCGGACGAGATCCGCGCACTGCTGAACAACGCGCTGGTGGAAGCCGGGCTCGGCGGGCTGGTGCGTCCCGGCAAGAGCTGATTGCAGAACGGTGTTACCCGTCATCAGCCGGAATAACACGCGGGCGCACCGGTTTTCCAGCGTGCCGGCGTTGAATCCCTGGAGATGAGCGTTAGGTGGCACGAATCAAAAGCTTCGCCAGCCGCCCGATTTGCGGACTATTGACGCCTTTTCCGTCGTAAGCTATCCGGATCAGCGGCGCGTCTGTCCATTGCCGGAGTTCCCCAAGGTTATCCATGGCGGGGTTATCCATGCCGGGAACGGGCTGCACCGAGACCTGATCGAGCACCACCGCGACAAGGCTCAGCCCGCGCGCCTGGATGGCTTGTTGCGTCAGCAGGACATGATTGATGCAGCCAAGCCGGTCAGCCGCGACCAGCAGCACCGGCAGACCCAGCCGCGCGGCGAGGTCCGCGTTCAGGCCATTGGCGGCAAGCGGCGAATAAAAACCGCCCGCACCCTCGATCCATGCGAAAGTGTGGTCGCTCGCGTCTTTAACACACACCCGCTCCAGCCCGCCGAGGGTCAAATGCGCTGCTTCTTCCAGCCGCGCCGCCCGCGCTGGCGACAGCGCGTGGCGGAAGCGATAGCCGCACACATCCGCCAGGCTTCCAGGTCGCTCCGCGGCGGCATGCAACACCGCCGCATCGGCCGGGAACAGCGCGCCGTCGCGCGTCTCGCAGCCGGATTCAACCGGTTTGCGGGGGAGGACACGCACGCCGCGTGCGATGAGCTCGCGTATCACCGCAACACCGATCCAGGTCTTGCCCACACCGGTATCGGTGCCGGTTACGAACACGCCGCGCACTGATATTCGCTTACCTAACCGCACCGGCGCTCATCAACAGCCGCCCGGCTTCACGATATTTCGCGGCCGTCCGGTCCACGATCTCCGGTGACAATTCAGGGCCGGGCGCGGTCTTGTCCCACGCTAGTGATGCCAGATAATCGCGCACGAACTGCTTGTCGAAGCTCGGCGGACTGCTGCCCGGGCGGTACGTGTCGGCGGGCCAGAAACGCGATGAATCGGGGGTGAGCGCCTCGTCGATAAGCACCAGTTCGCCGGCCGTATCGACGCCGAACTCGAACTTCGTGTCGGCGATGATAATGCCACGGGCGCGCGCGTGTTCGGCCGCCTGCAGGTAAAGTGCCAAGCTCACGTCGCGCACCCGCGCTGCCCGCTCGTGGCCGATGAGTTTCGCTGTTTGTTCGAAATCGATATTGACATCGTGCGCGCCCACGGCCGCCTTGGTGGACGGCGTGAAGATCGGCTCGGGCAGCCGGTCCGCGAGCCGCAGTCCGGAGATCAGCCGGATGCCGCCTAGTACGCCGCTGCGCTGATAATCTTTCCAGCCGGAACCGAGGAGATAACCACGCACCACCGCTTCCACCGGCAGCGCGCGCAGCTTGCGCACCACCACGCTGCGGCTTGCCAGCGCGCGCCGCTCATGTTCATCGGTAAGCACATCCGCAAGCGGCAACGCGGCCAGATGATTGGGAATTACCGCGCTCAGGTGCCGGAACCAGAAGTTCGAGATCGCGGTCAAGATTTCGCCCTTGCCCGGAACGGGTGTCGGCAGCACCACATCGAACGCGGATATACGGTCGCTGGTCACGATCAGCATGTGCTGTGCGTCGATGTCGTAAATATCACGTACCTTGCCGCGACGCGAGAGCCGCAGGCCGGCGATGTTCGATTGATAAACGGTGTTGGTCATAGGCTCGCCAGTGCGCGTAGGAAACGCCGATTCTAGCGGCTGCTCGCGCCTGGTGCGAGCGCCGGATAAACACTCGGCATCCGGAAACGACTGTCCCCGCGCGTTTTGCATAGTCGTGACAACTTGGCGAGAATACCGGTTTTACTAAAGGCACAGGGTGCGATGAGCAACGTACAGGTCGGCGTGGTTATGGGCAGCGACAGCGACTGGCCGGTGATGCGGCACGCCGCCGCGCGCCTGCAGGAATTTGGCATAGAGTGCGAAACCAAGGTTGTGTCGGCGCATCGAACCCCGGATCTAATGTACGAATACGCCGGCGCTGCCAGCGCTCGCGGTCTGAAATGTATCATCGCCGGCGCCGGTGGCGCGGCGCATCTGCCGGGCATGCTGGCCGCGATTACCACCGTCCCCGTGCTGGGCGTGCCGATTCCGTCAATGCATCTCCAGGGTCAGGATTCCCTGTTGTCTATCGTGCAGATGCCAAAAGGCGTGCCGGTCGCGACGTTCGCGATCGGCGAAGCGGGCGCCGTGAACGCGGGGCTGTTCGCGGTTGCGATGCTTGCTGTCAATGATACAAAGCTGGCCGCCAGGCTCACTGCGTTCCGCAAGGAGCAGCACGCGGCGGTCACGCAGATGACCCTGCCGCCATCGTGATCCGCCCCGGCGCGACCTTGGGCATGATTGGCGGCGGTCAGCTCGGGCGCATGTTCACGGTCGCCGCGCGCACCATGGGCTATAATGTGGTCGTACTGGATCCCGGCGCCGACAGCCCCGCCGGCCGCGTGGCCGACGAACACCTGCGCGCCGCGTACACGGACGAGGCGGCGCTGGAGCGGCTGGCGCGCGAATGCGCCGCGGTAACGACTGAATTTGAGAATGTCCCTGCCAAGTCGTTGCGCCAACTCGAGGCGCACGTGCCGGTGCGGCCGTCGTCGCGCGCGCTCGCATCCACGCAGGATCGCATCCGCGAGAAAAATTTCATTCGCCAGAGCGGACTCGCGATGGCGAATTTCGAAGTCATTCAAACGACGGACGATCTGGCGCGGGCATTTGAGTCGCTGACTCCGCCGTTGATACTAAAGCGCGCCGCTTTCGGTTACGACGGCAAGGGTCAGGCCGAGGTCGAAAATATCGGCGCGCTGCGCGAGGCTTTTGACGGACTCGGCAATGTGCCGTGTGTGCTCGAACGGAAAGTGGACTTGCAACTGGAACTGTCGATCGTGCTGGCGCGTTCCAGCGCTGGCGAGACGCAGTGTTTTCCGGCGGCGGAGAACGCACACCGGGACGGAATCTTGAGCATGAGCATCGTCCCCGCGCGCGTGTCGGCAAAGCTGGCGGCGCAGGCGCGGCGTGTGGCGGTCACCCTGGCCGACTCGCTGGATTACTGTGGCGTCATGGCGGTGGAGTTCTTCGTGACTTCCGACGAACACTTGCTGGTCAACGAAATCGCGCCGCGCCCGCACAACAGCGGACACTACACCATCGATGCGTGCGTCACCTCGCAGTTCGAGCAGCAGGTGCGCATGCTGTGCGACCTGCCGTTTGGCGACGTGCGACTGCTGTCGCCGGTGGTGATGGTGAATCTGCTGGGTGATCTGTGGAACGATGGCCAGCCGGACTGGAGCTGTGTGTTCAGTCAACCGGGTACCAAGCTGCACCTCTACGGCAAGCGCGAGGCGCGCCCCAAACGCAAGATGGGCCATCTGTGCTGTCTGCACGAAGACGTGAGTGTTGCCCTGAAAATGGCACGTGGTGTGCTCGAAAAACTGGGCGGGGTGTCGTAGAGTCCGATCCCAGGTTTTCCGCTTTCTTCAGGGCTCGGTCGCCACTGGACCGACATAGCCAACGTTCACGTAATTGCGGCGCCGATCGTGTCGGTGTCACCGCTCACCGTAGCTCACGAGGTTCAATCCGATGCAAAATTTCAGGGGCTTTCGCATTCACTCCGAAAACGATAAAACGCGCGCGGGCCTGGTGACGCTCAGTCTTGATGATCTGTCGGCCGGCGAGGTCGTTATCGAGGCGCATTTTTCCAGCGTCAATTACAAGGACGCGCTGGCCGGCACCGGCAAGGGCAGAATCCTGCGCCGCTCGCCGCTGGTGGGCGGCATCGACGTGTCCGGTGTCGTGGCAGAGAGTGAAGACGAGCGCTTCAAGCGCGGGGACGAAGTTCTGGTCACGGGCTGCGGTTTGAGCGAGGTGCACGACGGGGGCTACGCGGAGTATGTGCGGGTGCCAGCCGACTGGGTGATGCGCTTGCCCGAAGGCCTGAATCTGTTTCAGGCGATGGCGCTGGGCACCGCCGGTTTCACCGCGGCGCTGGCGGTCAAGCGGCTTCAGGAGAATCATCAGACTCCCGAACTCGGCCCCATTCTGGTCACGGGCGCGACCGGCGGGGTCGGCAGTTTCGCCATCGACATGCTGAGCGGACTTGGTTTTGACGTGGTCGCGATGAGCGGCAAACCGGATTCGGTGGACTATCTGAAATCGCTGGGCGCCGGCCGTGTAGTGGATCGTCATGAGCTTAATCAGGACGTGCAGCCGCTGGAGAAACCGCAATGGGGCGGGGTGGTCGATAACGTAGGCGGCGATATCCTCGCCTCGCTGATCCCGGCGGTACAGCCCTGGGGCAACGTGGTCAGCATCGGGCTGGCGGCTGGTGTAAAGCTGAAATTGACGGTAATGCCGTTTATCTTGCGTGGCGTGAGCCTGCTGGGGGTGTCGTCCTCGAATTGCCCGCAAGCATGGCGGCAGCCGTTATGGGAACGCTTGGGCTCCGATCTGCGCCCGCGGAACTTCGATAGCATTGTCGCCGAGACCGTGACCCTGGAACAGTTGCCCGACGTGTTCGAACGGATGCTGGCGGGCAAGGCGCACGGGCGGGTGGTGGTAGACCTGAGTGGACACGCTGCCTGAGGTGTAGCCAGGCGCGTTCAGCGCATCGTAATAATTTTAGTGACCCAATTGAGGAGCGTTCTTCTGGAGCCGTGACACCCGGCAGCGCTGATTCGATGTCCTATACGGCCAGCGTGATTCCAATTCCGCGCTTCAAAATAAGGGTCTTCATGGATGGCTTTTCAATGCTTGCGGCGCAGAATGAATCGCACACGAGCCTCGCGCCGCGCAGGCTCGGGATGCCCACTTTCGATTCGGGAGCAATGCGATGCTCAGTGCAAATTACAAACCCGTTGCCAGGGCCATGCTGGCAGCGTTGTTTTTTAATACGTGTTTGGGAGGATTGTTGAGCAGCGCCCACGGCGCACAGAATATCAACCCGCCGGCTTCGGCGCCGCAATTCACGCAAACCAGCGCCTCCGCTTGGATCAATTCTAAACCGCTCGCGCTCGAAGACCTGCGCGGCAAAGTGGTGCTGCTGGATTTCTGGACGTTCGGCTGCTGGAACTGTTATCGCTCTTTTCCCTGGCTCAAATCACTGGAGGCGCGCTTCAAAGGGCAGGCTCTGCAGGTGATCGGCGTGCATACGCCCGAGTTCGAGCACGAGAAAATCAAGGCCAATGTGGTTTCGAAAGTAAAGGAGTTTGGTCTGCGTCATCCGGTGATGATAGACAATGACTTTGCTTACTGGAACGCGATGGGCAACCGTTACTGGCCTGCCTATTATTTGATCGATAAGCAGGGGCGCATCCGCGCGGCGTTTTTCGGTGAGACACACGCGGGCGATGAACGCGCCGCGGCTATGGACACAGCTATAGAACACCTGCTTGCCGAGGAGCGTTAAGCCGAGCGCTGGCGATGCGCGGTCGCATTTGTAGCGAGCGCAGCGTGCACGTCTATGCCCGCCAGCGCTTGCAGCAGGTTTACGGTCATTCTCGCCGTGGCTCCCCACAGTAACTCACCGCCGTACGGACGATAGCGCACGACCGGCACAGTTCCGGACGGCAGCGGATGTTCATATACCTCGCGATTATCCGGGTCGGACAGCCATCGCAACGGAATCGTGAATGCGCGTGCAACTTCGGCGGGCTCAAGACGCAGAGGGTAAGGCCACGGCATAACGCCGACAAAAGGGCTGATGCGGTAGTCGGTAGTGCTGATCAAGTCGCTTAAGCGCCCAAGAACATCGACGTCGCGCGGCGCGATACCCATTTCCTCTTGCGCCTCGCGCAGCGCGGTTGCCTCCGGGTTGGCGTCTTCCCGTTCCCTTCGCCCGCCGGGGAATGCGACCTGCCCGCTATGGTAATCGTTGCAATTTTCCGCGCGCCGCATAAAAAGCAGGTGCCAGCCAGCGTGTATCTCGAGCATGGGAATGAGCACCGCGGCCGAGCGCGGCGCCCCGGCGCGGTCATCCGCCGGGCCTGAATTCTCAGCAAAAGGCGCCGGGCCCTGGGCCAGCCGGCTGCGCATTTGTTTCAAAATCGGATTCATCGTTGAGAACGTATACCCCGCAAGTCCGGTGGCGACTATTCCTCGTGCGCGTAGCTCTTAATTATGTAGCCGCCGGACTTCTCGTCGTGCTCGAAGTCCAGCAAGTTGCGCGCCTTGGCTTCTTCCAGCAGCTTGCTGAAGGTGCGAAAGCCATAATACGACTCGCTGAAGCCTGGCTTGCGCCGCTTGAGCGTCTGTTTGACCATCGACCCCCACACCTTGTCCTCTTCCTCGCGCTCGCCGAACAGCGCCTCGACGGTTTCCATCACCAGGTCCAGCGCCTGCTGCTTCTTGCGCTCTTCGTTTTGTTTCTGATCGTCGCCGCCGGCAGCCGCGGTCTCGGCGGCAGTGTTGCCGGTCGTGACGCTCTTGTCGCTGCTCTTTTTGCGCGTACGTTTGCGGGCTTCTTTCTTGCGCACCAGGTCGTCGTAGAAGATGAACTCGTCACAGTTCGCGATCAACAAATCGGAGGTCGAGTTCTTCACGCCCACGCCGATCACGACCTTGTTGTTCTCTCGCAGCTTGCTGACCAGCGGCGAGAAATCCGAATCGCCGCTGATCACCACGAACGTGTCCACATGCGCCTTGGTGTAACAGAGATCCAGCGCGTCTACGACCATGCGGATGTCGGCCGAGTTCTTGCCCGACTGGCGCACGTGCGGAATTTCGATCAGCTCGAACGAGGCCTCATGCATGGCCTCCTTGAAGCCCTTGTACCGATCCCAGTCGCAATACGCCTTTTTGACGACGATGTTTCCCTTGAGCAGCAATCGCTCCAGCACCTTGCTGATGTCGAACTGGGCGTAATTCGAGTCGCGCACGCCCAGCGCGATATTCTCGAAATCGCAAAACAGCGCCAGACTGCGCGTGTCCGAAGAGTCAGCCATTAAATCCGTCGCTTACGCGGGCGCATGCTCGGCCTTGCCGCCGAAGAACATGATGAACTCCGTGGCGCGCACCTTGCCCATCGGTTCGGGGGCCCGGTATCGTCTGCCGACTTGCCGGTGAGCCGCCTCCATGGCCTGCAGCAACGGCTCGTAAATCCGGGTTTCGAAATCGGCATGGTGGGTAAGGCGGTGCACCATGCATGTGTACTGAGCGTATAGCCTGAGGCTGTCGGCGGCGCTGGTTTTTGGCAGTCTTGAGTAGCGGTGAATTATCGCGTCCCAGATCGGGAATACCTCGGGATTGACAAAGTGCAGAAGCTTTGAGGTGCCTATTACAGAACCCAGGAAATAACGCAGCGGCTCGGTCGCGGCGGCCAGATTCTCGATCTGTTCGTCTGGAATGTCGCCGGCGGCCTGGCTATCCATTTCAAGCGACGCGGGCTGCATGGCGTGCAGTTCGTTCAACGCCGCCGTCGCCGCCTTGACGGTCGAGAGCGCGGGGTCGAGTTGCTTGATACTCGCCATCCAGCTATATGCGAATGCAAACCCGATGTAGAGATCCTGCTCGGTAAGCGGCTGGCCGCGCCTTTCCCGGAAATACTGTAGATAGCGGTCGTAGGTGTAACGATACGTGCCGGCTGTGGTTCTCGACGCGGTCAGCGTCTCGTCCAGTCTTTCCAGTCCACCTTCGCGCAACTGCTCAACAAGGCGTCCGGCGGTTTCGGCCAGACGTTCAAACTCGATCATCTTGAGGATTCCTCCCGTATAGCGTCTCGGCGATGTCGTCCGCGCCGATTATTTGTCGTTATGGTTTGAGGACTGCCACACCCTCATTCTAGCGCGCGGCCCGAAGCTTGCCTATCGTTTGCGCCGTTTCCGCGTGTTCCGACCCGGGGAAATTCAGACCGAGGGAATTCGAGAACAACAACAGCAGATTGTGGATGTTGAGGCGCTCAATGGATACGCCCGGCTCTGCCGGGCATTTAACTCCATATCAAAAAAGGATGCCGATACCGAAACCGAAATTGATGCCGGAATCGCGCCGCGCCGCGTCACTTTCCTCCGCCCAAAGATAAATCTGGTCGGCCTGGATCACCGGATAGGTGTAATCCGCATCGCCGATCGTACCATCCTGCGTTTCGTTCAGGGCGCCTTTTATCGTCACCAGCCGTCCCTGGCCGTAGTCCACTGTCTCCAGATAACCCTTTTCCATGGCCAGAAAGCGGCCTGTGGGCTGAGCGGACGTTTCGGGACGCTGGCTGCCGTCCAGCGGATAGCTCAGCACCTCTAGCCGCGTGGAATTTTTAAGATTCGTGCTGTTGATGATCATGCCGCCCCATAACACCTGATCACCGCGCAATACATCCATCTCGACGCTCGCCTGGCTTGGGGTGACGGTCTCGTTCACGCCGTCGGTGGAGATGCCGGGGCCGCTGGCGCAGGCCGCGAGCAGCAACGCGCAGGCAAGGCTGGAATAACGGTGCGTCTTGGCCATGGGTGACTGTCCTGTTTACCAGTAGTAATAAGGCCGCCGCCAGTAGTAAGGGCTGTAGAGGAAGGGATCGTAGAAAAAAGGGTCATAGTAATAGGGTGAATGCAGATAGGGGTCGCGCGCATACTGGTACTCGGGCAGCGGATCCCATAAATGGTGGGATTCGACCTCGACCACCGGATAGCTGTAATCGAACTGATCGATAGTGCGTGTCTCCTCGCCCGTGAGCGCGCCCACCACAGTGAGCTGCCGGCCGTTCGAATAGATGGCCGGGTCCAGAAATCCCTCGAAGCGCGCCAGAAAGCGGCCCTGACTCACGTCACTTTCGCTGGGCCGCGCGCTGTCACTTAAGCTGCGTGAGACGACTTCGATCAAGGTCTCCGATGCGCCGTTTTCGACGTTGGCAATGGTGCCGCCCCAGCGTATGCGGGTACCCGCCAGACGTTTGGCGTCGGCGCGCGCGGCAGACACCGTAGGGCTGTCTACGGGCGCGTTTCGAATCTGTTGCGGAATCTGGCTGGCGCACGCCTGGACAAGCAGTGCCCCCAGCAAAATGATGCCGAGCTTGTTCATAACGCACCTCAGCTGGAACTTGTGCTTCGCTGCCCTGCAACATTGTTGGGTTGCCTGTAATATGTCCGTTGCGCCAGTAGCTTAGTTCCACCGGGCGTTGGACCCTCCGCCTGTCCCGCGCACCCGGTAAAAGGCTGGATTGAAGTCCACCGTGTGTCGGGGTAATCGTTAAGCCCGTCTGAAGTGACGTGTTACGGTGCGCAAGTGTCATTCTATGGTACGGAAATTTCACGCTATCGACAGGCGCCGCGAAAGCGGCAGATCGCCAAGGCCGGCCGCACTGTGATTTTGGCTTGTTTACTCAGTAAGCCTTTGTTTTAAAAATACTAATAATATGATTATCGATGCCCGTACTGTAACTCAGCATACCGAAATCTCCGCCGACGTATGTATTATCGGCGGCGGTGCCGCGGGTATTGCCATCGCGTTGGATCTGATCGACACCTCGCTGGATGTGGTGCTGCTGGAGAGTGGCGGCGAGACGTCGGATGCGGCGACGCAAATGCTTTACGCCGGCGAGAACGTAGGTTTGGACCATGTACCGCTGGATGGCGCGCGCAGCCGCTTTCTGGGCGGCAGCACCAACTGCTGGGGCGGCTGGTGCCGGCCATTGGATCCGATCGACTTCGAGGCGCGCTCCTGGATGCCGGGCAGCGGATGGCCGCTGGCGTACGACGATCTAAAGCCTTATTACCGACAGGCCCACACGCTGCTGGAGCTCGGACCTTACGAGTATTCTGAAGCCTACTGGCAAAGCGAACTGGCCCGGCAGCGGGTGTCGCTATTTCCGATTCAAGGCGATGATATGGTTAACGTCATCAATCAACTCAGTCCGCCGACGCGCTTCGGTCAGGTGTATTACCCGCGTCTGGCGCAAGCGCCCAAGCTGCGCGTTTTTCTCAACGCCAACGCAACCGAATTGCAGGCGAACGCCACGGCATCGAAAGTAGATTGCGTGCAGGTGGCGACCCTCGATGGTGTGCGCTTTTCCGTATCGTCAAAACTGGTGGTGCTGGCCTGTGGGGGCATCGAAAACGCGCGTTTGCTGCTGCTTTCCAATAAGGTGCAAAGCGCGGGTCTGGGTAACGGAAACGATCTCGTGGGGCGTTATTTCATGGATCATCCGCGGTTTCGCTGGGCCAAGGTGCGGCTAGGGGATCAGCGTAAATACCGCCGGCTTTACGACAGTTCGCTGGCGCTGACGCGGCGCCGGGTTAATTGTCAGGACCTGCGCCTGGCCGCACACCTAGCGCCCAGCGTCAGCCAGCAGCGTGAGGCGCGGCTGCCCAATTCCAGAACCTATCTGGTGGCGAATTACTTCGCCTCGGTGTCGGCGACGTATGGCGTACTGAAAGTGCTCTGGCATCGCATGCACGGCCGCAAGAAGTTCGGCGTGCCGCTTGCGACGGTGGCACTGGAAGCCGCGCGTAACCTGCCATTGCTGCTGCGTCACGCGCCGCTGGCGTGCCTTGCGGTGCTCGACAACCGGCTGAATCCGGAATTCGTGAGACGCGAGTTCCATTTGGTTACCATTTGCGAGCCGGTGCCCAATCCGGACAGCCGCGTGACGCTGTCTTCCGAGCGCGACATGCTGGGCCTCAATCAGGCGCGCCTGGACTGGCGCATGGGCGAACTGGACAGGCAAAACCTTCAGGGGACCTGCGATTTCATTCGCCGCGAGACGGAACGCCAGGAATTCCTCATTCCGGTCGAGCGGTGGCTAAGTCAATTACAAAACTGGCCGCAAGGTGTCGAGGGTTGCTGGCATCACATGGGGACGACGCGCATGAGCGCCGATCCCAAACTGGGCGTGGTTGACGCGGATTGCCGCGTACATGGGGTAAACAATCTGTTCGTCGCGGGCAGCTCGGTGTTTCCCACCGTGGGCAGCGACTTTCCGACCATCACGATCGTCGCGCTTGCCCTGCGGCTATCGAAAACGTTGCAGGCGGTTATGGAACTCGCGCAAGCAAGGGTTCCCATCACGTATAGCAGGCACGCGACCAAGCGTCGGGTCGCGCCCGCCTGTGGGCCCGATTGTTAACGATTGTGGAGCGTTGCCAGCGCGGCCTTGTAGCGTGTCACCGGGTCTTGCCCGCGCGACACGGTTGCGTTGAGATCGCGCACCAGCCCGTCGGTCAGCCCGTAAACCCAGCCGTGAACGGCAAGCTCCTGGCCGCGCTCCCACGCATCGCGCATGACGGTAGTCTGCGCGACGTTGGCGACCTGTTCGATGACATTCAGCTCGCACAGACGATTAACCTTGTCGGCTTCGCTCAACGCGGCCAGCATGTGCGAATGTTTCAGCGCGACATCGTGCACGTGACGCAACCAGTTGTCGATCAGCCCGAAGCGCGAACCGGCCACGGATGCCTGCACGCCGCCGCAACTGTAGTGGCCGCAAACGATGACATGCTTCACCCGCAGCACGTCCACCGCATATTGCAGCACGGACAGGCAATTAAGATCCGTATGCACGACGATATTGGCGACGTTGCGATGCACGAATATCTCGCCCGGCATCAGCCCGATGATCTGGTTGGCGGGCACGCGGCTGTCGGCGCAACCGATCCATAAATATTCCGGCGCCTGCTG
>Ga0075530_1000653_pt1 | contig 16442 bp, 6 predicted proteins | sample NGEPerD_2_FD_75101 | JGI IMG/M metagenome (GOLD analysis project Ga0075530, IMG submission 75101) | Arctic peat soil microbial communities from the Barrow Environmental Observatory site, Barrow, Alaska, USA - NGEE PermafrostL1-D | ecosystem: Environmental > Terrestrial > Soil > Wetlands > Peat ... | reverse complement strand
GGACTCGGTTGAATTGTGTCTCGGCGAAGATCACAGCGAACGACACATCGCCATGCACGCTGGAAATGAAGGCTGGTTTAGCCTCGAAACTGACTACCCGGCGGCCGGCCTGTATCGTTTTCGGATTGACGGCGACCTGCGCGTACCTGACCCGGCGTCGCGCTACCAGCCCGGCGATTTGCACGGCCCCAGCCAGATCATCGATCCGCGCAGCTTCGACTGGCAGGACGCGGCCTGGCGCGGGCGCCCGTGGGAAGACGCCGTATTCTATGAGCTGCACGTCGGCACCTTCACGTCCGAAGGGACGTTCAATGCCGTTGAGCAACATCTCGATTATCTGGTGCAGCTTGGTGTGACGGCCGTCGAGCTGATGCCGGTGGCGGATTTCCCGGGTGCACGCAACTGGGGTTATGACGGCGTGCTGCCGTTCGCGCCCGACAGCCGCTATGGCGCGCCCGATGACCTCAAGCATCTGGTGCAGACCGCACACGCGAAGGGGCTGATGGTGTTTCTGGACGTGGTTTACAACCATTTCGGTCCGGACGGCAACTATTTACACGCCTACGCCAAAGACTTTTTCACCGAACGGCACAAAACGCCCTGGGGCGCCGCGATTAATTTCGACGGCGAGCAAAGCCGCGCGGTGCGAGATTTCTTCATCCATAACGCGCTTTACTGGCTGGAGGAATATCACTTTGACGGGCTGCGTCTGGACGCCGTGCACGCCATCGCCGACGACTCGCAACCCCATATCCTCGTCGAGCTGGCGCAGGCCGTACAGACAGGTCCGAGCAAACAGCGCCAGATTCATTTGGTGTTGGAGAACGACGATAATGCGGCGCGTTTTCTAAAGCGCGACGACATGGGACAGCCGCAGGCCTATGTCGCCCAGTGGAACGACGACATGCACCATGTGTTTCACACGTTAGCCTCCGGTGAGCGCGCCGGCTATTACGCGGACTACGCGGATCGCCCGATTGAGCGCCTCGCGTACGGCCTGACGCAGGGATTCGTGTACCAGGGCGAGGCTTCCGCTTACCGCGGCGGCGAAAAGCGCGGCGAGAAGAGCAGTCATCTACCACCGACTGCTTTCGTCAATTTTCTGCAAAATCACGATCAGGTGGGCAACCGCGCGCTTGGCGAACGCATAGGGGTGCTGGCCAGCCCGGAAGCGTTGCGCGCCGTCACGGCGATATTGCTGCTCTCGCCGATGCCACCGCTGTTATTCATGGGTCAGGAGTGGGCGTGTGACCAGCCATTTCCATTTTTCTGTGATTTCGAAGGCGAGTTGGCCGACAAGGTCAAGGAAGGACGCCGCCAGGAATTCGCGGCTTTTCCGGAATTCAAGAACCCGGCCACGCGCGATCGCATTCCGGATCCTGGCGCGGTCGAGACCTACCAAAGCGCCATCCTCGACTGGGATCAGGTAAAGATCAAACCACACGACGAGTGGCTGAAGTTTCATCATCACTTACTCGAAGTGCGACATCGGGAGATCATACCGCGTCTGCGTGGCGCTCAGGCAGCGGGCACCGGGTCTCATATCTACCCACCCACCGGCCTGTGCGTGCACTGGCATTTAGGCGACGGCGCGCGGCTGAGCATTGTCGCCAACCTGGGCACTGACGTTATCCAGGATATCAACCAGCCTGATGGTGATCCGCTGTTTATGACGGAAGGTGTACGGCTTTCCGAACTCGCCGCGGGGCTGATGCCGTCCTGGTCGGTGGCCTGTTTTCTGGAAACATAGTGCCCGATAACTACCCTGTCTTGCAGCTGGCCTCACGTTGCGGCATACAGCCGCATTTTTACGACGTATGGGAGCACCGGCGCGAGGTGTCCGCAACAACCCTGCAAGCTCTACTGGCGAGCATGGGGATTGCGGTTAAGGATTTCCTCCAGCGCGACACGGCGGCAGCTGAGCTGGAGGCGCGCGCATGGCGGCGACCGTTGCCGACCGTACAGGTCGTACACGCACACGAAACCTTGCCGCGCATCGCGCTGAATCTGCCCACAAAGCACACGGCCGCATTGAACTGGCGCCTGACCGAGGAGCATGGCCGCACTCACGAGGGCACTATCGAGCCGCGGACGCTCGAAGCCTTAAGCAGGCACACGCTCGATGGCATCGAGTATCAGCGCCGCGCCTTCCCACTGCCGTTCATGCCGGACCCCGGCTATCATCTGATCGCGCTCACCGCCGCGGATGCCGAGCAGGGTCAACTGGCGAACATGACCTTGATCGTTGCACCGAGCCGTTGTTACGTCGCACCCGCGCTGCAAAATGGCGGACGCGCGTGGGGAATTTCGACTCAGCTTTATTCGATCAGGTCACACCGTAACTGGGGCTTTGGCGATTTCACGGATCTGACCGTTCTGATCGACCACGCCGCGCGCCTCGGTGCCGACGCCTTGGGCCTGAATCCATTACACGTATTGTTCCCGCATAATCCCGCACACCGCAGCCCTTACAGCCCGTCAAGCCGTCTCTATTTCAATAGTCTGTATCTTGATGTTGACAAGATTATTGAACTCGACGGCAACGATTCGCTGCGTCAGTCCGTACGTGAAGCCGATTTTCAACAGCGTCTGCTCGCACTGCGCGAGCGCGAGCGAGTTGATTATCCAGGCGTGGCGGCAGTCAAGTTTCCCACTCTCCAAGCGCTGTTTGCGAATTTCCAGAAACAGGCGCTAGCCACGGATAGCGAACGTGCGGCGGCTTTTCGGGCGTTTAAGCAAGAAGGCGGCGAGCCGCTTTATTACCATGCCCTGTTCGAGGCGCTGCAGGCGCATTTCAGCGCTCAGCAGCCGCCCTTGCTCGGCTGGTCGGCGTGGCCGCCCAAGTACCGCGATCCGGCTTCGCCCGCCGTGGAGGCGTTCGCCACCGCGCATGCCGACCGTGTCGAGTTTTATCTGTATCTGCAATGGCAGGTTGCATCGCAATTGGCAGCCGCCGGTGGGCACGCGCGAGAGGCCGGCCTGCGTCTTGGTCTTTACCTGGATCTGGCGGTCGGGGTAGATCGCGAAGGCGCGGAAGCCTGGGCGCACCAGCGCGTCTACGCGACCGGCGCGAGCGTTGGCGCGCCGCCCGATCTGTATAACCTCAAGGGGCAGGACTGGGGTTTGCCGCCGCTAATCCCGATCGAGCTCACGGATACCGGCTACGCGCTGTTCATCGCTACTTTGCGGAACAACATGCGGTACGCGCACGCGCTGCGCATCGATCACGTCATGGGTCTGATGCGGCTGTACTGGGTACCCGTTGGTGCTACGGCCGCCGATGGCGCGTTCGTTCATTATCCGCTCCAAGACATGCTTGGCATTCTGGCGCTGGAGAGTCAGCGCAATCAGTGCTTCGTAATCGGCGAGGATCTGGGCACGGTGCCGGACGAAGTGCGCGAGGGCTTGACGCCGCGCGGCGTGCTCTCCTATCGCGTCATGTATTTCGAGAAGCAGGACGACGGCCGTTTCACGGCGCCTGATGAATATCCCGCACAGGCGCTGGCGGCGGTCAGCACGCATGACCTCCCTACCCTCGCCGGGTTCTGGGAAGATGTCGATCTTGAGGTGCGCGCCGAGCTGGACCTTTTTCCAACCGACGCGCTGCGCCTGCAACAGCAGCAGGAGCGCAGCGATGATCGAAAGCAACTACTGAGCGCGCTGCAACAGGAGAAGCTGCTGCCCAAAGGCACGAACTTGAACGCCGCGCAAACACCGCGCATGACCGACGAGCTGGCTACCGCAATTCATCGGTTCGTGGCGCGTACACCGTCGCAGCTCATGCTGGTGCAGTTAGAGGACGCGCTCGGGCAACGGGACGCCGTCAACCTGCCGGCGACAACTGACGAGCATCCCAACTGGCAGCGCAAACTGAGCGTTCCGCTGGAAAACTTCCACGATCATCCTCTGCTGCGCAATATCGCCGCTGCCGTCAACTCGGAACGCGGCCGGCCTAGCGAGAAGTTCCGCTCATGAACGACCCGGCATCCAGCCCGTTAATGCGGGTTCCGCACTGCACCTACCGCCTGCAATTCAACCGCGAGTTTACTTTCCGCCAGGCAACAGAAATCGCGCCATACCTGCATAAACTCGGCATAAGCCACTGTTATGCATCGCCTTATCTCAAGGCGCGGCCGGGCAGCATGCACGGTTACGACATCATCGATCACAATGCGATAAACCCCGAAATCGGGACTGAGGACGACTACCGCCATTACGCGGATACACTGCAAGGTTTAGGGCTGGGGCAGATACTCGATATCGTGCCCAACCACATGGGCATCATGGGCAGCGACAACGCCTGGTGGCTGGATGTGCTGGAGCACGGACCGGCATCGATGTACGCGGGTTTTTTCGACATCGACTGGTCGCCGCTCAAACGTGCTCTGGTGGGCAAGGTTTTGCTGCCGGTGCTGGGCGACCATTACGGCGCGGTGCTGGAGCGTGGCGAGCTCAAGCTGGCGTTCGAAGCCGCGCAGGGCGTATTCGCGGTCCACTACTTCGAACACCTGTTGCCGCTCGATCCACGCGAATATCCACGCATTCTAAGGCTCGGATTGTCCGAACTAAAAGCGGATGCCGAAGACGACTGGCAACACGTCGCGGAACTGCAAAGCCTTGTCACCGCGTTTGAGCATCTGCCGGAACGCACGGCAACCTCGCCTGAACAAATCGAGGAACGGCAACGGGATGCGCGCTTTCTTAAATCCCGTTTGGCGGACTTGAGTGCGCGCTGGCCGCGCCTTATCGGCTTAATCGACGATCACGTGCGCGCGTTCAACGGCGAACACGAATACCTCAGACCGGGCCTGGCGCGCTTTGAGTCGATGCATCAGTTGCTCGATGCGCAGGCCTATCGCGTGGCGTATTGGCGAGTAGCCGCCGACGAGATCAACTATCGTCGATTCTTCGATATCAACGATCTGGCCGCGCTGCGCATGGAGGATCCGCGCGTCTTCGAGGCCACGCACGCCCTCGTGCTGGACATGGTGGCCCGTGGCGAACTGGACGGGTTACGCATCGATCATCCGGACGGGCTGCACGACCCGGTCGAATACTTTTTCCGTCTACAGGATGCCGCCCCGGCCGCGCCAGATGCGGACAAGACGAATGGGGCGCCAGGGCGCCTATATGTACTGGTCGAGAAAATTCTCGCCGCGCACGAACATCTGCCGGTCGACTGGCCGGTGGCGGGCACTAGCGGCTATGACTTCACCAACCTGGTCAATGGCGTGTTCATCGATCAGGACGGGCAGAAACCGCTGGACCGCACGTATGCGCGCTTTACCGGGCACACGCTCAAATTCGATGATCTGCTGTACGACTGCAAGCGCCGCATCATACGCCGCTCGCTGTCCAGCGAACTGCACGTGCTGGGTAATCGTTTAAGCCGCATCTGCGAGGCCGATCCGCGCAGTCGCGATTACACCCTGAGCGGCCTGCGCGACGCATTGCAGGAGATCGTGGCCTGCTTTCCCGTCTATCGTACCTACATCACGTTTACAGATCTTAGCGCCCAGGACAGGCAATATGTGGACTGGGCGGTGGCGCAGGCGAAGAAGCGCAGCCAGGCGGACGAAACCAGCGTATTCGATTTTATCCGCGCGGTGTTGCTCAAAGAGCTGCCGGAGGATCATGCGGCCAGTGCTAAGGCGCTGATCGCGTTCGCCATGCAGTTCCAGCAGTACACGTCGCCAGTGATGGCCAAGGGGCTCGAGGACACCGCAATGTACAACTACAACCGCCTGATGTCTCTCAACGAAGTCGGCGGCGACCCGGCGCGGTTCGGCCTCTCGGTCAGCGCCTTTCATCATCACGGTCGCGAGCGCGCCAAAACCTGGCCGCACGCCATGCTGGCCACTACCACGCACGACACCAAAAGATCCGAGGATGTGCGGGCGCGCATTAACGTGCTCTCGGAACTGGCGCGCGACTGGGACCAGCGCGTAACGCGCTGGGCGCGCATCAACCGCAGCCGCAAACATAAAGTCGATGAGCAACTCGCGCCGGATCGCAATGATGAGTACCTGCTATACCAGACCTTGATCGGGAGCTGGCCGTTGCATGCGCTCGATGAGCAAGGCCACGCCGAGTACGTACGGCGCATAAAGGAGTACATGCAGAAGGTCGCGCGCGAGGCCAAGCGGCGCAGCTCGTGGCTCAATCCCGATGAGAGCTATGAGCAGGCGCTGAACCAGTTCGTCGCGTCGATTCTGGATCAACGCGGCACTAACCTGTTTCTCGATGATTTCCTGCCGTTCCAGCAACGCATTGCGCGGATTGGCATGTACAACAGCCTCGCGCAGTGCCTGCTCAAATTCACCATGCCGGGCGTGCCGGACATCTACCAGGGCAACGAGTTGTGGGACTTCAGCCTGGTGGACCCGGACAACCGGCGGCCGGTCGATTACGGCTTTCGCGCGCGCATGCTGAACGAACTCTTGCAGTTCGTGGATGCACCGGCAGGCACGCAGGCATCCCGGGTGCGTGAGTTGCTGGACACGCCGCAAGACAGCCGCATCAAACTGTATGTCACGTGGAAGCTCCTGAATCTGCGGCGCGAGCATCCGGCGCTATTCCGCAACGGCGATTACCAGGCGCTGGAGACGCATGGTCCCGCTGCCGGGCACCTGTGTGCGTACGCTCGCGCTACCGATTCGCAGGAACTGATCGTCGTCGCGCCGCGATTGCTGGACAGAATCACGAGCGGTGGCGCGTCGCTGCCGGTCGGCGAGGCGTGGGCGAACACGTGGTTGCTGGCTCCTGCGGCCAGTCAAGCTGGCGACTACCTGAATGTGCTGACCGGCGAACCGATAAAAGTACAGGCGCGAGACGATGCGCCCGCGTTCGCGGTCAGCGAGATATACGCGCACCTGCCGGTGGCGGTGCTCATGCGCAGTAAGTAGGCACGGAACAGTCTCAATAACACGCAACGCCCCGTTACATCAACGTGCGCCGATGCGTTAAACCTTAGCTGCAACAATAAGTACTTCGATTTACGCGCACACCTGCGGAGCGTTAATGGCAACTATCATCGACAAGCCTGACCTGCTGACCGAACACGATGTCTACCTGTTCATGGAAGGCAGTCACACGCAACTTTACAGGAAGCTGGGCGCACACCTGGTTACGGTCAACGGTGAGCCAGGCGTGCGATTTGCAGTGTGGGCGCCGAACGCGAAGCGGGTGTCGGTGATCGGCGGCTTCAATGGCTGGAATCCGGATGCGCATGTGCTCGATGCCCGCTGGGACGGCTCCGGCATCTGGGAAGGATTTATCGCGGGTCTGGCACACGGCGAAATCTACAAATATCACATCGAATCTCTTTATAACGGCTATCGCGCCGACAAGGGTGATCCGTTCGCGTTCCGGTGGGAAGCGCCGCCCAATACCGGCTCGATGGTGTGGGATATGGGCTACGAATGGCGCGACCAGGACTGGATGCGCGCGCGACACAAGGCCAACAGCGCGCAGTCGCCGATGTCCATCTACGAGATGCATCTCGGTTCCTGGCGGCGGGTGCCCGAAGACGACAACCGCTCGCTGTCGTATATCGAACTCGCCCAGCAACTAACCGATTACGTGCTGGAGATGGGCTACACGCACGTCGAGTTCATGCCGGTGATGGAGCATCCCTTCTACGGCTCCTGGGGCTATCAGACCACCGGGTTTTTCGCGCCCACCGCGCGCTACGGCACGCCGCAGGATTTCATGTATCTGATCGACACCCTGCACCAGCAGGGAATCGGTGTGATTCTGGACTGGGTGCCGTCGCATTTCCCCGGCGACTTACACGGGCTGGCCTACTTCGACGGCACGCATCTGTTCGAGCACACCGACCCGAGGCAGGGCTTTCATCCGGAATGGAAGAGCTACATTTTCAATTACGGGCGCCACGAAGTGCGCTCGTTCCTGTTATCCAGCGCGCTGTTCTGGCTGAACAAGTATCACGTCGACGGGCTGCGCGTGGACGCGGTAGCGTCCATGCTTTACCTGGACTACGCGCGCCAGGACGGCGAATGGATCCCGAACCCGCACGGCGGGCGCGAAAACCTGGAGGCGATCACGTTTCTGCGCAAGCTCAACGAGGCTGCCTACGGCGAACACCCGGATACGCAAACCATCGCGGAAGAATCCACGTCGTGGCCCATGGTGTCGCGACCCACGTACGCCGGGGGCTTGGGCTTCGGCTGCAAGTGGAACATGGGCTGGATGCACGACACCCTGGATTATTTCAATCTCGAACCCGTTCATCGCCGCCATCATCAGGATCAGCTCGCCTTCAGCATCTGGTATGCGTTTACCGAAAATTTCGTGCTGCCCTTGTCGCACGATGAGGTCGTGTACGGCAAGGGTTCGCTGCTACGCAAAATGCCCGGCGACGACTGGCAGCGCTTCGCCAATCTGCGCCTGCTGCTGGGTTATATGTATGCGCACCCTGGCAAAAAATTGCTGTTTATGGGTATCGATTTCGGCCAGTGGAACGAATGGGCGCACGATTACAGTCTGGACTGGCATCTGCTGGCTGACGATCGTCATCATGGCCTGCAGCAATGGGTAAAAGACCTGAATCGCGCCTACCGCGAACAGCCAGCCCTGTATGAAAAGGATTTTTCGCAGGACGGGTTTGAGTGGGTAGACTTCAGTGATCGCGAACAGAGCGTCGTGAGTTTTCTGCGCAAAGGCGCCGATGACACGCTGCTCGTGGTGTGCAATATGACGCCGGTGCCGCGTGACAATTACGGCCTGGGCGTACCGCACGGTGGCTTCTGGCAGGTGCTGCTGGACAGCGACGCCAGCCGTTACGGCGGCAGCGGTTACAATCGCATCGAACAAATCGAGGCCGCGCCGCTGCCGGCCCACGGGCGGCCGCACTCGCTGTATCTCAATCTGCCGCCGCTGGCGGTGATGTTGCTCAAACCCGTGTCACCGTCATTCGTGCCGCCGTTATGAGTGAGGCCGATACCTTGCTCGCGCAAGGCCGCCGCAGAGTCGTTATCGAAGGCGTCAAACCGCAGATCGACCACGGGCGGTTCGCGGTCAAGCGCATCGTCGGCGATCGCATGGAGATCGAGGCCGACATCTTCGCCGACGGTTACGACGAAATCTCCGCCTGGCTCCTGTATCGTCACGAGAACGAACGCGGCTGGCATGAGATACCCATGCAGGCGCTGGTCAACGACCGCTGGCGCGCTGTGTTTGATCTCGAGCAACTTGGGCGCTACCGCTATACCGTGCAGGCATGGGTGGACGCGTTCGGCAGTTGGCGGCGCGATCTAAAGAAAAGAGTCGCGGCGGCGCAAGATATCGCGCTGCAGTTTCTAATCGGCGCCAACCTGCTGGAAGACGCTTCATCGAATCTTAAAAGCGCGGATGCGCGCCGGCTTAAAGCTTCGATAAAGGCGCTGCGCGGCGAGGGTAGCGACGAGGCCAGGCTGCAGGTCGCGCTGGACGGGGATCTGGCGGCGCTGATGGCGCGCACGCCGCAAAAGGGGCGCATCACGAAGTTCGATAGGGAACTGGCGGTGGTGGTCGATCGTGAACGCGCACGCTTCTCCGCCTGGTACGAAATGTTTCCGCGCTCTTGCGGAAAGGGCACCTTCAGCGACGCGGCGAAATACCTGCCCTACATCGCGGAAATGGGCTTTGATATTCTTTATCTGCCGCCCGTCCATCCGATCGGCAAGACGCATCGCAAGGGCAGTAACAACCGCCCCACCGCCGCGCCGGACGAGCCTGGCAGCCCGTGGGCAATCGGCGCGGAAGACGGCGGTCATAAGGGCGTAGCGTCGCAACTCGGCACCCAGGCGGATTTCCGCGCGTTCGTCGCCAGGGCGAAACAGTACAATCTGGAAATCGCGCTGGACATAGCATTTCAGTGTTCGCCGGATCACCCGTACGTGAAAGAGCACCCGCAATGGTTTCGATGGCGCCCGGATAACACCGTGCAGTACGCTGAGAACCCGCCCAAGATATACCAGGACATCTACCCGCTGGATTTCGAAACGGCCGACTGGCAGGCACTGTGGCAGGAGCTTAAAAGCGTGTTCCTGTTCTGGATCGGGCAGGGCGTGCGCGTTTTCCGTGTGGACAATCCGCACACCAAGCCGTTCCGCTTCTGGGAATGGCTGATCACTGAGGTCAAGCAGCAATACCCGGACGTGCTGTTTCTGGCCGAGGCGTTCACGCGGCCGAAGATCATGTATCAACTCGCCAAGCTGGGCTTCAGTCAGTCCTACACCTATTTCACTTGGCGTAACGAAAGGTGGGATCTCATCGAATATTTCACCGAACTCACACAGACTGAGGCGCGCGAATTTTTCCGTCCCAACCCGTGGCCCAACACGCCCGATATTCTGCACGAGTATCTGCAAACCGGCGGACGGCCTGCGTTTATCATCCGTTATATTCTGGCCGCGACTTTGGGCGCCAACTACGGCATTTACGGACCCGCCTTCGAGCTTTGCGAGCACGTGCCGCGCGAGTCCGGCAGCGAGGAATATCTGGATTCCGAGAAATATCAGACCCGCGCATGGGCGCTAGATCGCCCTGACAGCTTGCATCCGCTGATCGCGCGGGTCAACCGCATCCGCCGCGAAAACCCGGCCCTGCAATCCGACTGGCGGCTCAAGTTCCATACCACCGGTAACGAGCAGCTGATCGCGTACAGCAAGAGCACGGAGACTCTGGACAACGTCATCGTGGTGGTGGTCAATCTGGACGCTCATAATACGCAAGCCGGATGGCTGCACCTGACGACCAAAGACGTCGGCATACCGGCGCATGAACCACTTGTGGCGCGCGATCTGCTGACTGGCGCGCGCTACACCTGGCACGGCGCCGACCATTATGTCGCGCTGAATCCGCATGGCCAGCCGGCGCATGTGCTCCGCATAGAGACGCTCGCCTGAATGATGAATGATCCGCAACAGAACCTCTCCCCGACCACCGGCGAACCCGACATCGCGCCGGCCGCGGATCCCCTGTGGTACAAGGACGCGATCATCTACGAACTGCACGTCAAGGCGTTCTACGACAGCAATGGCGATGGTATCGGCGATTTTAGCGGCCTGACGGAAAAGCTCGATTATCTGCAGGAGCTGGGGACCAACACCTTGTGGCTGCTGCCGTTTTATCCATCACCGCTGCGCGATGACGGCTACGACATCTCCGATTACCGCGCGGTGCATGCGGACTACGGCACGCGCAAGGATTTCCGCACCTTCGTGCGTGAGGCGCACCGGCGGGGCTTGAGGGTCATCACCGAACTGGTCATCAATCACACCTCGGATCAGCATCCCTGGTTCAAGGCGGCGCATGCGGCGCGGCCCGGCTCGTCCAAGCGCGATTTCTACGTGTGGAGCGACTCGGATCAGAAATTTTCGGAAACCCGCGTCATTTTCACCGACACGGAAGCGTCGAACTGGGCATGGGATCCGGTCGCGCGCCAGTATTACTGGCATCGTTTTTTTTCGCATCAGCCGGATCTTAATCACAACAACCCGAAGGTGGTCGAGGCTGTCATCCGCGTGATGAAGTTCTGGCTGGACATCGGCGTGGACGGCCTGCGGCTGGACGCGATCCCTTATCTCTGCGTGCGCGAGGGCACCACCAACGAGAATCTGCCAGAGAGCCACGCCGTCATCAAGCGCATGCGCAAAGTGGTGGATGAACAATACCAGGACCGCATGTTTTTGGCGGAAGCCAATCAATGGCCCGAGGACGTGCAGGAATATTTCGGCAACGGCGACGAGTGTCACGTGGCCTATCACTTTCCGCTGATGCCGCGCATGTACATGGCGATCGCGCAGGAGGACCGGCATCCCATTGTCGAGATCATGGAACAGACGCCGGACATCCCCGAGACCTGTCAGTGGGCGATCTTCCTGCGCAACCACGACGAGCTGACCCTGGAGATGGTCACCGACCGCGAACGCGATTACATGTACCAGACCTACGCCGTGGACCGGCGCATGCGGCTGAACATCGGGATTCGCCGCAGGCTCGCGCCGCTGCTGGATAACGACCGCGGCAAGATCGAGTTGATGAACAGCCTGCTGATGTCCATGCCGGGCACGCCGGTGATCTATTACGGCGACGAGATCGGCATGGGGGACAACATTTATCTGGGCGACCGCAACGGCGTGCGCACCCCCATGCAGTGGAGCCCCGATCGCAACGCCGGCTTTTCGCGCGCCGACCCCGAGCGGCTATACCTGCCGCCGCTGATGGATTCCGTATACGGGCACGCGGCGGTCAACGCGGAGGCGCAGGCGCGCAGTTCGTCGAGTCTGCTTAACTGGATGAAGCGGCTGATAGCGGTGCGCAAGGCTCACCAGGCCTTCGGCCGGGGCACCCTCACGTTTTTGCATCCCGGCAATCGCAAGATCCTGGCTTATCTGCGCGAGTATCAGAGCGAAGCCATTCTGTGCGTCGCCAATCTCGGGCGCTCCGCGCAGCCCGTGGAACTGGATCTCTCACGCTTCAATGGCAAGGTGCCGGTGGAAATGATGGGCCGCACATCGTTTCCACCCATCGGCGAGCTCCCCTATTTCCTGACTTTGCCCGGTCACGGATTTTACTGGTTCCTGCTGACCTCGGACGCGCAGGTGCCGAGCTGGCACGAAGATCATCGCGCACCTCGGGAGTTGTCCATGACCGTACTTCACGGTGGCCTGCATGGCCTGTTTCCGGACACAATCGAACCGTCTCGCAAGGCGGTCGCGGAGCGTGCGCGCGACCAGCTTTTGCGCAAGGCTCTGCCCGCCTTCATCGCCAATCAGCGCTGGTTTGCCGCCAAGTGCGAAACCATTGCCAACATCGAGTTTGTCGACCAGGCGATTATCGATGAACCTCACTGCATGCTGGCCCTGTTCCGGGTGAGGACCAAGCGCGGCGTGGCGCACGACTACTTTATTCCATTATCGCTGATCTGGGAGCAGGACGACGGCAGGGTCAACGCCCTGCTTCCGTATACGATCACGCGGGTGCGTCAACAGGCGCGCACCGGCATTATCATTGATGCGTTCGCCGACGAGACGTTCAGCAAGGCGCTGGTCGACGCGATCGGTGCCGGTCGCGAGATCGCGCTGGATCACGGCGTTGTGCGGTGCACGCCAACGCGCATGTTCGGCGAGATCGCGGGCGCATCGATCGCGGACAGCGCGGCCTCCTCGCCCGGCGCGGAAGGCAGCAACACCACCGTGGTAATCGGCGAGCGGATGTTCCTGAAAGGTTACCGACGCCTGCAGGTCGGGCTCAACCCCGAACTGGAAATTGGCCGTTTCTTAACCGAAAGCTCGCGTTTTGCCCACTGTGGCGCGGTGGCGGGCGGTATCGAATACCAGCCCGCGGAAGGCGACTGCACAACTCTGACTATCCTGCAAAGCCATGTGCCCAATCAGGGAAGCGGCTGGTCATATACCGTGGATTACCTGCGGCGGTTTCTGGAAGACGTCGCCACCGGCGCGGTCGATGTCTCGCGCGCCGCGCACGACCTGTTTCTGGATCTGATGCGTACGCTGGGGCTCCGCACGGGCGAACTGCACTCCGCACTGGCCGCGACTACCGGCGATGCTGCCTTCGATCCCGAGCCGATCTCGCGCGCCGACATCGAATCCTGGGTCGCGCAGGTGGCCGACGAAGCCGACCAGACATTCGACCTGCTCGCGCAAAGCGACAGTCGCGACGATCCCGACGTACGCGCACTGCTAGCCGCGCGCGAGACATTGATGAACCGTATCCGCGCCAGCGCGACGGCCGATATCGACGGACTCAAAACCCGCTACCACGGCGACTATCATCTGGGTCAGGTACTGCTGGCGCACAACGACTTTGTGATCATCGACTTCGAGGGCGAGCCCGCGCGCGCCCTGGAAGAACGGCGGATCAAGCACACGCCGCTCAAGGACGTGGCCGGCATGTTGCGCTCGTTCAACTACGCCGCTTACGCCGCGCTGTTCGACGCGACCGAGGATCAGCCGCCCGATGTCGCGCAACTGGAGCCGCGCGCCCGGGAATGGGAGCGCGTGACCGCCGCAGCGTTCCTCGCCGGTTACGCGGAAGGCGCGGGCAATTGTCCGGCGTACCCGCGTGATGCCGATCACGCCCGCCGTCTGATTGAGCTGTTTACCCTGGAAAAGGCGTTCTACGAGGTGCGTTATGAACTCGCTAACCGGCCGAAATGGCTGGCGATTCCCGTTAAGGGTTTGTTGGCGATATTGGCTTCAGGGTGATTGTGCTTTGCCGATTGTAAAAAAGTAAGGCGGATCAGCGCCAACAGCGATTGATTCCGCCCAAAATCGTTCAGGCAGCTTTAACAAAAGGTTCCGCGATACAACCGCGGCTGACAAGCTGATGCACTACTAAGGAACGCCGGTCCAGCGCTCACAGGCTGTGCGGTTATCAGCCAATCCCGGTCCTCCATTGCAGCTATCGATCCCGCTACCGCCGTTCATTGTGTCGTTACCACCTGCTCCATCGATCGTGTCGTTACCTCCAAGCCCGTTCAGCTTATCGCTACCGAGACCGCCACTCAGAACGTTTGGCCCATTATTGCCTGTGAGGGTATCGGCGAAACGAGAACCGGTGAGATTCTCGATCGACACCAATGTGTCGCTTCCCTCGCCCGATGCCGTACGTGTGGCCAAGCTGGCTGCTACGGGTCTACTCGAGAACATTGCAGTATCTAGACCCGCGCCGCCGTTGATCCGATCATTCCCGATACTACCTATGACTATGTCGTTGCCCGATTCCCCACAGATCAAGTCATTGCCACCGAGTCCATTTATGGTGTCATTGCCACCTAAACCCGCGATGACATCCGCGCCAGCCGTCCCGTTGATTATATCGTTGCCGGCACTACCGACGCGCGTAGCGACAACGCCTTCACATAACACCTCTGGCTCTGCCGCTGGCTCAGCATCTGTGGTGAACGCGATGCGCGAGGTGGTGATTCCGTTGTAAGGATCTGTCACGGGGACGCCGGTGTTTCGCAATGTGCCCAGGATAGAGCTGACCGATGCGCTGGGATTCGCTTGCTTATGAATCGCCCACGCACCTGCCACGTGCGGGGCGGCCATCGATGTACCCTGAAAGCTTGCATATCCGCCGCCTGGAATAGACGAATAAATCCGCTCTCCAGGAGCGAGCAACGACAGGAAAGAGGCGCTGTTGGAGAACAGCGAAACCTCATCAACGGGCGCTCCCTCTGAGCCATCGCCAATCGAGCCGACGCTAACAGCACTCGAAATACATGCGGGGTGCGCTAGAGCATTGGAGTAGCCATCGTTGCCTGATGCAACCACTGTGGCAATCCCGGCAGACCTAAGATTATCTATCGCCGGCTTCATTGGATCAGCATTACAATTAGAGGTGAAAGCGCCTCCCCCGAGACTCATGTTGACGGCAGCAAAGTTATAAGTATTGCGTAAAAGGTAAACTCGCTCCAAAGCAGCGATTAGGTCAGAGTCGTAACTCCCTGCGCATGGTTCCTCGCCACCGCCGCAGAACTCGCTCGTCAATTGTGAAAACACCTGGATGGACATCAAAAACGCGCGCTTGGCAACGCCTGAGAACGTATCGTCGTAATATCCTGCCGCGATACCCGCCACGTGGGTGCCGTGTTCGCAGGCCGAGGGTGCGTATGTACAAGGGATACCCGCGCCCATGCCAACCTGTGAAGTTTGTCCGTTGGGACAGTCGCCGGTCGCTGAATAGCAAGCTTCGTCAATTACTGCGCCCGATAGAAACGGATGGGTCTTATCCACACCTGTATCAAGCACTGCAATAACAGCACCGGCGCCGTCCGTCCCAGCGTTCCAGGCGTTGTTAACGCCGATTAGCGGAGTGCTCTCAGCCAGGAACGGTTTAGAGAGCCTATCCTCCACTATGCTCGCTACCAAACCAGTAGGTGCCAGCGTCTCGATAGCGCTCAATCCATCCACATTGAGCTCAACGGCCACCATTGGAACCGATTCATACTGCCGGAGTACCCTATAACGCAAACCATCCAGTTTAGACAAAACGCGGTTTTGAGCAGCATCGATATCCTCGCGTTGCTCGGTCACGGCGGTAACGCCAGAGAGTGCGCCTTCCGGCCTAAACCCCAGATCGAAACGCACGATTACGCGAACCGTTCCTTGCGACTGCGCCCTGGCAACAAGCGTTTCCGGAACCACGTCGACGGCGTAGGCAGAGTACGGAACGCTCAAGGTCCCGCACAAGCCAAACGTAAGTACTGCAAGCGACGACCTAGAAAGTGTTAGACGGTGCATATCCCTCTCCCAATGGCTTATTAAGCTCCGCAAATCAACAGACGAACTGGGCTTCCCCCGATTTCATGGACACCGGCTTAAGCAACATTACGTCTCGCTTCGAACTCAGCCGGTGAACAGTAGCCAAGTGTGGAGTGACGACGTTGCCGATTGTAGAACACTTCCATC
>Ga0075530_1000652_pt1 | contig 16452 bp, 12 predicted proteins | sample NGEPerD_2_FD_75101 | JGI IMG/M metagenome (GOLD analysis project Ga0075530, IMG submission 75101) | Arctic peat soil microbial communities from the Barrow Environmental Observatory site, Barrow, Alaska, USA - NGEE PermafrostL1-D | ecosystem: Environmental > Terrestrial > Soil > Wetlands > Peat ... | reverse complement strand
TCACGGATCTGCGGTGCCTGACGTGACATGGAGTCCTTCCCTTTCCGAGGACCTTCGCTGGTGATCGACGATGAGAGACCTGTCGCCGCGAAGGTTCAACACTAAAGCAGTCGGGTGCCCCGCGGAATCGGAACGGCCGTCAACGTCGTGACAGTCCTGGTCGGCACCACTGTCGGGGTCCTCGTGGGCATCGTCTGCCCGCCCGCACGCGGAGGGTAGTCACCGAAGACATCGGCCTGGTGACGCCCCTGATCCGCCGGGCACGTGACCGACGAGGCGCTCAGCGACGCCGTACGCCGTTTCGGTGCCGGGGGCGGCAACGAGGCGCGCGAACGTTTCATCCAGGGCCTCGTCATCAGCTCCCTCGTCTTCTGCGTCGGCCCGCTCACGATCCTGCGTCGATCAACGAGGGGGTGGGCAACGGTGCCGACCAGCTTCTCCTCAAGGCCGCACTCGACCCTTCATCGCGATCGCGTTCGCGGCATCCTTCGGCTGGGTGTCGGCTGGGGTGTCGGCGCGAGCGTCCTCGCGTTGATCGTCATCCAGGGTGGGCTGACCGCGCTGGGCGCCGGTCTCGGCAGCGTCGTGCCCGATGCCCATCTCAGCGCCCTCACGGCCACCGGCAGCCTGCTGCTCGTCGGGGTCGCGTTCCGGCTGCTCGACCTCAAGCAGATCAAGTGGACACCTGCTGCCGGCGCTGCTCATCGCACCGGTGCTGGTCGAGGGTGCTGCCTCCTTCGCTGATCACACACGTGGCAGAGCCGTACTCGAATTGTTGCCTCAATGTCCGCTACGTCGCCCCCGGGGCCTCTAGTGTGTCGATTCGTGGGGTGCGTTCTTGATGCGCGCAGAGCGAATCGGGTGGCTACAGTGCCGCGTCACGCCGGCCGACGACGAGGGGACAGGAATTCCATGCAGGCCTGCCTATCCAGACTCGCTGCAATGGCCGCAGTGATCGCCTTCGCGGTCTTGGCGATCGTCGCGACAGGGCCCGTGGCGAGCGCCGTGGCCGTCCCCAGTGCTGCTGCTGCCGCCGAGACCTGCCAGAAGCCACCACCACGGAACGACGAGACCATTCACATCACTGGATGTCTCACCGACAACCGTGAGAAGCCGCCGGCACCCGTGGCCGAGGTCAAGGTGGCCGTCGAGGACGAGTCCGGCGAGGTCGTCGGCGAGGGCACCAGCAACGAGCAGGGAGTCTTCGACATCGCCCTTCCAGGGACGGACGTCGACAACCTCGGCAAGAGCTTCACCACCAAGATCGACACCGACACGCTCCCCGAGAACACCTCGCTCGTGGACGAGAAGGACACGTCCCGCACGATCAAGATCACGACAGATGCCGACATCTCTCTGACGTTCCCGATCGGCGAGGAGAGCGCCGCCGGCGCCGGCAAAGGCACCCAGGTGTTGCAACTGACCGTCGGCGGGATCACCTTCTCACTGCTGCTCGCCCTCGCCGCACTGGGGCTGTCCCTGATCTTCGGCACGACCGGACTGACCAACTTCGCCCACGGCGAGCTGGTCACCTTCGGTGCGATCGCGGCGCTCGCCGTGGACCGGCTGCCCGGCGAGATCCGGGTGGGCGGGGCGAACATCACGTTCATAACGGCCGTGCTCTTCGCGTTCGTCATCTCCGGGGTGTTCGGCTGGGCGCAGGACAAGGGAATGTGGAGCCCGTTACGCAGGCGCGGCACCGGCCTGGTCGCGATGATGATCATCACCATCGGGCTCTCGATCTTCCTGCGCAGCCTCTACCAGTACTTCGTCGGCGGCGGCAACTACAGCTACTCCCAGTACTCGGCCTCGAAACCGTTCTCGGTGGGTCCGGTGCTGATCACCCCCACCCAGGTCGGCGTCTCGCTGGTGTCCCTGGCCGTCCTCGTCGTGGCCGGGCTGATCCTCGCGCGTACCAGGCTCGGCAAGGCGATCCGCGCGGTCGCGGACAACCCGCCCCTGGCCGCCGCGTCAGGCATCAACGTGGACAAGGTCATCCGCCTGGTGTGGATCGGCGGTGCCGCCCTCGCCGGCCTGTCCGGGGTGGGACTCGGGCTGACCCAGGGGTTCAACTACCAGTTCGGGTTCAAGATCCTGTTGCTGATCTTCGCCGCGGTCGTGCTGGGCGGTCTCGGCACGATCTGGGGAGCCCTGGTCGGCAGCTTCGCCATCGGCCTCCTGATCGAGGTCTCCACCATCGTCGTGCCCGCGGAGCTGAAGTACGTCAGCGCCCTGGCGGTGCTCATCATTGTTCTCGTGGTCCGCCCGCAGGGCATCCTGGGCCGCCGGGAACGGGTTGGCTGAAAGGAATAGACATGGACTGGACCCAGATGTTCGGCCTCGGGCTACAGCAGGGCCTCGGCCCGACCGCCATCGTGTACTGCCTTGCTGCCATCGGCCTGAACGTGCACTTCGGGTACACCGGCCTGCTCAACTTCGGTCAGGCAGGCTTCATGGCAGTGGCGGCGTACGGGATGGCCTCGATCGTCGCCAAATGGGGACTATCGTTTTGGCTCGGCCTGGTCGTCGGCCTGCTGCTGAGCGTGCTGCTGGCCCTCCTGCTGGGCATCCCCACCCTGCGCCTGAGGGCCGACTATCTGGCCATCGTCACGATCGCCGCCGCGGAGATCATCCGGCAGACGGTCGGCTCGGTCAGCCTGCTCGAGTACTTCGGCGGCCAGGACGGGCTCCAGCAGTTCAGCGGCACGTTCGCCTCGATGAACCCCTACAGCGGCCAGTACGGCATCCCGGGCCTGGTCACCTGGCGCGCCTACGACTACTGGGTGATGACCGTCGGGTGGATCATCGTGGCGCTGTCCTGCCTGGTGGTCTACCTTCTGATGCGCAGCCCCTGGGGTCGGGTGCTCAAGGGCATCCGGGAGGACGAGGATGCCGTCCGCAGCCTCGGCAAGAACGTCTACGCCTACAAGATGCAGTCGCTGATCATCGGTGGTGTCTTCGGTGCCCTCGCCGGTTTCGTCATCGCCCTGCGGAGCGCGGCAATCAACCCGTCGTTCTTCGCCACAGACGTCACCTTCTTCGCCTACACGGTGCTGCTGATCGGTGGCGCCGCGCGCGTGTTCGGACCGGTCGCTGGCGCGCTCATCTTCTGGTTCCTGATCACGTTCCTCGACGTGTTCTTCTCCCAGGCGACGGCGAACGACCTGATCCCGGACTACATCATGACGGGCACGCAAGCCAGCCTGATCCGGTTCATGTTCATGGGCCTGGCCCTGATGCTCCTGATGATCTTCCGACCACAGGGAATCTTCGGAGACCGAAGGGAGCTGGCTCTCGATGCCCGCTGAGATGGACGACGTGGAGCAGGTCATAGAAGTCGACACGTCGGGCAACCGGGCTGCCCTGCGTGACGCGGTGCGCGAGCCCGGATCGGCGAAGTCCGACCCGATCCTCGTCGCCGACAACGTGCGCCGTACGTTCGGCGGCCTGACCGCAGTCGACGTCGATCACGTGGAGATACAGCGCGGCGTGATCACGGCGCTGATCGGGCCCAACGGCGCCGGCAAGACCACCTTCTTCAACCTGCTCACCGGATTCGACGCACCCGACGACGGCGAGTGGTCGTTCAACAACACTAGCCTCAAGGGCGTGCCGGCCTACCGGGTGGCCCGTCGGGGCATGGTGCGGACCTTCCAGCTGACCAAGGTGCTCTCCAAGCTCACGGTGCTGGAGAATATGCGCACCGGCGCCACCGGCCAGAAGGGCGAGACCCTGCTGCGCGCGATGTTCGCGCCGCTGTGGCGCGACCAGGAGGAGACCATCACCCAGCAGGCAGACGCGCTGCTCGCGCGCTTCCTGCTCGACGCCAAGCGAGAGGACTTCGCCGGCTCGCTCTCGGGCGGTCAGCGCAAGCTGCTCGAGATGGCTCGCGCTCTGATGGCCAAGCCCGAGATGGTGATGCTCGACGAGCCAATGGCCGGCGTGAACCCAGCACTCAAGCAGTCGCTGCTGGGGCACGTGAAGTCACTGCGCGACGAGGGCCGCACGGTGCTCTTCGTCGAGCACGACATGGACATGGTCCGCGACATCTCCGACTGGGTCATCGTGATGGCGCAGGGGAAGATCATCGCCGAGGGCCCGCCCGACTCGGTGATGAACGACTCCCGCGTCGTGGATGCCTACCTGGGCTCGCACCACGACCAGGATCTGAGCACCATGGAGGCAGAGGTGCTCGCCGAGGCCGAAGCCGAGATCACCGGGACGAAGACCGCGGACGAGGGGAAAGAGAAGTGACTGAGGCACCCGACAACACGACATCTGGACGCGCGGAGCATCTCGCGCACGCCGATGGCGCTGTGCTGCGGGCCGATGAGCTGATCGCGGGCTACATGCCCGAGGTCAACATCCTCAACGGCTCAGACCTCTACTGCCACAAGAACGAGCTCGTCGGGATCATCGGCCCCAACGGCGCAGGCAAGTCGACCCTGCTCAAGGCGATGTTCGGCCTGGTGAAGGTCTCGTCGGGCTCGGTGACGCTCAACGGCAACGACATCACCAACCGCCGGGCCGACGCACTGGTCACTGCCGGCATCGGGTTCGTGCCGCAGAACAACAACGTCTTCCCCTCGCTGACAATCGCCGAGAACCTGGAGATGGGCGTGTTCCAGGCTCCGAAGAGGTTCGCGGAGCGGTTCGACTTCGTGTGCGACCTGTTCCCGACCCTGCGCGACCGTCGCAGCCAGCGCGCCGGCTCGCTCTCAGGCGGCGAGCGACAGATGGTCGCCATGGGGCGAGCCCTGATGATGGAGCCCGCGGTGCTGCTCCTCGACGAGCCGTCCGCGGGATTGTCCCCCGTGATGCAGGACGAGGTGTTCGTGCAGACCAGGCGGATCAACCGTGCCGGGGTGTCAGTGGTGATGGTGGAGCAGAACGCGAGCCGGTGCCTGCAGATCTGTGACCGTGCCTACGTGCTCGACCAGGGGCGCAACGCCTACACCGGCACTGGAGCCGCCCTGGCGAAGGACCCCAAGGTGATCGAGCTGTACCTCGGTACGCTCGCGAAGAAGTAACGATTTCGCACCTCGACCAATCAAGCGACGAGCCCCCGAACCGAAACGGTTCGGGGGCTCGCCTGTCGGCTCAGCTGCTGGTCACTCGACCAGACCGGTGACCGAGTCGATTTTCTCGTAGGTGTTGCCCTTCTTGAACTGGCTGATGCCGATGGTTCCCTTGACGAGACTGCCGGTCTCGTTCATGTCGGTGGGAACCGACTGGCCTTCGTAGTCGATGTCCTCGCCGTCCTCGACCAGCTTGGAGCACTCCTCCCAGCCGGAGCACTGGGTGCCGTCCTTGGAGACCTTGACCAGCTCCGAGGCAATGGCCTCGCCGCTGTCGTCACCCGCGGCCAGGGCAGCGAGCGCGGACATCATCACGGTGTCGTAGGCCTCCGAGCTGTACGTGAAGGCCTTGATCTTGGGGTCGATGGCCTTCAGCTCCTTGTTGAATCCCGGGTCCTCTTCGGCAGGCGCGGGGGCGGTGCCCTTCATCCCGGTCAGGTCGTACTTCTCCTTCGAGAAGTCGAGGTCGAGGTTGCCGTCGACGAAGTAGATCTTCGCGTCCTTGGGACCAAGGCCCTTGGCGATCAGCTGCGGGATGATCTTCAGGGTCTCTTCGAAGGCCACCAGGATGATCGCGTCCGGCTTGGCGGCAGCGATCTCGTTGACCTCGGCGGTGTAGTTCTCCGCGTCGGCGTTGTAGAGCACGCTCGCCGCAACGTTCGCTCCCGCCGCTTCGAGGTTCTTGGTAGCGGACTTCGCGAGGCCCTCGCCGTAGAAGTCCTGGCGTGCCAGCACGGCGACGTTCTTGCTGCCGTCCTGGACCGCGAGGTTCGCGACCACCTTGCCCTGCAGGAGGTCGGAGGGAGCCGTGCGGAAGTACAGCCCCTTGTCCGGGTAGGTGTCGAAACCTGCCGCCGTGTTGGCAGGTGAGAACTGGACGACACCCTCACCGGTGATCTTGTCGATCACGCTCTTGGAGACATTGGACGAGGCAGCACCGATGACAACATCGACGTTCTGCGCCAGCAGCTTGTCGACCGAGGCGCCCGCGATGTCGGGGGTGCCGTCACCGGAGTCGGAGTCGACCTTGACGACGTCCTTGCCCTTGTAGCCGCCGGCCTTGTTGATCTCGTCGACGGCAACCTGGACGCCCGCGAACTCCGGGGGACCGAGGGGGGCCAGGTCACCGGTCTGGGGGAGCAGCGTGCCCAGCGTCAGGGTGCCGTCACCTTTGGCCGCGGTGGTGCTCGTGCCGCCGTCGGACTTCTTGTCGGAACTGGAGTCGCTGCCGCAGGCAGTGAGCACCAAGGATGCGGTTGCCAGAGCTGCGACCGCGCTCCAAGTACGAGTAGGGCGAATCATTGATCCTCCGTGAGGAAAGGGTCGGGCGACCGGTCTAGAGGTGACCGCCGCATGGATGGGGTGAAGGTACTGCCAAAACCGCGGCAGGAGAGAGAGCTGAAGCCGCGAGTCGTGCGTCGTTGCAATTTCGTGACCTGACAGGCGGGACCGAGTTAGAGGTCATGCCGCTTCTCATCACCCAAGGCACGCTGCGGACCGTACTGTACGACACCCTCGGCGACCTCGCGCATCGACCGGCGCAGGTCCATCGCGGTCTTCTGCACCCACCGGAAGGCCTCTGGCTCGCTCAGCCCCATCTGCTCCTGAAGGATCCCCTTGGCCCGATCGAGCGCCTTGCGTGTAGCCAACTGCTCCCCCAGGTCTTCGATCTCGGCCTCGAGCTGGCGCAGCTCCGCGAAGCGGGAGACGGCCATCTCGATTGCGGGAACCAGGTCGGACTTGCTGAAGGGCTTGACCAGATAGGCCATCGCGCCCGTGTCACGCGCGCGCTCGACGAGGTCGCGCTGGCTGAAGGCGGTGAGGATGACCACCGCGGCGATCCGCTTGGCCGCCACCCACTCGGCCGCGGCGATCCCGTCGAGTCGCGGCATCTTGATGTCGAGGATGACCAGGTCCGGTCTCAGTTCCTCGACCAGCGCGATCGCCCTCTCGCCGTCCTCGGCCTGGCCGACGACGTCGTACCCCTCCTCAGCGAGCATCTCGGCGAGGTCGAGGCGGATCAGGGCCTCGTCCTCGGCGATGACGACGCGGGGTGCTCGGCTGGGGGTGGTCACGAGACCAGAGGCTATCGAGTCCTGTAACTTTGCCGCCGTCGCCCCGGTAGCCCAACGGCAGAGGCCATGGTCTCAAACACCATCCAGTGTGGGTTCGAATCCCACCCGGGGCACCGATCGTGTCAGTGGTCGCGACGACACTCATGCCATGCATCCGCTTGAACTGCGACAGGCCGCCATGGCGATGCTGGCTTCCGGTTGGTCCCTGAACGCGACGAGCGCCCAGCTCGGAGTCAGCCGTGCCGCAATCCGCGACTGGCGCGACCACGGCGTGGAAGGACGCGGGGTCCTCGACCGGCCCGGGGAGCTTCCGCCGGCCGAGTACTCCGCACTGTTCGGCTACTACCTGGGGGACGGGGTGCATCTCGGTGACTGCTCGCACGACAGTGCTCCGTGTCTCCTGTGACCGGACCTACCCCGGCATCATCGCCGACGTCGAGCGGTGCATCAGGGCCGTTCACCCGCACCTCGCCATTCACCGGGTCAGGGCACCCGGAGTGTTCGTCGTGCAGAACGTGTGGCGATACTGGCCGGCGCGGTTCCCCCAGCACGGACCGGGGCGCAAGCACGAGCGCGCGCTGGAGATGGCAGACTGGCAGCGCGGAATGGTCGAGGAGTTCCCCGCCGCATTCCTGCGCGGGCTCTTCCACTCGGACGGTTGCCGCGCCAGGAACTGGGCCAGCAGGACCGTCGCGGGCGTCAGCAAGCGCTACTACTACCCCCGGTGGCAGTTCACAAACGAGTCCGACGACATCAAGCGGTGGTGCGGCGAGGCACTCGACGCCCTCGGGATCAAGTGGCGCCCATCGAACAGGAAGACATTGTCCGTCTCGACCCGCGAAGGCGTGCGCCTGCTCGACGACCACATCGGGCTCAAGCAGTGACCCTCGGCGCGGAGCGTCAAGTTCGGCCAGGGGCGCCTCATCGAGGTCGAGCGCGCCCGCCGCGACGTCTGCGACGACCAGCTCCCCCATGGCAGGAACGGTCTCGGCCCCCGGGCGGCGTACCCGGAAGTCGCTGGGGTCAACGATGGCTGCGGTAGGCCGGCGCGACCTCGTTGATGGCATCGCCCATCCGGTGGATCCGCAGCGCGTTGGTCGAGCCGGGGATACCGGGCGGGCTGCCCGCGATGATGACAACGAGGTCACCCTCTTTGACCCGGCCGATCCTGAGCAGCTGCTCGTCGACCTGGCGGACCATCTCGTCGGTGTGCTCGACCGGCGAGGTCAGGAAGGTCTCGACACCCCAGCTCAGTGCGAGCTGGGAGCGGACGACGGACTCGGGGGTGAAGGCGAGGACCGGGATCGGGCCGCGGTAGCGCGCCATCCGTCGTGCAGAGTCACCACTCTGGGTGAACGCGACGAGATACTTCGCACCGATCCGCTGGGCGACCTCGGCCGCAGCCTTGGCGATCACGCCTCCACGTGTGCGCGGCTGCCAGTCGATGGCCGCCATGTTGTGCAGCTCGTGGTCCTCGGTGGAGCTGATGATCCGGGCCATCGTGCGCACGGTCTCGATGGGGTACTCCCCCACGCTTGTCTCCCCTGAGAGCATCACGGCGTCCGCGCCGTCGAGGACGGCGTTGGCGACGTCGGAGGCCTCGGCCCGGGTGGGTGCGGGGCTGGTGATCATCGACTCCAGCATCTGGGTGGCGACGATCACCGGCTTGGCGTTGCGGCGGGCCTTCTCGACCACCCTTTTCTGCAGGAACGGCACGTCCTCGAGTGGACACTCCACCCCGAGGTCACCGCGCGCCACCATGAACCCGTCGAAGGCCCTGATGATCTCGTCGAGGTTGTCGATCGCCTGCGGCTTCTCGATTTTGGCGATCACCGGAAGCTGCACACCCTCCTCGTCCATGATCTTGCGGACGTCCTTGACGTCGGAGGCCGAGCGCACGAACGAGAGAGCAACGAAGTCGACGGTGAGGTTCAGACCCCAGCGCAGGTCCTCGATGTCCTTCTCCGACATCGCGGGGACGCTCACCGGCACACCCGGCAGGTTGATCCCCTTGTGGTCGCTGATCCGTCCGCCGGTCACCACCTGGGTGTGTACGTCGGTGTCGTCGACCTCGGTCACCCGCAGGCGTACCTTGCCGTCGTCGATGAGGATCTGGTCGCCGGCCGACACGTCACCCGGCAGTCCCTGGTAGGTCGTGGACGCGATCTCGTTGTTGCCGTCCAAGTCGCGGGTGGTGATGATGAACGACTGCCCGGTCGTGATCCGGGTGGAGCCCTCCTTGAAGTGACCCAGGCGGATCTTGGGTCCCTGCAGGTCGACGAAGATGCCGACCCCGTGCCCGGTCTCGTCGGAGGCCGCTCGCACCCGGCGGTAGATCTCCTCGTGCTCGGGGTAGGTCCCGTGGCTCAGATTCAGCCGGGCGACATCCATGCCCGCATCGACCAGCTCCCGGATGCGCTCCATCGATGCTGTGGCCGGGCCAAGGGTGCACACGATCTTTGCTCTACGCACGACGCCAGCCTAGCGAGTGTCCGAGGAGCTTGCTCCTCGTGACCGAGTGGGCGAAGCGCCGTTGACGAGCGAAGCGAGGATCACGGAGCGAGGATCACGGAGCGAGCCTATCCGGACCTACTTGAACGATCCAATATGCGCGGCCCGGTTGGCACCCCTCAGACGGTCAGGGGCACCCCTCAGACGGTCAGGGGGCGCTCGGTCGGGGGGATCGGGGCAGGCAGGGTGGTGGCGCCGGTCAGCCAGGTGTCGACGGCGGCCGCAGCAGCGCGGCCCTCGGCGATCGCCCACACGATCAGTGACTGGCCGCGCCCGACGTCACCGGCGACGAAGACGCCCTCGACCGAGGACGCATAGCCATCGTCGCGGGCCACGTTGCCGCGGTCGTCGAGCTCGACGCCGAGCTGCTCGATCAGGCCCTCGCGCTCGGGACCGGTGAAGCCCATCGCCAAGAGCACGAGCTCTGCCGGGATCTCCCGCACGGTGTCCTCGACCTCCTGAAACTTGCCGTCCCGGAACTCCACGTCGACGAGGCGCAGCGCGCGTACGTTGCCGTCGTCGTCGCCGAGGAACTCCTGCGTGGAGATCGCATAGATGCGGTCGCCACCCTCCTCATGAGCCGCGGAGACCCGGAAGAGCATGGGGTACGTCGGCCACGGCTGGTTGGCCGGTCGGGTCTCCCCCGGCTGCTCCATGATCTCGAGCTGGGTGATCGACGCCGCGTGCTGACGGATCGTCGTACCGAGACAGTCGGCTCCGGTGTCACCGCCACCGATGATCACCACGTTCTTGCCGTCGGCCCGGATCTGGCTCTCCCCCTCCTTCAACTGCCCCTCTTTCACCTGCAGAGTGTCGCCGAGCGAGACGCGGTTGGACTGCGGGAGGTACTCCATCGCCTGGTGGATGCCATCGAGCTCACGTCCCGGTACCGGCAGGTCCCGCGCCTGCGTCGCACCCATCGCGAGGATCACGGCGTCGTAGCGCTCGCGAAGAGCCTCACCGGTGAGCGACTCCCCGACGTTGACGCCCGCTCGGAAGATGGTCCCCTCCCTGCGCATCTGGTCCAGACGCCGGTCGAGAACCTTCTTCTCCATCTTGAACTCGGGAATGCCGTAGCGCATCAGGCCGCCGATCTTGTCGGCACGCTCGTAGACCGCGACGGTGTGGCCGGCTCGGGTGAGCTGCTGGGCCGCGGCAAGGCCGGCGGGGCCGGATCCGATCACGGCGATGGTCCGTCCAGACAGCCACTCGGGCGGCTGTGGACGCACCGCACCGGACTCCCAGGCGCGGTCGATGATGGCGACCTCGACGTTCTTGATGGTCACGGGGTCCTGGTTGATGCCGAGCACGCAGGCCGTCTCGCAGGGAGCCGGGCAAAGCCGGCCGGTGAACTCCGGGAAGTTGTTGGTCGCGTGCAGCCGCTCGATTGCTGCGTCCCAGTCGTCACGCCATACCAGGTCGTTCCACTCGGGGATGATGTTGCCCAGTGGGCAGCCCTGGTGGCAGAACGGAATACCACAGTCCATGCAGCGTCCGGCCTGGTCCTTGATGATGGGTAGCAGTGCCCGTCCGGGGCCGCCGGGGTAGACCTCGCCCCAGTCCTCCTTGCGCTCCTCGACCGGGCGCCGCTGGGCGACCTCGCGACCGTTCTTGAGGAATCCCCTCGGGTCAGCCATGGAGAGCGTCCATCATCGCCGTCGCGATCTCGTTGTCGTCCAGTCCATCGGCCTCGGCCTTCGCCTTGGCCTCCATCACGATGCGGAAGTCACGTGGGATGACCTCGGTGAAACGCTCGAGCGCTGCCGGCCAGTCGGCCAGGAGCTCCTCGGCAACCGTCGACCCGGTCTCCTCCGCGTGCTCGCGCACCAGCTTCTCCAACGTGTCTCGCTGGTCACCCTCGACCCCCCCGAGCTCGACGAACTCCTTGTTGACGCGCCCTTCCTGGAGGTCGAGCACGTAGGCGACACCGCCGCTCATGCCCGCGGCGAAGTTGCGTCCTGTCTGTCCGAGGACCACGACGACTCCACCCGTCATGTACTCGCAGCCGTGGTCACCCACCCCCTCGACGACCGCGGTGGCACCGGAGTTGCGTACGCAGAAGCGTTCACCGGCCTGTCCGCGCAGGAAGATCTGCCCCGACGTGGCGCCGTACCCGATCGTGTTGCCCGCGATGATCTGCATCGATGCGTCGAAGGTGGCCGACCTGTCCGGTCGTACGACGATCCGACCACCCGAGAGTCCCTTGCCGACGTAGTCGTTGGCGTCGCCCTCGAGCCGCAGGGTGATCCCCCGGGGCACGAACGCTCCGAAGGACTGCCCGGCGGACCCGATCAGCGTCACGTCGATCGTCCCGTCGGGTAGACCATCGCCCCGGTAGCGCTTGGTGACCTCGTGCCCGAGGATCGTCCCGACCGTGCGATTGACGTTACGGATCTTCACCTGGGCGCGCACCGGCTCACCGTTCTCCAGGGCGGCGGCGCACAGCTCCACCAGCTCCTGGTCCAGCGCCTTTTCGAGGCCGTGGTCCTGCGGTCTGGTGTTGTGGCGAGCGCTGTCCTCGTGGAGCTCGGGCACATGGAAGATCGGCGAGATGTCGAGTCCGGCCGCCTTCCAGTGGTTGACCGCCTCGGTCGAGTCGAGCACGTCGGCGTGGCCGATCGCCTCGTCCAGGGTGCGGAAGCCGAGCTCGGCGAGCAGCTCACGCACCTCTTCGGCGACGTACTCGAAGAACGTCACGACGTGCTCGGCCTTGCCGGTGAAGCGCTCGCGCAGCACCGGGTTCTGGGTCGCCACGCCCACCGGACAGGTGTCGAGGTGGCAGACCCGCATCATGATGCAGCCCGACACGACGAGCGGAGCGCTGGCAAAGCCGTACTCCTCGGCGCCCAGCAGCGCAGCAACGATGACGTCACGACCGGTCTTGAGCTGACCGTCGGTCTGCACCACGATCCGGTCTCGCAGGCCGTTGAGGAGAAGCGTCTGCTGCGTCTCGGCCAGGCCGAGCTCCCACGGACCACCCGCGTGCTTGAGCGAGGTCAACGGTGCTGCGCCCGTCCCTCCGTCGTGGCCGGAGATGAGTACGACGTCGGCGTGGGCCTTCGAGACGCCCGCTGCGACCGTGCCGACTCCCACCTCGGCGACGAGCTTGACGTGCACGCGCGCCTTCGGGTTGGAGTTCTTCAGGTCGTGGATCAGCTGGGCGAGGTCCTCGATCGAGTAGATGTCGTGGTGCGGCGGCGGCGAGATGAGACCCACGCCGGGCGTGCTGTGCCGGGTCGTGGCGATCCACGGGTAGACCTTGTTGCCGGGCAGCTGCCCGCCCTCACCGGGCTTGGCTCCCTGCGCCATCTTGATCTGGATGTCGTCGGAGTTGGTGAGGTAGTCCGAGGTGACGCCGAACCGGCCTGAGGCTACCTGCTTGATCGCCGAGCGGCGCTCGGGGTCGTAGAGGCGGTCGGCGTCCTCGCCACCCTCACCGGTGTTGGACTTGGCGCCCAGCCGGTTCATGGCGATCGCCAGCGTCTGGTGGGCCTCACCGGAGATCGAGCCATAGGACATCGCCCCGCTGGAGAACCGCTTGACGATCTCCGAGATCGGCTCGACGTCGTCGATATCGATCGGCTCGCGGCCGGTGGCGTCGGAGTCCTTGAAGCGGAACAGCCCCCGCAGCGTCATCAGCCGCTCGGCCTGGTTGTTGACCCGCGCGGTGTACTGCTTGAACACGTCGTACTTGCCGGCCTGAGTCGAGTGCTGCAGCCGGAAGACGGTCTCGGGGTCGAAGAGGTGCAGCTCGCCCTCGCGACGCCACTGGTACTCGCCGCCGATCTCGAGCTCGCGGTGGGCGGGCGCGATGCCGCCGACGGGGTACGCCGTACGGTGCCGCATCGTGACCTCTTGGGCGATCACGTCGAGCCCGATGCCACCGAGCTTGGAGGTGGTGCCGGTGAAGTACTTGTCGACCAGCTCCGTGGAGAGCCCGAGCGCCTCGAAGATCTGGGCGCCGGTGTAGGAGGCGACCGTGGAGACACCCATCTTGGACATCACCTTCAAGACGCCCTTGCCGAGGGACTTCACCAGGTTGGCGACGGCCTTCTCCGGCTCGATCTTGACGTAGTAGCCGTCGCGGGCAAGGTCCTCGACGGTCTCCATCGCCAGGTACGGGTTGACCGCGGCGGCGCCGTAGCCGATCAGCGTGGCGACGTGGTGGACCTCGCGCACATCGCCGGCCTCGATGATCAGACCGACCTGGGTGCGGGTCTTCTCACGCACCAGGTGGTGGTGCACGGCTGCGGTCATCAACAGGGACGGGATGGGCGCGTTCGTCGCGTCGCTGTGCCGGTCGGAGAGCACGATGACGCGCGCGCCACCGGCGATGGCCTCACTGACCTCGGCGCAGATCTCGTCGAGGCGGCTGGCGAGGGCGTCGCCCCCGCCGCCGACGTCGTAGAGACCACGCGACACGTGCGTGATGAAGCCCGGCATGTCGCCGTCCCGGTTGATGTGCCGGATCTTGACCAGCTCGTCATTGGTGATGACCGGGAAGGGCAGCACCACCTGCCGACAGGATGCGGGTGTCGGCTCCAGCAGGTTGGCCTCGGGGCCGATGGTGCCGTCGAGGCTGGTGACCAGCTCCTCGCGGATGGCGTCCAGCGGCGGGTTGGTGACCTGCGCGAACAGCTGTGCGAAGTAGTCGAAGAGCAGCCGTGGCCGGTCGCTGAGCACGGCGATCGGGGTGTCGGTTCCCATCGAGCCGAGCGGCTCGGCCGAGGTGTTCGCCATCGGGGTGAGCAGGACGCGCAGCTCCTCCTCGGTGTAGCCGAAGATCTGCTGGCGCCGCGTGACCGAGGCGTGGGAGTGGATGACGTGCTCGCGATCGGCGACGTCGGCAAGCTTGATCAGACCGGCATGCAGCCACTCGTCATAGGGGTGCTCCTCGGCGAGCTCGGTCTTGATCTCCTCGTCCTCGATGATCCGGTGCTCCTGGGTGTCCACGAGGAACATCCGGCCGGGCTGCAGCCGGCCCTTGCGGACCACCGTGGCCGGGTCGATGTCGAGCACGCCGACCTCGCTGGCCAGCACGACCAGCCCGTCGTCGGTGACCCAGTAGCGCGAGGGACGCAGACCGTTGCGGTCGAGCACGGCACCCACCTGGGTGCCGTCGGTGAACACCACACATGCGGGGCCGTCCCAGGGCTCCATCAACGCGGAGTGGAACTCGTAGAAGGCGCGGCGCTTCTTGTCCATCTCGGTGTGGTTCTCCCAGGCCTCCGGGATCATCATCAGCACCGAGTGGGGCAGGGAACGTCCGCCTAGGTGCAGCAGCTCGAGCACCTCGTCGAACGACGCGGAGTCGCTGGCGCCCGCGGTGACGATCGGGAACAGCCGCTCGAGGTCACCGGGGATCAGGTCCGAGGTCAACAGCGCCTCACGGGCCCGCATCCAGTTGCGGTTGCCCATCACGGTGTTGATCTCGCCGTTGTGGGCGATGAACCGGAACGGGTGGGACAGCGGCCAACTCGGGAAGGTGTTGGTGGAGAAGCGCGAGTGGACCACCGCGATGCAGCTCTCGACGCGCTCGTCGACCAGGTCGGGGAAGACCTGGGCGAGCTGGTCGGTGGTGAGCATGCCCTTGTAGGCGATCGTGCGGCTCGAGAGTGACGGGAAGTAGACGTCGGTCTCGCGCTCGGCGCGCTTGCGCAGGCAGAACGCGAGGCGTTCCAGACTCATGCCCTGGAGCCGGCTGCCCTTCGCGGCCACGAACAGCTGGACGAACGACGGCATGCACTCCAGCGCGGTCTTCCCGAGTGAGGACGGTTCGGTCGGCAGCTCGCGCCAGCCGAGGACGCTCAGGCTCTCCTCGGCGGCGATCTCCTCGATGCGCCTGCGCGTTTTGGCGACCTGCTCGTCGTCCCCGGGGATGAACGCTGTGCCGACGGCGTACGAGTGTTTGGCGGGCAGTTGGAAGTCGACCACTTCGCGGAAGAAGGCATCGGGAACCTGCATCAGGATCCCGGCACCGTCACCGGAGTTGGGCTCAGCTCCCGCGGCACCGCGGTGCTCCAGGTTGCGCAGCGCGGTCAACGCCATGCTGACGATGTCGTGGCTGGGGACTCCCGTCAGGGTCCCCACGAACGCGACGCCACACGCGTCGTGCTCGTGCGCCCCGTCATAGAGCCCCTGTGGTTGCGGTTGTCCCGCAAGTCCAGGTCGCGCCGCGGGTGCGGGCGGCGGGAATGCCTGCATGTGCACTCTCCCGTCGTCGGTCAGCGCACTCCAGGTTGTTTCCTGGGAGGGTCACCCCCGGAGGAGTGCGTCGTGTGTGAGCATGCTTGTGCTGGGACGACATTGGCCCATGCGGAGAAATCAGCGTACAGCAGGGTTTCGGCCTGCCATGAGCGGTTTCAGGAGTCGAGTACCTACTTTCGAGAGTTTCCCCCCGGTCGCCCTCGCTGAAGCCGCTACGCCCGGGGTCAGCTGATGATGCCGTGCCTGGCATTCCAGTTCTGCGCGCCCGTGTAGGCATCGACCATCCCCCAGATCCAGAGACCGATCACCAGCGGGATGCCGATGAGCACGAAGATCAGCAGGAAGCTGACGAAATAGCAGACCAGGATCGTGACCCCGATTCCGACCCGTCCAATGATCATGGAGCCAAGGCCGGGCACGAAGAAGGACGCCAACAGTGCCAGGGCGGGACTCTTGGGTGCTACCTGGAGGGGCTGGCCCATGGGTGGGTAGGCCGGCTGTGAAAACTGCACCAGAGACCCCCCGGGCCCGCCCGGCGCGAAGTGCTCGGTCCACATTTCGCCATCCCAGTACCGCTGCCG
>Ga0075530_1000651_pt1 | contig 16468 bp, 14 predicted proteins | sample NGEPerD_2_FD_75101 | JGI IMG/M metagenome (GOLD analysis project Ga0075530, IMG submission 75101) | Arctic peat soil microbial communities from the Barrow Environmental Observatory site, Barrow, Alaska, USA - NGEE PermafrostL1-D | ecosystem: Environmental > Terrestrial > Soil > Wetlands > Peat ... | reverse complement strand
GGACGAAAGCCGGGCCTCGATCTCGCGCCGCTGCTGCGGCGTGTAGCCGCCGCGGTAGGGGGCGATCCGCGCCGCCAGCTCGGGCTTGCCGCGCCGCTGCAGCGCCTCCCCGGCGAAGCGCTGGATCAGCTCGATCCCGCGGCGGCTTTTAAGGAAGCAGATCGTCCGCACGCCTTGGGAGACCAGCTCGGCGAGCAGGTCCGCCGCCTCGGAGAGCGCCGAGCGCCGCGCGCCGCTCGCCCTGTCGATCAGCGGCGGGTTCCAGATCGCGATCTCGCGCTCGCTGCGCGGCGCGCCGTCGTCGTCGATCAGCTCGAACGGCTCGCCGACCAGCCGCTCGGCCAGCTCGACCGGGTTGGCGATCGTCGCCGAGGCGAGCAGGAAGCGCGGCTCGGCGCCGTAGGCCCGCGCCACCCGCCGCAGGCGCCGCAGCACGTTGGCGACGTGGGAGCCGAAGACGCCGCGGTAGGTGTGCGCCTCGTCGACCACGACCCAGCCGAGGTTGGCGAGGAAGTCGCCCCAGCTCTTGTGATTGGGCAGCAGGCCGACGTGGAGCATGTCCGGGTTGGTGAGCACGAGGTTGTTGCGGCGGCGGATCGAAGGCCGCTCCTCGCGCGGCGTGTCGCCGTCGTAGATCGCCTCGCGCAGCCCCGGCGGGCGCAGCGCGGCCAGCTTGCGCGCCTGGTCCTGGGCCAGCGCCTTGGTCGGGTAGAGGTAGAGCGCGCGCCGCTTGGAGTCGCGGGCGATGCCGTCGAGCACCGGCAGGTTGAAGGCGAGGCTCTTGCCCGAGGCGGTGCCGCTGGTGATCACCAGGTGGGACGAAGCCGCCACCTTCAGCGCCTCGCGCTGGTGCGAGTAGAGGCGCTTGATCCCCGCCCGGCCCAGTGCCTCGACCAGGCCGGGGTCGAGCGAGCGCGGCATCGCAACCGGCCTGGACTTGCGCCCCGCCTCGCTGCTCTCGGCGACGATGCGGCCGTCGCGGCGGGCGGGGTCGATCGCAATCGACCACGGGGCCTCCAGAAGGCTCTTCGCCACTAGTCCGCGCTCCGCTGTGTCGCTTTGGTGTCGCTATGCGGCACTAACTCGCCACGGACGATGCGTCCCGCGACGCGCATCGCCTGCAAGGTGCTGCGGTCGTGGATGCGGAGGATGTCGGCGCCCTCGCGCACCGCGAGCGCGGCCGCGGCGACCGTGCCCCACTCGCGCTCGCCCGTCGGCAGCCGCCGCTCCCAGCCGCCGCCCAGCACGGCGCCGATGAAATCCTTTCGCGACAGCGACACATAGAGCGGCAAACCCAGCGACCGCAGCTCACCGAGCCGCCGCAGGATCTCCAGATCCTGCTCCGTTGTCAGGTCGAAGTCCAGGCCCGGATCGATCGCAATCTGCTCCATATCTATTCCAAGTCCCTGGGCCACCTCGATTCTCCCCCCAAACCAGGACTTGAGGCGATCGACGGTGTCCTCGTATGAGCGCACCGGACGGTCGGTCCGAGGCGGTCCCTCGATGTGCATCAGGACATAGCCGCAACCCCTCTCCCCCACCAACTCAAACATCTCCTCGCATCCCCCGGAGATGTCATTGACCGCCACAGCTCCGGCCTCCAGCGCGCGTCGCGCAACCTCAACGGAGAACGTATCTGCCGAAACGGGCGCGCCCGAATCGGCCAGTCCTTCTATCGCCGGAATCAGCGCAGCAGCCTCGTCCGCAGGATCGACGGCAGGCCCGCTGCGCGCCGCCACCGCCCCCACATCCAGCATGTCGAACCCGGCCCCGACCAGCTTCAACCCATCCGCAATCGCCTGCTCCGCAGTCCCGCTACGCGCACCCTCGAACATCGAATCGCTCGTCACGTTCACGATCCCAGCCGCGATCGGCTGCTCGAGGTCGAGGGTCCGATCGGCAAGGCGCCAAGGCATCCGGCTACGGTAGCGACCGCACCATGGCACTGAGTTGCGTCTACACCGACCTCGACGGCACCCTGCTCGGGCGGGGCAGCTCGCTCTTCCGCGACGCCGAGGGCGGCTTCTCGCTGGCCCAGTCGCGCGGCCTCGAGGCCTGCCACCGGGCCGGCGCCGAGGTCGTGATCATGTCCGGACGGCGCGAGGCCCAGGTCCACGAGGCAGCCCGCCTGATGGGTCAGACCTCCTACATATACGAGGCCGGCTGCGCCTTCGCGATCGACGGCGAGACGACGCTGCTGACCGGCGATCTGGTTCCCGACGAGGACGGCACCGTCTACGAGAAGATCGAGCGGCGCGGCATACCGAAGCTGCTCTTCGAGCGCTTCGAGGGACGGCTCGAGTACCACTCGCCCTGGCACCACGGCCGCGTCCTCTCCCACCTCTTCCGCGGCAAGGTCGACGTCGGCGAGGCCAACGAGCTGCTCGGCTCCGCCGGTCACGACGACCTGCGCCTGCTCGACAACGGCGCGATCGGCCGCGAGATGCCCGCGATCGACGGCCCCACCCACGCCTACCACCTGGTCCCGCAGATGGTCAGCAAGGCCAACGCGGTCGCCGCCCACGCCCGCGCCCGCGGCTTCGATCCGGCCGAGTGCATCGCCGTCGGCGACTCGGTCGAGGATCTTGAGGTCGCCGCCGCGGTCGGCCGCTTCTTCGTCGTCGCCAATGGCCCCGAGCGCGACCCCGGCCTGCGCGCCGCGCTCGCCGCCTGGGACAACGCCACGGTCACCGAGGGGACGATGGGCGACGGTTTCTACGAGGCGGTCGTCTCCAGCCTGGTCGAGCGACGCTGACTCCAGACCGCGGTCGCAGTTGTTCCCGGTGTGCGGGAAGAAGTGCGACATCGGGTCGGAAACCGGATCGACCCTCCTCTAATATCGACGGCGGTTCCAACGACGTGGGAAAGGAGCACCGTTGCCACCGGAGACCTCGACCGTCGCCGAGCAGGAGTACCTGGAGTGCATGTTCTGGCTGGAGGAGGCCGCGCTGCCGATGACCGGCGCCAACATCGCCCGCGCGATGCAGCTCTCGCCCCCCACCGTGCACGAGATGGTCGGCCGCCTGGTCGCCGACGGCTACGTCGAGCGCAACGCCGACAAGTCGCTCGGCTTCACCGAATCCGGCCGCGAGCACGCCAGTCACATCGTCCGCCGCCACCGCATGATCGAGCGCTTCCTCACCGACGTGCTCGGCATCCCCTGGGACGAGGTGCACGAGGAGGCCGAGCGGATCGAGCACGCGATGTCGCCAGTGCTGGAGGAGCGCATGCGGGCGGCGATCGGCGACGCGACCACCTGCCCGCACGGGCACCCGATCGTCGAGGGCGTCCGCGAGCGCGGCTCGCTGCTCGCCGATGTCGAGGTCGGCGCCAAGGTCCACGTCCTGCGCTTCGAGAACGAGGCCGAGGAGCTGCTGCGCTACCTCAAAGAGGTCGGCCTCGAGCCGGGCATGGAGGGGACGCTGGACAGCTCGGACGAGGATGGCGTGACAATCGCCTCCGCCGACGGCTCGCACCAGGTCTCGCGCAGCGTCGCCGAGACGGTCTCGGTCCGCGCCGACCCGGCGCCGGCGCCGCGGGCAGCGATCCCGGAGCAGCTGGTCCTCTCCTCGGATAGATACGGGCGCTAGCGGACCCGCTCCAGGGCGCGGGCGATTCGAGCCACGCCCTCCAGGATCCGCTCCGGGGGGACGCTGGCAAAGGAGAGACGCAGGCTGTCCGTGCCCCCCTCGATCATGAAGTCGGGCCCGGCGACGAAGGCGACCCCCTCGCCCTTGGCCTCGGCCAGCAGCGCGGGCGTGTTGGTCCCGGCCGCGAGGTCGAGCCAGAGGAAGTAGCCGCCCTCGGGGACGACGAACTCCGCCTCGGGAATCTGCTCGCCCAGCGCCTCGACCAGGGCGTCGCGGCGGTCGCGCAGGGCGCCCTTGACGAACTCGATGTTGCGATCCAGGCCACCGGAGCGGCAGAGCTCCAGCACGACGGACTCGGCCAGCATGTTGGGTGAGATGTAGGTCTCGTTGGCCCGCTTGGCCAGCGCCGCGATCTCCGCTGCCGGCCCGGCCAGGTAACCGACCCGCACGCCCGGGCTGACCGTCTTCGAGAAGGAGGAGGCGTGGACAACCCGCTCGGCGCTGTCGAGCGAGAGCATCGTCGCCAGCGCCTCGCCCTCGAAGGGGAGCTCGCGGTAGGGGTCGTCCTCGAAGATCCAGAAGCCGTGCTCGGCGGCGAGCTCGACCAGCCGCGTCCGCTTCGCCGCGGAGAGCGTGCAGCCGGCGGGGTTGTGGAAGTTGGGAATGACGTGGGCGAGCTTGATCGGGCCCTCCTCCAGTGCAGCTTCAAAGGCGCCGATGCCCAGCCCGTCGGCCTCCAGTGGCACAGGCACGAGCTCCACTCCAAGCCGCTGCAACATCAGCAGCGTGCGGTCATACGTCGGCTGCTCGACCACAACCCGGTCGCCGGGCTCGAGCAGATGCTCGAACAGCATCCAGCCGGCCTCCAGCGACCCGTTGGCGATCATCACCTGCCCCGCATCCAGCCCACCATGCCGCTCGGCCACCCACTGGCAGAGCCCAGGATGCCCGATCCCGGTCCCGTACGAAAGCGCCTTTTCCCAGTCCTCGGCAAGCGCCTTCGCAGCAGCCTCAGCTACCGCCCCACGAGGCAGAATGTCCGAGCTGGGAGCTCCCCGGGCGAATGAAATCGTGTCGGCTGCCATCACCGGGCGAGCCTAGCAACGGGCTTCGGAAGAGGGACACCCCCGCTCCCTCGCCACGCCCCTAACCGCGCAGCACTTCGACGGCGATCCGCGCCGTCTCGGTAGGGCTTTCGCCCACCCGCACGCCCTTGGCCTCGAGCGCTTCCTTCTTCGCCTGCGCCGTCCCCGAGGAGCCGGAGATGATCGCGCCGGCGTGGCCCATCTGCTTGCCGGGAGGCGCGGTGAAGCCGGCGATGTAGGCGACCACGGGCTTGGTGATGTCCGAGGCGATGAACTCGGCCGCCCGCTCCTCGGCATCGCCGCCGATCTCGCCGACCATCACGATCAGCTCGGTCTCCGGGTCGGCCTCATACAGCTCGAGGATGTCGATGAAGTCGGAGCCGATGATCGGGTCGCCGCCGATGCCGACGATCGAGGAGTTGCCCTCGCCCGCCCGCTTCAGCTCGTTGCCGATCTGGTAGGTCAGCGTGCCCGACTTGGAGACGACGCCGATCTTGCCCGGGTCGAAGAACTGGGCGGGGATGATGCCGACGTTGGCCTTGCCCGGCGAGAGCACTCCGGGGCAGTTCGGCCCGATCAGCCGCACGCCGGCCTCCTTCGCCTTCCAGTACGTCCTCAGCATGTCGAGCACCGGGATCCCCTCGGTGATCGCGATCACCGTCTCGACCCCGGACTCGATCGCCTCGTCGATCGCCGGCGCGGCGAAGCGGGCGGGGACGAAGATCATCGAGGTGTTGGCGCCCTGCTGCTCGACCGCCTCGCGGATCGAGTCGAAGACCGGCACGCCCTCGACCTCCTGCCCGCCCTTTCCGGGCGTGACGCCGGCCGCCAGATGCGTGCCGTAGGCCTTGTTGCGCAGCCCGTGGAAGGAGCCCTCGCGGCCGGTAAGCCCGGAGACGACCAGCTTCGTCTTCTCGTCGATCACGATCGACATCAGCCGCTCGCCCCCGCCAGCTCGACGACCTTTTGCGCGGCGCCGAGCATCGTCTTCTCCTGGTGCAGGTCGGGCAGGTCGGCGCCGGCGAGGATCTCCAGCCCCTGCTCGGAGTTGGTGCCGTCGAGGCGGACCACCAGCGGCACGCCGAGGTCGAGCCGCGAGGAGGCCTCGACGATGCCCTTGGCGATCTCGTCGCAGCGGGTGATGCCGCCGAAGATGTTGAAGAGGATCGCGCTGACCTTCGCGTCCGACGTGATCACGGTGAGCGCATCGACGATCGCCTCCGCCTTGGAGCCGCCGCCGGCGTCGAGGAAGTTGGCCGGGGCGCCACCCGCCTGGGCGACCACGTCGAGGGTCGACATGCAGAGGCCGGCGCCGTTGGCGAGGATGCCGACGTTGCCGTCGAGCTTGACGTAGGTGAGGCCCTTTTCGTGCGCCATCGCCTCCTGCGGGTCGTCGATCGACTCGGCGTCGAACTCGGCCAGCTCCCCGTGGCGGTAGAGGGCGTTGCCGTCGATCGTCACCTTGGCGTCGAGGGCGACGACCTGGCGGTCCTCGGTGACGATCAGCGGGTTGACCTCGATCAGCGTCGCGTCCTCGGCCATCGCCGTTTCGGCCAGCTTCGCCAGCGCCTCGGCGGCTTCGTCGCGCACGTCCTCGGCCAGCCCGGCGGCGTCGACGATCGGCCGCGCCGCGGCGGCGGTGAAGGGCCGGGCCGGGTCGATGTGCTCCTTGACCAGCGCCGCGGGGTCCTCCTCGGCGACCGCCTCGATGTCCATCCCGCCCCTGGCGGAGACCATCGCCAGCAGCTTCTTCTCGCCGCGGTCGAGGATCACCGAGGCGTAGTACTCGGCGGCGATCGCCGAGCCGCCCTCGACCCAGACCCGCTCGACCCGGAACGGCCCCTCGCCGTGCGGGCCGACGATGTCCATGCCGAGGATCGCGCCGGCGTGCTGCTCGGCCTCGCCGCGGTCGGCGGCGATCTTGATCCCGCCCGCCTTGCCGCGGCCGCCGATCAGCACCTGGGCCTTGACCGCGCAGGGATAGCCGATCCGCTCCGCCGCCGCGACGGCATCCTCGACCGAGGTGGCGACCTCGCCGCTCGGCACGGCGATGCCGTGCGCGGCGAAAAGCTGCTTGCCTTGATACTCGAGAAGGTCCATGTCGGTGGGCGCCCCTGCCGGACGCGGGCGGCAGCCTATAAGATGCCGCGCCCGTGAGTCCGAGCGAGACCCACATCGAAAATCTGATGACTTTGACGGTCTCGCGAAGCGAACTCCGAATCTGATGCCCCTTCCCCCTCTGAAATCCGTCAAATGGGTGACCACCGATTGCTACGGCACCCTGATCGATTGGGAGAAGGGGATCGTCGAGGCCTGCAAGAAAGAGGCCGCCAAGGACGGCTTTAGCTTCGAAGAGCGGCCGTTCCTGGCCCGCTTCATGGAAGTCCAGGCCGAAATCATGGCCGGCTCCTACGAACTGTATGCGGAGGTGCTGCGCCGCACGATCGTCAAGATCGCCCGCGAGGTGGGCTGGGAGATCGAGCCCTCACGCGCCCAGTTCCTGCCCAACAGCGTCGCCTACTGGCTGCCCTTCCGCGAGGCCAACGCGGCGATGGACCGGCTCGGCAAGCGCTACGAGGTCGGGATCATCTCCAACGTCGACGACAAACTGCTCGGCATCTCCCGCCGCCACCTGCGCACCGAACTCGACCTGGTCGTCACCGCCCAGCAGGTGCGCAGCTACAAGCCCGACCCGGTCCACTTCAAAGAGTGCGCGCGCCGGATCGGCGGCAAAAAAGGCTGGCTCCACATCTGCTGCGACTACACCACCGACGTCGCCCCGCTGCTGAAAATGAAGGTCCCGGTCATCTGGGTCAACCGCCACGGCGAGAAACTCGAAGGCCGCAAAGCGCCCAGCGCCACGGTGAAGAACTTCCGCGAGGCGGCGAAGAAGCTCGGCGCGTCCTAGCCGTCAGCCGAGCGCCGTCCTAGCCGTCTTCTAGCGTTCTGTTTTCGCAACTTCGCCCCGCAGCGGCGGTTTCGACCCTTGCAGGCAATCCCGGGTCGCCGGGGGATACGCATTCGATGGACCGAGTCAGCCACAGCCGAGCGGTTTCGCGCGGCCGCCTACCAATCGCGGCGGCGCTGTCGGCATTGCTCTGTGCCCTGGCGCTGAGCGTCACCCAGGCCGGCGCCGCGGAGGGGGAAGAGGAACCGCCGCTCAACCCCAACGCCGAGCCGCCCAGCTTCGTCGTGATCCAGACCGACGATCAGACCCTCGACGGCCTCTACGCGACCTTCAGCGCCTACCCCGGCGCGCCAGAGACGCGGGCGATGCCGAACACGCTCGACCTGATCGGCAAACGCGGCATGGCCTTCAACCGCTACTACGTCTCCTATCCCCTCTGCTGCCCGTCGCGGGTCAGCCTGATGACCGGCCGTTACGCCCACAACAGCGGCGTCAAGGGCAACGTCCAGCCCAACGGCGGCTACTTCGGCTTCTCCTTCCGCGCCGCCGCCTCGCACAACATCGCCACCTGGCTGCAGGGCGCCGGCTACCGCACGATCCACATCGGCAAGTTCCTCAACGGCTACGGCGACGAGCCGTACAGCGACGGCAGGAACGTGCCGCCCGGCTGGGATGCTTGGCACACGGTGCTCAACGCCGACACCCAGCACTTCTTCTACGGCTACACGCTCAACAACGACGGCGTGCTCAGCGAACCCGGCGTCTACGGCGAATCGGGCAGTTGGGAAACGCGCGAATACGGGCAGCGCGACGAACCGGGCTGCCCCTTCGCACCGGTCGAAGGACGGCCCTGCGTGTACGCGACCGACATCTTCAACTGGCAGGCACGCGAAGAGATGCTGGCCACGTCGGCCGAACAGCCCTTCTACATGCAGCTCGACTACACGGCCCCGCACGGGGACTTCCGCCGCCCGGCGGGACCTGAGCCGGCGCCCCGCCATTACGACTGGTTCAAGGGCAAGAAGCTGCCGCACAACCGCTCGGAAGGGCTCGACGAGGGCAACGTCAGCGACAAGCCCTACTTCATTCGCGAAGCGTCCCACCTGACGCCCAGCGACAAGCGCACCTACAAGGTCTATTGGGATAAGCAGCTGGAGTCGCTGCGCTCGATCGACGACGGGGTCAAGGAGATCGTCGACACGCTCGGCCAGCTGCACCGGCTGAGCAACACCTACGTCGTCTTCACCTCCGACAACGGCTTCTTCTTCGGCGAGCACCGCCTGATCGGCGGCAAGTTCCTCGCCTACGAGCCGGCCACCCACATGCCCTTCCTGATCCGCGGCCCGGGGATCGAGCCCGGCGCCTCGACCGGCGAGCTGGCGGCGAATGTCGACATCGCGCCGACCATCCTCGACCTCGCCGGGGTCAGCGCCGACAAGAGCCTCGACGGGCGCTCGCTGGCGCCCTACCTGCGCGACCCGGGACTGCGCAGCCGCCGGCCGATCCTCTTCGAGTCGTTCGTGGAATCGAGCGACGTCGAAGCCAACGGGGCGATCGCCTCGAGTGGCGAAGGCGACGGAGGCAGTCCCGGGGGCAACGGCAGCACCGGCGCCGTGGAGCCCGAGGCGGGGGTATCGAGCGCGGGCGGCGACGCCCATGCCTCGATCCTCGCGCCGCCCCTCAACTACGAGGGAATCCGCCTTGGCCCCTACAAGTACATCGCCTGGCCGAGCGGCGAGAAGGAGCTCTACGACATCAACCGGGACCCCAACGAGCTCAACAACATCGTCAAGGAGCCGAACTTCTACCCGATCCGCAACTTCCTTCACCGCCAGTTGCGCCGCTTCGAGAACTGCGTCGGCCGCGAATGCCGCGAGGTGACGCCGCCGCTGCCGCTGACCCGGATCGAATTCGAGCGGTTGCGGGCGAAACGTCAGAAGGAAATTCGCGAACACGAACGGCAACGCGAAAAGGAACGCCGCGAACGCGAACGGCACAAGGGACCGAGGCGGTAGGCGGGCGGGTCCTGTCCCGGGGTAAGGGGGTGTTAGTGGCCTCACCCGGCCAAACACCCCCTTACCCCGTGCCACCCGCCCGAGCAGGGTTTCGGTAAGTGCCGTTCCCTACTCGATCACAGCCAAGATGTCGCCTGAAGAAACCGCTGCGCCGTCGACTACGTTCAGGGTGGTGACCGTGCCGGAGCGGTGGGCGGCTATCTCGTTCTCCATCTTCATCGCCTCGATCACGCAGATCAGGTCGCCCTCGGAGACCTCAGCGCCCTGGTCGACCGCGACCTTGAGCACGGTGCCCTGCAACGGCGAGGGCAGCGACTCGCTCGAGGCGCCTGCGCCCCCGCCCGCCTTGCGCTCACGCTTCGGCGGTCGCTTGCCTCCTGCCCCGGCCGCCGCCGCGGCGCCCGCGGCGGCCTCGCCGATCACCTTGACCTCGAAGAGCTTGCCGGAGACCTCGACCTTGTAGTCGCGGGCGACGACCTCGGCGCCCTCCGGAACGTCCTGCGCCCCCGCCTCTTCCGGCGCAGTCGTCTTCAGCCACTCGCGGTCTTCCATCAGGTCGCGGCAGGTCTCACCCTTCGCCCACTGCTCGGTGGCGAGGATCGCCCTGTGGAAGGGGATCAGCGTGGTCAGGCCGCCGACCTCGTACTCGCCCAGCGCCCGCAGCATGCGGCGCGTGGCATGCTCGCGGTCGGCGTCCCAGACGATCAGCTTGGCGACCATCGGGTCGTACATCGGCGTCACCTCGGAGCCCGCCTCGACCCCGGAGTCGACCCGCACGCCCGGCCCGGCCGGCTCGCGGTAGGTCGTGATCGCGCCCGGCGCCGGGGCGAACTTCTTGTGCGCCGCCTCGGCGTTGATCCGGCACTCGATCGCGTGGCCGCGCAGCTCGACCTCGTCCTGCGTCACCGGCGTCTCGCCGCCCGCCGCGATCTTGATCTGCTCGCGGATGATGTCGATCCCGGTGACCATCTCGGTCACGCAGTGCTCGACCTGCACCCGCGTGTTCATCTCGAGGAAGAAGTACTGGTCGCCGACCTGCAGCCCCTCCACCGTGCCGGCCGAGCGGTAGCCGACCGCGCGCGCCGCGTCGGTGGCGATCTTGCCGATCCGCTCGCGCATCTCGGCGTCGACGTGGGGGCCGGGCGCCTCCTCGATCAGCTTCTGGTGGCGGCGCTGGATCGAGCAGTCGCGCTCGCCGAGGTGGATCACGGCGCCGTCCGAGTAGGCGAGCACCTGGACCTCGACGTGGCGCGGGTTCTCGAGGTAGCGCTCGACGTAGACGCGCGCGTCAGAGAAGAACTTCTCGCCCTCGCGGCCGGCGCCCTCAAAGGCCTCGGCCAGGTCGTCGGCGCTGATCGCGACGCGGAAGCCCTTGCCGCCGCCGCCGCCCGCCGCCTTACAGGCGACCGGGTAGCCGGCGTCCTCGGCCTGTTCGCGGGCCTCGGCGAGATCCTCGGCCGGCGCGGTGGCGCCGGGCACGATCGGCACCCCGGCCTCGGCCATGATCTCGCGCGCACGGGTCTTCGACCCCATCGCTTCGATCGCCTCGGGGGGCGGGCCGATGAAGACGATCCCCGCCTCGGCGCAGGCGCGGGCGAAGTCGGCGTTCTCGGCGAGGAAGCCGTAGCCGGGATGGATCGCCTCGGCGCCCGCCTGCTTCGCCGTGTCGATGATCTTAAGGACGTTCAGGTAGCTCTCGGCCGGCGCCGCGGGGCCGATCAGGAAGGCCTCGTCGGCCTCGCGCACGTGGGGGGCGTCGCGGTCGATCTCCGAGTAGACGGCGACGGACCCGATCCCCATCTCCTTCAACGTGCGAGCGACACGGATCGCGATCTCGCCGCGGTTGGCAATTAGGACCTTCTCGAACACGGCGGCGCAGTCTATTCGGAGCGCGAGCGGAGAGGATGGGGATACCCCAGCCCGGACTCGCGGGCTTCGCCCGCTCTGAGTATCCGCCCGTTCTGGGGTATCCCCATCCTCTCCTCACCAACCCCGGTGGCTGCCCCGCCCAATCTCGGCGGTCAGCTTGAGAGAGACGGGCGGGTACCCCTGGCGCCGCTATGTCGAGCCTCTTAATAGGGTCCGCTCCGTGTTGATCGAGCTTCAGAGTCATTCGACCGTGTCCGACGGACAGCTGGCGCCAGCTGGGGTCGTCGAGGAAGCTGCGAAAGTTGGCGTTACCACGCTGGCGCTGACGGATCACGATGCGATTGCCGGGGTTTCTGAGGCGGCGGAGGCAGCGGCTAAGTTGGGGGTTGAGCTGGTTCCGGCGATTGAGATGTCTTGTGTGCATGAGTATGCGGAAGACCTGCATGTGTGCGGGTACTGGGTCGATCTGGGGGAGATCGCGCCGGCCTGCGAGCGGGCGCAGCACGAGCGGGTCGCCCGAGCCGGGGAGATCGTCGAGAAGCTGCGCGGCGAGGGCTTCGACCTGCATCTCGAGGACGCCGTGCGCGAGGCCGGCGACGCGCTCTCGATCGGGCGGCCGCACATCGCCCGCGCGGCGGGCGCCGAAGGCGACCTCGGCCCTTTCTTCGAGGAGTACCTGGTCCCCGGGGCCAAGGCCTTCGTGCCGCGTCGCTGGCCGACCGCCGAGCAGGCCGTGGAGACGATCAAGGCCGCAGGCGGCGTCGCCGTCGTCGCCCACCCTTACTGGGACATCACCGCGCCGGCAGAGGTCGACGAGCTGATCCGCGCCCTCGACGTCGACGGGGTCGAGACCTTCTACCCGACCCACAGCAGGGAGCAGACCGCGCACCTGCTGGAACTCTGCGACGAGCTCGGCCTGATCCCGACGGCATCCTCCGACTACCACGGCCCGACCCACAAGACCTTCGCCGAGTTCGGCGCCTACGAAACCTACGGCCTCGCCGAGCCGCGGGTGCCACCGAAGCCTTAGCCTCAATCCACCGAGATCGGCGAGACTCTCCGCTTCGCAGGCCGAGTCGGGGGACGATTCCCGCTCACCCAGGTAGTGGTTCTACCTGGGTGGAGGGAATTGGCCCCCGGCTCGCCGATCCTCAACCACAGCATCCGCCGGCCGATGGGCATCGCCACCGACAGCCGCGGCTACATCTGGGTCGCCAACTCGGGCAAGATCATCCCGCCCTGCAAGGGCGGTAGCACCGCCTTCCGCAAACGGCCGCAGCCGGGGACCGTGACCCTGATCAAGCCAAACGGGGCGCCGGCGCAGAACGAACCCTTCGAAGGGGCGGGCTTGACCACCCCTTGGGGGATCGCGGTCGACGGCGACGACACCGTCTGGGTCGCCAACTTCAGCGGCAAGCGACTCTCCCAGATCTGCGGCGCCCGGCCCAAACTCTGCCCGGCCGGAAAACAGCAGACCGGCCGCTCGATCTCCCCGTACAAATCCGGCTACGGCTTCGACGGCCTGGTCCGCAACACGGGCGTCGCGATCGACCCCTCCGGCAACGTCTGGCTGACCAACAACTGGAAGATCAAGGCGATCCAGACCAACCCCGGCGGCTACCAGATCGTCGCCTACCTGGGTCTGGCGGCGCCGATCAAGACCCCCCTGATCGGCCCGCCGGAACGCCCCTGAGCCGCCGGCTCAGCCTCGCTTGTAGCGACTGGCTACGTACTCCTTGACCCAGGCGGTCGAGCTGCGCCAGGTGCCGTCGGCCGCCTTCGCCGCCTTCAGCCTGCCGCGCACGGCGGCCACTCGCAGGGCGTTTGCTGACAACTCCCTGGTTGCCAGCGCCGGTAGCGGCACCAGCCGCGCGGGACCGGCGATCGCGGGCACGACGAACTTGTAGAGATTGTCCAGCACGGCCCGCGCCAGGAACTCACCCAGGGGGCCCGGATCGCCTCCGTCGGCCCGGCGCAGCGCCGCCAGGTAGCGTGAGCGATCGCCTTTGTAGATGATCGCCGGCGGGTAACCGAGGCGGACCAGCAGGAGGTTGAGCAGCAGTCGGCCGGTGCGGCCGTTGCCGTCGAGAAAGGGATGGACCTGCTCGAAGCGAGCGTGGAGAACCGCCAGCGCCTCGGCGATCGTCGACTCGTCCGCCCCTCGCAAGGCATCGGCGTCGGCGATCCAGTCGCGTGCCAGCACCGGCACCTCCGTCCATTCGGGCAGCCTCATCCCACCGGGGAACGGCTCGATGTCGTGCTCGCGAAACGAGCCCGGCCGCTCTCGGGGCGTGGCCTGGGGATGCGGAGTCACCTTCCACACCGGCGTCATCGCGAGCGAGTGAACCTGGCGCACCTCCGACAGATTGATCAACTCCTCGCCTCCCCAGTCGCCAGGCCGTATGCCGTGCCCGTAGACCCAGTTGGCGGCGTCCGCGTAGCCGTGGACCTCGAGGTATTCGCTCAGCTCCTTGTTGCCCACCGCGCGGCCCTCGTCGAGCAGCTTCTCGACCTGTTTGAGCACAAGAGTGTTGCCCTCGATCGCGGTCGAGTGGTGGGCCTCCTCGAGCCAGATGCCACGCCAGATGCCCTCTGCCTCCTCCGGCGAGGGAAGCCCGCCAAGCTTCTCCCGAAGCTCTCCGATTTCAACGCGCAGCCGCTCGTAGACGGCGGTCCGGGACGGCCGGCCTCGCCTGGGCGCTGATTTGTTCGGTTGAGCCACAACCTAATTGTACCGAACAACTTATGAAAATGTGCGCCTCGCGGCAAATTAATTGTTCCGAACACTTTCGGCTGCGGATCCTTGCAAATCGGAAATCCAGCTATAGAAATGCAAGGAAGACGGGACAGGGAAGCGCTCAGCCGTGCCCGCGGTGCTTCTTGCGCTTCAGGACGACAACTTTTTCGAGCGTGCGCGGGGTGCCGCCGGTGGGTTCGAATGTCACGTTGAAGCGGATCCTGGCCTTGCCGTGCCGCTTGAGAAAGCGCTTCAGCGGGATTTTGGGCTTGACCGGCAGCCGCACCCGCTTCGCCCGCCTCGCGTTCCGCTTGAGCCGCCGCACGCCCCTCCCCCAGAGGAACACCTTGCCGGGTCCGGAGACGCGCACGAACAGCACGGCCCTCCCATTGCGCCGGTTCAGCCTCAGCCCGTCGAAGCGAAACCCCCTCAGGCCGGCGCCGGGCGGCGCCGGCGAGTAGATCGGCCCCGGAGTCGCCTCTTCGTAGGTCGGCCCTTCAGCCGCCACGGCCGCAGGCACCGCCAGCCAAATGACGACCGCGATCGCGGCAATTCCAGTTCCCCACCTCACGCTCCGCACCTTAGGGAATAGTGGTGACGCGTCAAGTGGAGGGGACGGGTGTCCCCTCCCCTGCCAGCGCTCGGCCCCTAGGCCGAAGCCGGCGCGTGCGCCGGAACCAGGCCGCGCGACTCGAGGTACTCGATCAGCTTCTGCGCCGACTGCTCGGCGGTTTCGGCTTCGGTGTCGCAGACAACCTCGGGGTTCTCCGGCGCCTCGTAGGGGTCGGACACGCCGGTGAATTCCTTGATCTCGCCGGCGAAGGCTTTCGCGTAGAGGCCCTTGACGTCGCGCTCGGCGCAGGTGTCGACCGTAGCCTTGACGTAGACCTCGATGAAGCGCTCGCCCATGTTCTCGCGCGCCTCGGCGCGGATCTCCGCGTAGGGGGAGATCGCCGCCGTGATCACCGGCACACCGTTGCGGCTGAGCAGGTCGGCGACGAAGGCGATCCGGCGGATGTTGGTGTCGCGGTCCTCCTTGGAGAAGCCGAGCCCCTTGGAGAGGTTTTCGCGGACGATGTCGCCGTCGAGGATCTCCAGCTTCGAGCCGCGCTCGCGCAGGTGGCCCTCCAGCAGCCTGGAGATCGTCGTCTTGCCGGCTCCTGAGAGCCCGGTGAACCAGAGGGTGAAGCCCTTCTCGCCAGCCATCGTTACGTCAGTCCTCCTTGTAAGCGTCGATAAGGATCTCGGCGACCTCGTCGCGCGAGAACTCGTGCGGCGGCTTTTCGCCGTTGCCGAGCATCTCGCGCACCTTGGTCCCAGAGAGGAAGAGATGCGACTCGGCCTCGTGCGGGCAGGTCTTGCCGGAGGCGAGCCCCTCGCACTCGTTGCACCAGAAGGTGTGCTCGAACATCAGCGGCTCGATCCCGAGCTCGTCGATGTCGATCGTCTCGAAGATCTTCTGCGCGTCGTAGGTACCGTAGTAGTCGCCGGCGCCGGCGTGGTCGCGGCCGACGATGAAGTGGGTGGCGCCGTAGTTGCGGCGGACGATCGCGTGCAGGACGGCCTCGCGCGGGCCGGCGTAGTGCATCTTCGCCGGCTTGACGCCGAGCACGACCCGGTCCTGCGGGTAGTAGTTCTCCATCAGCACCTCGTAGCAGCGCATGCGCACGTCAGCCGGGATGTCGCCGGCCTTGGTCTTGCCGATCAGCGGGTGGATGAAGAGCCCGTCGCAGGTCTCCAGCGCCGCCTTGGTCAGGTACTCGTGGGCGCGGTGGATCGGGTTGCGGGTCTGGAAGGCGACGATCTTCTTCCAGCCACGCGCCTCGAAGTCGGCCTTGTGCTCGGCCGGGGTCTTGTAGCGCCGCATGAAGGCCTCGTCGTGATCGGGAAGCGCGTCGACCTCGATCGGGCCGGCGACGCAGCGGCTGCCCTCCGCATAGATCGCGGCGACCCCGGGGTGGGCCTCGTCGGTGGTGCCGTAGACCCGCTCTGCCTCGCTCTTGGCGTCGCGCTCCCAGACCTCCTCGACTCTGATCCGCCCCAGCGGCTTGCCTTCGTCGCCGGCGAGCGCGACCGTGTCGCCGACCTCGCACTCCAGGTCGGTCGCCAGGGTGATCGGGATCGGCCAGTACTCGCCGGCCGCGGTGCGCATCTCGGCGCAGACGCGCTCCCAGTCGGCGGAGCCCTGGAAGCCGGTCAGCGGCGCGAAGCCGCCGTTGCCGATCATCTCGAAGTCGGCCGTGTGGCGCTCGTCAAGGGTCAGG
>Ga0075530_1000650_pt1 | contig 16473 bp, 19 predicted proteins | sample NGEPerD_2_FD_75101 | JGI IMG/M metagenome (GOLD analysis project Ga0075530, IMG submission 75101) | Arctic peat soil microbial communities from the Barrow Environmental Observatory site, Barrow, Alaska, USA - NGEE PermafrostL1-D | ecosystem: Environmental > Terrestrial > Soil > Wetlands > Peat ... | reverse complement strand
GTCCCGGCTTGGCCAATAAATTAATGGCTCCGAGCGCTCGGCTTATTACCGTTACTTTTGAAAAATCTTTGCGTGATTACGGGTCAAGAGCTGTTTGGATCGGCAATCCGACGGGGACTTTAAAAAATAAAGAAGACGCTATTAAAAATATTAAAGAAAAATATCATCTTTTAGATACTAAGCCTTTGATTTTAGTAACTGGCGGTGCTACTGGCGCGGAAGCTATTAATAATTTAATTATGGCGGCGAAAACAGAGATTTTAGATTTTGCCCAAATTATTCATGTTACTGGTAAAGGGAAATTACCTGTTGGCATAACTGAGTCAGCGACTGTTAGTGATTACCAGGTTTTTGAGTTGTTATCGCCTGACGATATTTTTCAGCTGATGGCCGCCGCTAGTTTAGTTGTTTCTCGTTGTGGTTTAGCTACTTTGACTGAATTATGCGAATTATCCAAACCGGCGATTTTAATTCCAATTCCTAAATCACAGCAGGAAGATAATGCTCTTATTTTTAAGCGTTTACATGCGGCCATTGTTTTGCAACAAGCGGAATTAAATGCCGTTAATTTGGCCGCCGAAATAAAAAAGACTCTAGATGACCAAGAACTGCTTAATAAGCTAGCGACCAATATTTCTAAAGTTATGAAGCGAAACGCCCCCGAAACCATGGTGGCGCTCATTAAAGAAATTTTAACTGTTAATTAATAAATATTATGCCGAAAAAAAATCGGATAATTTACATGATTGGCATTAAAGGGGTGGGTATGACAACTCTAGCTCAGTTTTTAGTGGCGCGCGGGGATTCCGTTTCTGGTTCTGATATCGCGGAAACTTTTATGACTGATAAAATTTTGGCGCGCTTGAAGATTAAAATTAAAACGCCATTTAGTTCAGTCAATTTACCGACGCAGGCTGACTTAATAATTCACTCGATAGCCTATACTCCGGAAAATAATATTGAAATGAAAACTATTCGTGATAATCCCGACTTATTTAAAAAAACGCGCGTACTGACTTATTCTGAGGCTTTGGGGGAGGTATTTAGCGCTCATCAGGGAATAGCGGTTTGCGGTAGTCATGGTAAGACTACGGTTTCGGCTTGGCTGGGTTATGTTCTTAGTAAATCTGGAAAAAATCCTAATGTTTTTGTCGGTTCTAACGTTCCCCAGTTTAAGGGTGGAAGTTTAAAGGGAAGTGGAAAAATTTTTGTGGCTGAAGCAGATGAATATGGAAATAAGCTTAAATATTTAAATCCTAATGGCGTTGTTTTAAATAACATTGATTATGACCATCCTGACTTTTTTAAGACCGAGGGAAGTTATCTTAAAGTTTTTTCTGATTTTATCAAAAGAATTCCGGCTTCTGGGTTTTTAGTGACTAATCATCGCGACCGCTTAAGTCGAAAAATTAAAAAATATTGTCAGGCGCGGATTATAAATTACGATATTGCTGATGATAATTATAATAATAAGGCGGTTGATTACCTGGCTCATGGGCTAAGAATTAAGAATGGTTATTATTATTTTCTGGTTAATAATTTAGGAGAGTTTAAAATTAGGCTTTGGGGAAAACATAATATTTATAATGCCCTGGCGGTGATTGCCGCCGCTCGTGATTTAGGGGTTTCGGTTGCCAATATCAAAAAATATCTTTTTGATTTTCGGGGTACGGAAAGACGGGCGCAAATTTTAGGAAAATATAAAGGGGCTTTAATTATTGATGATTACGCGCATCATCCCACCGAAATAAAAGCAACTTTAGAGGGGGTGCGGCATCACTATCCGTATAAAAGATTGCGTGTGGTCTTTCATCCCCACACTTTTACCAGGACTAAAGTTTTATTTAATGACTTTGTGAGTAGTTTTAAAGAAGCGGCTGAGTTAATAATTTTGGATATTTACGGTTCGGCGCGGGAAAAACAAGGCGGCGTTTCTAGCGCCCAGCTGGTAAAGGCGATTAAGAGTTTTAATAAACAAAATTCAATCACCCAGTCAGTTTCTAACCTTAAAAATATTGCTCAGGTGGTTAATTATTTACATAAGCAAGTTGATGCCAATGATCTAATTTTATTAATGGGCGCGGGTGATGTTTTCCGGGTTGCTGAAGAATTATTATGTGGAATTCAAAAAAAGTGATAACTAAAAAAAATTCCAATTCTAAAAAGCCGCAGTCGGCTAATTCTTCACGTCGTAGTTTTTGGTTTGATTTTTGGGTTTTGCTTCGTCCTTTTCGTCATTTTTTTCTAAAAATTGCTATCATTTCTTTATTCATCGGTGCCCTTGATTTATTAAAACCCTATCTTTTAAAGGTAGTGATTGATAGTTTGAATAACTTTGATAAAGATAGAATAATTTTTTTATTGAAGTTGGTTGTTCTTTATTTAACTACCGAGGAACTTCGTTCTCTTATCCATTATTTTAGTGATCGCAAGATTTTGCGTTTATTGGTGGAAGTTGAATATACTTTAGGCATGAAGGCGCAGGAGAAACTGGTTTCGCTTAGTTTAGGTTATCATGAAAAACAGAATACCGGCGCTAAAATAATTAAAATAGAAAAAGGGATTGATAAGATTTCTGAATTTTTGAATAATTTTTTTTGGGAGTTTTTGCCGACGGTTATTCAATTAACTTTTACGCTGGCGGCTTTATTTTGGTCTGATTGGCGGATTGGTTTATCTTTCTTATTCTTTTCTAGTATATTTATCGTGATTGTTTATTGGTCTAATCACCGCATGTATCCAGTTAGAAAACAGATATATCGCGATTATGAAACCGCTTCCGGAAAAATGACTCAATCCATTATTAATATTAACGCTGTTCAGTCATTTGTTCAGGAAGACCGGGAATTGAAAGAGTTCGGGAAAATTAAAAATAATTTAAGAGAAAACGAAGATCGGCAATGGGGTTGGATGATGAAAATCGGTTTAGTGCGCAACGCCATCGCGGATATTGGTCGAGCTACTGTTTTATTCTTAGGAGTCTACCTGGTAGCCAAAGGATCAATGACTGTTGGTAGTTTAATTTTTGTCTTTACCCTCAGTGAAACAGCTTACGCCTCTTTATATCGTCTTACCAGATTTTACGACAAGATGGAGGAAGGGCGAGAAGGCGTGAGGCGTCTTTTACAATTATTTAACGCATCTGATGATATAAAAAATAAAACACGGGGATTTATTCCGAAAAAAATAATTGGTAAAATTACTTTTAAAGATGTTTCTTTCGCCTATGGTGATAATTCAAGTACGGCGGTCTCTAAATTAAATTTTAAGATAAGTTCCGGTTCGGTTGTGGCGCTGGTCGGTCCTTCCGGTGGTGGCAAAACCACAGTTGCCCGTTTAATATATCGTCATTATGATCCTCAATCTGGCAATATTTTACTCGATGATCGTGATTTGTGTTCTTATAACTTGAAAGCCTTTCGTAAGTTTTTAGCGATTGTTCCTCAGGAGGTGGAAATATTTGATTTGACGGTGGCCGAGAACATTTCTTATGCTAAGCCGGAGGCAACGCTGGCCGAAATTAAAGCGGCCGCTAGAATTGCTAATGCTGAAGAATTCATTCTTAAGCTAGACAAGGGTTATGCCTCTTTAGTGGGTGAGCGGGGGATTAAATTATCCGGTGGCCAACGCCAGCGCCTAGGAATCGCGCGGGCTATTTTAGCTAATCCTCGAATTTTAATTTTTGACGAAGCTACCTCTAGTTTAGATAGCGAGAGTGAACGTTTAATTTCGGACGCGATGAAAAAAATTAGTCGTGGACGAACAATGATTATTATTGCCCATCGCTTGAGTACTATTAAAAATGCTGATAAAATAATTGTCCTAGAGAATGGACAAGTGGCTGAAGAGGGTAATCACTCAGAATTAGCTAGAGTTCATGGCGGTTTGTATGCTAAACTCCTCAAGCTTCAAGAAGTCGGCGAGCTAGAAGAATAAGACTCGCTAAATTAGATATATTTATATGTTAAGAATAAAAACCAATCATCCGCTTGGACAATACACAACCATTAAGGTCGGCGCTTTGGCCGACTATTTTGCAATTTTAAAAAATAAAGCAGAGCTTTTAGAAGCCTTGGAATTTTCTAAAAAAAATAAACAGCCCATAACGATTTTAGGTGGCGGCTCTAATATTTTATTTTCGCAGCGGATTAAGGGCTTGGTTTTAAAAAATGAAATTAAAGGCATTAATATTTTAGAGAAAGGGGCTGAGCGAGTTTTAGTTGAAGGTCTTTCTGGGGAAGCTTGGTCAAAGTTTGTGTCCTTTACGGTGGATCATAAATTTTATGGTTTGGAAAATTTATTTTTAATTTATGGCACGGTTGGTGCCGCTCCGGTACAAAACATTGGTGCTTATGGAGTAGAATTTAAAGATTCCTTCCATCATCTTAAGGCTATTGATTTAAAAACTGGTCATGAAAAAATATTTTCGGCGGCTGATTGTCAGTTTGCTTATCGCGATAGTGTTTTTAAAAATAAGTTTAAGGGGCGTTATTTTATCTATTCGGTGGTTGTTTCTTTGGCGCTTACGCCCAGTTTTCAATTAGCTTATGGTTCAATCAAGGAAAAATTGGCTGAAAAGGGCATTAAAAAAATTACTATTTCTGATATCGTGAACGTTATTAGTGAGATTAGAAATAGTAAGCTACCTAATCCTTATATTTTACCTAATTCCGGTTCGTTTTTTAAGAACCCGGAGATAACTAAAGTTAAGTTTAAAAAATTACAACAACAATATCCAGAGATTCCGTCTTTTTCGGGTCAGGGTAATAAAATTAAAATTCCGGCTGGCTGGTTGATTGAGCAAGTTGGGCTGAAAGGAAAAAAATTTGGACCGGTCAGAATGTATGAAAAGCAAGCATTAATTTTAGTTAATGAAGGCGGGGCTAGTCCTAAACAGGTTTTGAGTTTAGTGGCTAAGGTTAAGGCGGCCGTCAAAAAGAAGTTTGACCTTGATTTAAGTGAGGAAGTTAATATAATATAGTAAGGTCTAACATAAATTTAGGATTTTATATATGAATGCTAACGAATTACGTCAAAAATATTTAGATTTTTTTTCAGCGCATGGACATGCTATTATTTCTGGCGCGAGCTTGCTTCCGGAAAATGACCCCAGCACCCTTTTTACTAGTTCCGGCATGCAACCCATGGTCCCTTATTTACTCGGGGAAAAACATCCTCTAGGAACAAGAATTGCCAATTCACAGAAAAGTTTTCGAGCTATAGATATGGATGAAGTTGGTGATAATAGACATACGACATTTTTTGAAATGCTTGGTAATTGGAGTTTTGGCGATTATTTTAAAGCTGAGCAGATAGATTGGATATTTGAGTTTTTAACTAATGAATTAAAATTAGATCCTAAAAGATTATATATCTCAGTTTATAGAGGTAATGAAAAGTTGGGCATCCCCAAGGACGAAGAATCGGCTGGACTTTGGAAAAATAAATTTGCTGGTTTAGGTGTAGAAGCTGAGATAATGGATGAGGCTGAAATTAATGGTATGCAAGGGGGACGAATTTTTTATTACAATGAAAAAGAAAATTGGTGGTCCAGGGCGGGTGGTCCGGAAGAAATGCCGATTGGGGAACCGGGCGGGCCTGATAGCGAAATGTTTTGGGATTTTGGTGAGCATTTAGGTTTGCACGAAAAATCCGAATGGAAAAACCAACCGTGCCATCCGGCTTGTGATTGCGGACGTTTTTTAGAAATTGGGAATAATGTTTTTATGAAATTTGTAAAAACCAATCAGGGATTTACTGAACTTAAGAATAAAAATATTGATTTTGGGGGCGGTCTGGAAAGAATGGTGGTCGCAGTAGCAGATAACCCCGATGTGTTTTTAGGGGATTTGTTTACATTAGCCAAGGAAAAAATTGAAGAGATCGCTAAAAAAAATTATGGCAACAATGAAAATGATACGCGGGCATTCCGCATTATTATGGATCATTTAAGAGGAGCAACTTTTTTAATTAGTGATGGTGCTTTACCGGACAATAAAGACCAGGGATACTTCACTCGCCGATTAATTAGAAGAGCGATTCGTTCCGCTTATAGTTTAAATATCGATGTAAATTTTACTGGCAGTATTGCCCAAGTCTTTATTGATGAATATTCTGGTTATTATCCTAATTTATTGGAGAAAAAAGAGATAATTCTTCAAGAAATGGAAAAAGAAGAATCTAAATTTAGACAAACACTAAAAGGAGGTTTGAAGCAGTTTGAAAAGATGGAAAATGTTGATGGCCAAAAAATATTTGATCTTTATCAAACTTATGGATTTCCAATTGAGTTATCATTTGAAGAGCTAGATAAAAAAGGAATTAAGTATGACAAGTTAAAAATAGAAAGCGAATTTAAAAGTGAGCAAGCAGGGCATCAAGAACTTTCTCGTACTGCTTCAGTCGGTAAATTTAAGGGCGGGTTAGCAGACCATAGTGAAGAGACGACGAAATTACATACCGCGGCGCATTTATTGCTAGCTGCCTTGCGTCAAGTGTTGGGCGAGCATGTTACCCAAAAGGGAAGCAATATTACCCCTGAGAGATTGCGCTTTGATTTTTCTCATACTGATAAAATGACGCCCGAGCAAATTACTAAGGTTGAGGAGTTAGTTAACGAAGTAATTACCGCTAATTTACCGATAACTTGCGAAGAATCATCTCTAGAAGATGCTAAAGAGAGAGGGGCCATGGGAGTCTTTGATTCTAAATATGGGGAGCGAGTTAAAGTTTATACCGCCGCTCAGTTATTGGCAGATGGCAGCCCCGATATTAAGACGGCCTATTCACAGGAAATCTGTGGCGGTCCGCATGTAAATAATACTGGAATATTAGGAAAATTTAAGATTAAGAAAGAGGAATCCTCCAGTGCCGGAGTCAGACGTATAAAGGCGACCCTGGAAGCTTAAAGATTAACTATTGACAACTTGGAAACTTATCTCTATAATGATTTTATTAAGAATATTATATTAAATAAGCGAAAATATTTTTAAAAAAACTTTGATAAGGCTAATCTTGTCTTTATCAAATTTTTTTGTGTTAATGTCAAAAGACATGGGAAACAACAATGAAATAGCCAGTGATTTGAACGCCAAAGATTTTATTGAAATACAAGGCGAAGTATTAGAACTAATGCCAGCCGCTAGTTTTCGGGTAGCCTTAGAAAATGGCCATGAAATTCTGGCTCACCTTTCCGGTAAAATGAGAATGAACCGTATTCGTTTACTTCCGGGTGATAAGGTCAAACTTCAAATCAGCCCTTATGATTTAACTAAGGGACGGATTACCTATCGCCTGTAATTATAAATATAGAATTGTTTTATATATTAAACCTCGCAGTTTAATTAAGAAAGACAAGTAAATAGCATCATATGAAAGTGAGATCCAGTGCTAAGAAAATTTGTAAAGACTGCAAAGTAGTGAGACGCAAAGGTCGGGTCCACGTTATTTGCAAAAACCCTAAACATAAACAAAGACAAGGGTAATTTTTAATATCTATGGCAGTAAGAATAGCGGGAGTTAATATCCCCAATGAAAAAAGAATAGGAATCGCTTTGACTTATATCTACGGAATTGGACGCACTCGTTCCAATAAGATTTTGGAAACCGCCAAGGTTGATAAAGATATCAGAGTCAAAGACTTAGAGGAGTCAGATGTTAATCTTTTAAGAGAATTGGTAGAAAAGAAATTTACGGTTGAAGGTGATTTGCGTCGTGAGGTCCAAAGCAATATCAAGCGTTTGAAAGAAATCGGTTGTTATCGTGGCTTAAGACACGCTAAACACTTACCGGTTAGAGGTCAGAGAACTAAAACTAATAGTCGTACTGTTCGTGGCAATAAGCGCATGACCGCAGTTAGCGGTAAGAGCAAGGCCGGATTACAGAAGACCTAATTAAAATTCTAAGAGTTTAAAATATGTCTGAAGAAGTAAAAAAAGACTTGAGCAAACCAGAGGAAACTTCGCTTCCAGTTGCCGAAAAAACAACTAAGAGTGAAGCCAAGGAAGAGCGCGAAGAAGTGGCTGCCTTTTCTTTTGATTCCTCTAATGAAGAGTTGCCTGAAGAAATCAAGCAGAAACTTGAAAAGAACAGAGTTGCTCGCGCCAAGAAAAAATTAATAAAGAAAAAAAAGAAAAAAACTGCTAGAGTGGTTAAGGTGGGACGTGCTTATATTCAAGCAACCTACAACAACACCATGATTACCCTGGCTGATAATAATGGCGACGTTATTGCCTGGGCTTCTGCCGGCGTGGCCGGATTTAGGGGTGCTAAGAAAGCCACTCCTTACGCCGCGCAAATTATTACTAAAATTGCCGTTCAGAAAGCTAAAGAAGAATACGGTTTGCAAGAAGTAAGCGTTTTTGTTTCCGGTGTCGGTACTGGTCGTGAAGCGGCTATCCGCGCCCTTAATGCTAATGGCTTGGATGTCTCGTCAATTAAGGACACCACTCCGGTTCCTCATAATGGTTGCCGTCCTAAGAAGCCGAGAAGAGTTTAAACTAATCATAATAATATGGGAAGAAATATTGATAATAAATGTAAACAGTGTCGCCGGGTTGGCGAAAAGCTTTTTCTGAAAGGAGAAAGATGTTTTTCTCCAAAATGTGCGATGGTGAAACGTAATTACGCTCCCGGTTTTCATGGTCCTAAAGGACGTAAACGTTTAAGCGATTTCGGAACTCAGTTGACCGAGAAACAGAAAGCGAAAAAATATTATGGAGTTTCGGAAAAGCAATTCCGTTTAACTTTTGAAAAGGCGGCCAAGAAGCAAGGTGATGCCGGTAAGAATTTTTTGAAACTTTTAGAGTCTCGTTTAGATAATGTTGTTTTTAAAGCTGGTTTTGCTAGTTCTCGCGCTCAAGCTCGTCAATTGGTAAATCATGGTCATTTTACGGTTAATGACCGTAAGACTGATATTCCGTCTTTTAGCGTTAAACTTGGACAAACTATTAAAATTAGAAAATCTAGCCAAAAGAGTCCTTATTTTAGAAATGCTAATGAAAAGTTAGCTAAAGCAGAGCGACCAAGTTGGATTGATTTCAATAATACGGAGATGGCCGCGAAGATTTTACATGAACCGAAGGATGAAGATCTTCCCCAAAGCATCAATGTTCATATGATCATTGAATATTATTCAAAATAAAAAAATAATATGCAAAACATCGCTAATCCTAAGAAAATTGATTTTAAAACAATTGATAATCCCAACGAAGGAATCATCACTATTGAGCCTTTATTTCCAGGCTATGGTATGACTTTGGGAAATTCATTACGCCGCGTTCTCTTGTCTTCTTTGCCAGGAGCCGCCGTTATTGGTGTTAAAATTAAAGGTGCTGGTCATGAATTTATGGCTTTACCCCATATTAAGGAGGATGTTTTAGAAATGATTTTGAATTTGAAACAATTAAGACTTAAGGTTTTTACTGAAGAAGAAATTCGTTTAGAATTAAAAGTTAAAGGTAAAAAAGTTGTTACGGCCGGTGATATTACCAAGAACAGCGAGGTAGAAATTAAAAATCCGGATTTAGTAATTGCTAATATTACCGACGAAGCCGGTAGCTTGGAAGCTGAAATTTTAGTGAAAGGCGGACGCGGTTATAAAATGTCTGAAGGTAATAAGAAAGAAAATAAAGAAATTGGTTTCATTGAAATCGATTCCATTTTTTCCCCGGTAACCGTTGTTAGTATTCAAGTTGATAACGCTCGTGTTGGTAAAATGACTAACTGGGATAAGTTGGTTTTGAATGTTAAAACTGATGGCACTATTAGTCCGGAAGATGCTTTTAATGAAGCGATTAAAATATTAGTTGAACAGTATAATGCCTTATTACCAGAAAATATTGGTAAAGAAATGGAAGTTGAGACCGCTAGTCAAGCTGAAGCGGAAGTTGTTGTAGAAGCTGAAGTTGAAGAAGTCGCAGTTGAGGCAGAGGAAGAAATTGTTGAACCAAAAAAAGAAAAAAAAGAAAAAGTTAAAAAACCAAAGAAATAATCAAGACCGTTTATGCGTCACAGAAATAAAAACAAAATTTTAGACCGTGAAAAAGGTCCCCGTGAACTGATGCTTCGAAATTTAGCATCTAGTATTCTTTTATATGAAAAAGTAAAAACAACTAAGGCTAAAGCGCAAGCCGTTAGACCTTTAGTTGAGAGAATGATTACCGCTTCTAAGGCTGGAGATTTAACTGCTCGTCGCGGCTTAATCAAGGTTCTCTTACAAAAGAACGCTATTAAAAAAACTATCGAAGTTCTTGGTGTTCGTTATAAGGAGCGACCAGGGGGCTATACCAGAATCGTTAAGCTGGGAACCAGACAGGGTGATGGTGCTGAGATGGTTCAAATTGAATTAGTATAAAAATATGAAAAATATTGAAAGAAAATTACATCAGCTTGACGCCACTGATCAGACCGTTGGCCGTTTAGCCACTCAAGTTGCCAATTTACTGCATGGTAAAAATAAACCAGAATATCAAGCTCATATTGACATGGGAGATATTGTGGAAGTAAAAAATATTACTAAGATGAAGTTTACCGGTAAAAAAATGGATCAAAAAGAATATTATCATTTTTCCGGTTATATCGGTGGTTTAAAAACTAAAAAAATGTCCGCGGTTTACGCGCTTAATCCGGGAGAAGTTTTACAACGGGCCGTTAGGGAAATGCTTCCTCCGACCAAATTGCGCGTTAATATGCTCAAAAGATTAATCATAAAATAATATGGCAGATAAAAAAACCAAAGACATCGTGGAGGATGAATTTGAAGCGGTGATTGAGGACACTAGTGAAGATGATAAAGAATGGGCCAAGAATGAAACCGTGGTTGAGTTCTCTGGCAAATATATCAAAGCTGTCGGTCGTCGTAAACAAGCGTCCGCTCAGGTTCGTTTATATGAGGACGGTAAAGGTGTGATCATGGTTAATGGTAAGCGCGCCGCTGAATATTTTCAGGGAGAAGGTTTTAATACTATTGTTCAGCCTTTGAAAGTTACCGGTCATAATCGTGATTTCAATTTTTCCGTAATTGTTGGTGGTGGTGGTAAATTTGGTCAGGTTGATGCCGTTAAATTAGGTATCGCCCGGGCTATTTTTGCGCTTGACCCTAACACTAAGGAAGCTTTGAAGGTTAATGGCTTTTTAACTCGTGACCCTAGACAAGTTGAAAGAAAGAAACCGGGTTTGAGAAAAGCCAGAAAAGCCCCCCAATGGAGCAAACGTTAATTTTTATATCTTTAGAAACAGCGGTTTATTAAGCCGCTGTTTTTTGTTATAATAATTAGTATGAATGATATATCCGAACAAGCTTACAGATTAATTAAGAAGAATAAGAAACAGATAATTAATCAATTTATTCCCGAAAGCGCAAGTACTAACAAGCGGCCTATTTTTATGTTTATGGCAGGAGCTCCTGGGGCCGGGAAAACCGAATTCTCTAAAAATTTGATTAAAATTTTAACGAAAAAGATTGTTGTTAACGGCATGATTAGAATTGATGCCGATGAGATAAGAGAATTATTCCGTGATATTGGTTATAATGGTAAAAATTCCGACTTATTTAAGCGGGGATGTATAAAAGGCGTGGAAATTCTTTATGACCGTTGTTTAAAAAAGAAATACCACACAGTTTTAGATGGAACCCTTTCTTTTGTTAATATTGCCAGAAGAAACATTGATGCCGCTTTAAAAGTAGGAGCGAAGGTATTTATTGTATATGTTTATCAAGACCCAGTAATTGCTTGGGGTTTTTCTCAAATTCGAGAGCAAAAGGAAGGCAGAAGGATTGAAAAGGCTTTTTTTGTTAAATCTTTGTTTGATTCCATTAAAAATGTTAATATGCTTAAACAAGAGTATGGGAATAAAATAGAGGTTTGGCTAGTAGAAAAAAACTTTGCGCATAATGTAGAAAATATTAAATACAACGTTGATAATATTGACAGTTATTTAAAAATCGCCTATAATAGCGATACTTTAATAAATATATTATATGAGTAAAATTAATAATAAAAATAGTTTTTTTGGTTTAAATTCAGCCGACAAAACCAAAATTGTTAAAAAAGCTGCCGTTTTAGCCAATAAAGAACAGTTAGCTTTAGTAGAAAAACATGGCGGAGCCTCTATTATCAGAGACTATTGTAAATGTAACTAATAGTTTTTTTAAACGCCCTGTTATTGGGGCGTTTTTTTGTATAAAATATGAAAGTCGGTAATGAAAAAATAATTATTATAAAAAGTGCCAATATCTTAGATTTATCAAGAATAGCTTATTTAACAAAAATAGCTTACAGAAGCCCTTACAAGAAAAATGCGGCAGTTACTAAGCCTCATGAGGCAGAAGATATTGTGCAAAATTTTTTATCTAAAAAAATTAAGATTTTGGTTGCTTCGTTAAACGGAAAAATTGTCGGAGCGATTAAATGCGAAGTGCGCGATAAACATAATTTATATTTATATCAATTGGCAGTCCTTAAAACCTTTCGTTGTTTAGGCGTCGGAAAGGCTTTGATTGAAAGAGCGGAGCTGTCAGCAAAAAAACAGGGTTGCATTAAAGTCTTATTAGATTGTTCTAAGGAAAAGCATCTCGATGAATATTATAAGAAATTAGGGTATAATATTTATAATATTATTAAACATGAAAAATATACGGCTATTCACATGTTTAAGAAGATAAAATAGATTGTGTAATATGGACACCTTATTAGAAAAATTAAAAGAACTGCAAGATCGCTTTTTAAAATTGAAAGCGCTTTTAAATATTGATGAGCAAATTATTCAAGTTAAGGCTTTGCGTTTAGAGATGGAGGCGCCAGATTTTTGGGATAATCAAGCCGAAGCGGTTAAGACCAGTCAAGAGGCAGAAGAGCTCAGCAGCGCTATTAAGTATTGGACGGAAATGGGCCAAGAAATTACTGATGCTCAAGAGCTGGCCCTTTTAGCTCAACAGGAAGCTCATGGTGATTTAACTGAAGAATTAGAACAGAAATATGCGGAATTAGAGCAAAAATTTTCGCACGCCGAGTTTTTATCGCTCTTTTCCAGGCCGTATGATAGAGCTAATGCTATTATCTCCATTCATGCCGGTACGGGCGGCGTAGACGCTCAGGATTGGGCTCAGATGCTTGAGCGGATGTATTTACGCTTTGCGGAACGTCAGGGTTTTAAAGTAGAAATTTTAGACAGGAATTACGGCAATGAAGCGGGAATCAAAAGTGTTGATTTACGTATTGCTGGCCAATATGCTTATGGTTACTTAAAAAGCGAAAATGGTGTCCATCGTTTGCTTCGTAATTCGCCTTTTAACGCCGATGGTTTGCGTCAGACTTCGTTCGCGCTGGTAGAAGTTATCCCGGAAATTGCCGATGAGGGGGCGGTCGTTATTAAAGATGAAGATATTAGGATTGATGTTTTTCGCTCCAGCGGTCCGGGCGGGCAAAGCGTTAACACGACCGACTCGGCCGTTAGGATTGTTCATTTGCCAACTGGAATTACTGTCGCCTGCCAAACGGAACGCTCGCAGCACCAAAATAAAGAAAATGCTTTTAAAATTTTGCGCGCTAAATTAAATCAGCGTTTGTTAGAAGAAAGGGAGGCTCAAGAAAAGAAACTAAAAGGCGATGTTCAGAAAGCGGAATGGGGCAAACAAATTCGTTCTTACTTTCTCTATGGTAATAAGTTAGTTAAAGATCATCGTAGTGAATATGAGACTTCTAACGTGGAAGCAGTTTTAGATGGTGACTTAGAACAATTTATGGAAGCCTATTTAAGATTTTTAAAGAAGTAATTTTCGTGTGGGATTTATAGATTTTATCCTTGCTTCATTACTAGTTAGCTAAAATGCCCTTCAGAGAGGGCATTTATGTTATCTAAATCTAAGATATTTTTTGGGGCTAATTTAATTTTCATCTTGTTTATTTTTGTTCGCGGTTTTAATGACCGTGCTTTTTTGGCGATCCCGCAAAGCGGAGAAGCGGCTTATTATAACGGCCAGAAATTAGATTTTAAAGGTCGGGTTTGTGAAGAAGCGGATGTTAATTACAAAAGTCGACGTTTAACCGTTTGCGCTGGCAGTCGGGTTTTAGTGACGACTAATCTTTATCCCGAATATGATTACGGTGATTTTTTGGAACTTAGCGGTTTAGTGCAAAAGCCGGAGGAATTTAATGGTTTTGATTATGAACGTTATTTAGCGCGCTACGATATTTATTCCGTCATGTATTATCCAAAAATTTCGTTGGTTGATGGGACTATGACTGAGAGCCAAAAAATATATCTAGTCCTTTTAAAATTAAAAGGGAAAATTAAAGCGACGATTGATCGTTCTTTGCCCGAACCTGAAGCCGGATTAGCGGACGCGCTGCTACTTGGTTATCGGCGAACAATATTACCGGAAGACGCTGATTTATTCGCCCGCGTTGGCTTAAGTCATTTAATTGCTATTTCCGGTTCCCATATTACAATTTTGAGCGCCATGGTTTTAAATGCCGCTTTATTTATTGGTTTACGGCGACGCTTGGCCTTGAAAGTGGTAATGGCTTTTTTAATTATTTATCCGCTTATTACCGGTTTAAGTGCTTCGGCCGTGCGCGCCTCAATTATGGGAGGATTAATATTTTTAGCATTTTATTATGGTCGCTTGTCATTAATTATTAGGGCGCTAGTTTTTTCGGCGACCCTAATGTTAATTGCTAATCCGCGTTTGCTGCGAGATGATATTGGTTTTCAACTTTCCTTTGCGGCGGTAAGCGGAATAATTTATATTTATCCATTTTTTTCTAAGTTGGCGCCAGCCATAAAAAAGAAATTTCCCGGGCTGACAGGAAAATTATTATCGGCTTTTTGGGAGATATTTAGTTTGACGCTCGCTTGTCAATTAGCGGTTTTGCCGATTATGCTTAGTAATTTTAAACAGTTTTCCTTAATTTCTTTTGTCGCTAATCCGGCGGTAATTTGGATATTTCCATTTTTGCTCGCCGCTTTAATTATTCCGATTATCCCGGCGGTAGTTTTTCCAGTACTGGGTCCTTGGTTATTTGCACCCGCTTATTTAATGTTGAAATTTATTTTTGTGGCGGCTCATTTTTTTGCGTTGCCTTCTTGGGCGGCGATAACTATCAATTAAATCCAAACAAAAATCCCGCTCTACTAGCGGGATTTTTAGATTTCAAAATTTGTAGGTTTATTTTTTGGTCTTAGCGGGTGCTTTGACAGGTTTAGCCTTAACATTCTTAGCAAGTTTCACAATTTTCTTACCAGTCTTTCTGGCAATTCCGGTTTCGCCAACCTTAAGAGCTGGTTTTCTTTTAGTTTTAACTCTAATTGGTTTAGCCATGGTTCTCATACAGGAAGTACAAACTTTAACTTTAACACCTTCAATAACCTTGCTTTGCAAGTTGATATTCTGTCTTTTTAGAGTTTGAATCTTGGAGTGAGAACGGCTAGCGCCTTTAGTTGCTCCGCGTCCGCATAAATCACATTTTTTTGCCATATAGGTTCATTTGATAATTTTAATGGTTTTATTCTAACAACATTTTTAAAATTAATCAAGTTATGTTATAGTTTTTATATATGATAGAAATATTTCAAATAATAGTCCTTATTTTGTCGGCCGTAATTCACGAATATTTGCATGGATATGTGGCTCATCAGCTAGGTGATGATACCGCTAAAAATGCTGGTCGCCTGACAATAAACCCGCTCGTACACCTAGAATGGTTTGGTTCTTTTTTCTTGCCCTTGATGATGGTTTTGTCTCATATGCCGTTTTTAATCGCTTGGGCTAAACCGGTGCCTTATAATCCTTATAATTTAAGGGATAAAAAATATGGGGAAGCAAAAGTAGCGATTGCCGGTCCTTTGGGCAATATTGCCATCGCTTTATTTTTTGGACTTTGTCTCAAATTTCTTCCTTTTTTCAGTTTAAATTTTTCCGGCCTGTTAAGCGTGATAATTTATATCAATTTACTTTTAGCTGTCTTTAATTTGCTCCCAATTCCACCGCTAGATGGCTCTAAAATTTTAGCCTTGTTTCTGCCCCCGCATGTTAAAGAAAAATATATGCGCTCGGAAAGAATAGGCTTTGTCTTTGTGATTATTGTAGTTATGCTTTTTCCGTTGTTTATTTCCGCGCCGGTTAACTTCTTGTTTAAACTGATTGCGGGGTAATATTTTTAAATAAAAAATTATGTCAAAACCTTTAAAAGTTGTAATTGTTATTTTCAGTAGTTTAATAGCAATTATTATTTTATTTTCAACTTGGGTTATCTGGACAGTTAAAAACGATTTCAATGATAGAATTAATGAGCTCGCTAGATGTAAAGCAGCCTGTGCCTCTGGAGACACTTCTGATAAGACATTAGAATGCCAAGTCGATGATATGATTTTTACGTTAGATCAATTTTGTTTTATGTATGGCTATAATACTTATAAAGAAGAATCAACGATTAGCAATAGCACCCTGTTTAGAGATTTTGAAGATAAAGG
>Ga0075530_1000649_pt1 | contig 16476 bp, 13 predicted proteins | sample NGEPerD_2_FD_75101 | JGI IMG/M metagenome (GOLD analysis project Ga0075530, IMG submission 75101) | Arctic peat soil microbial communities from the Barrow Environmental Observatory site, Barrow, Alaska, USA - NGEE PermafrostL1-D | ecosystem: Environmental > Terrestrial > Soil > Wetlands > Peat ... | reverse complement strand
GGTCATCGGGGTTGACGTCAACGCCGACACCGTCGCGGCCGTCAACGCCGGTCGCGAGCCGTTCCCGGGCGAGACCGACCTGCAGACCAAGCTCGCGGCGGCGGTGTCCGCGGGGCTGATGACGGCCACCACGGACTACACCAAGGCGGTGCCCGGAGCCGACGTCGTCGTCGTCGTCGTGCCGCTGTTCGTCGACGGCGAGGGCAAGCCCGACTACGGCTGGATGGACTCCGCCACCCACGACATCGGCGCCAACCTCACCGCGGGCACGCTCATCTCGTATGAGACGACGCTCCCGGTCGGCACCACCCGCGAACGCTGGACCCCGATGCTCGAGGCCGACTCAGGACTCAAGCAGGGCACCGACTTCCACGTCGTCTTCAGCCCCGAGCGGGTGCTCACTGGCCGCGTCTTCGCCGATCTGCGCAAGTACCCCAAGCTGATCGGCGGACTGACTGCCGCCGGCGCCAAGCTCGGCACGGAGTTCTACGAGGCCGTGCTCGACTTCGACGACCGGCCCGATCTCGACCGCGCCAACGGCGTCTGGGACCTCGGCAGCGCTGAGGCGTCCGAGCTGGCCAAGCTGGCCGAGACGACCTACCGCGACGTCAACATCGGTCTGGCCAACCAGTTCGCCATCTTCGCGGCGAGCCACAGCATCGACATCTTCCAGGTCATCGCGGCCAGCAACTCCCAGCCATACAGCCACATTCACCTGCCCGGTATCGCCGTGGGTGGCCACTGCATCCCGGTCTACCCCCGGCTGTATCTGCACAACGACCCCAGCGCGACAGTCGTCCGTTCGGCCCGCGCGGCCAACGCGGCCATGCCGGAATACACGGTGGCTCTGCTCGAGGGTGCCTACGGGGACCTGAAGGGCGCCCGCGTCGTGGTTCTCGGCGCGGCATACCGCGGCGGGGTCAAGGAGACGGCGTTCTCGGGCGTCTTCCCCACGGTGGCCGCTCTCGAGTCGCGTGGAGCCCTGGTTACCGTCCACGACCCGCTGTACTCCGACGACGAGCTCGCCGCGCTGAAGCTGACGGCGTACCAGCAGGGCGACGCCGTCGACGCGGCCGTCGTGCAGACCGACCACGCCGACTACAAGACGTTGCGCGCTGCCGACCTGCCCGGCGTCAAGGTGCTGGTCGATGGTCGACGGGTCACCTCGCCCGACGACTGGGCCGGTGTGACGCACCGAACCGTCGGTGTTGCCGTCACGTAGGACCGTCCATGGGCGTGGCCGTCACGTAGGCCCATCCGCGTCTGTTCGCTCACGTCTGCGCACGCAGGGCTGTGCGCTCAGGGCGAACATGCGCGGTTCCGGGGACTTCCCCGGCGGGGTCGGGCGTTAGGGTCAACGACGGGGCCGAGAGGTCCTGGATCCAGTCGGAGCGATCGAGACAGATGGAGACATGGTGAGCCACAGCAACGAGATCGTCGCAGCGGCCAACGGGCAGATGGCCGGCTTGGACGACCACATCTACAACCGCCTGCTCAAGGAGCGGATCATCTTCCTTGGCTCCGAGGTGCGCGATGAGAACGCCAACGCCATCTGCGCCCAGCTGCTGCTTCTGGCGGCCGAGGACCCGGCGAAGGACATCTGGCTCTACATCAACTCGCCCGGCGGCTCGGTGACGGCCGGGATGGCCATCTACGACACGATGCAGTGGGTTCCCAACGACGTGGCCACGGTCGCCATGGGCCTGGCCGCGAGCATGGGTCAGTTCCTGCTCAGCGCCGGCGCGGTCGGCAAGCGCTACGCCACGCCGCACGCCCGCGTGATGATGCACCAGCCGTCCGGCGGCATCGGCGGCACGGCCTCGGACATCAAGATCCAGGCCGAGCAGATGTTGCACATCAAGAAGCAGATGGCCGAGCTCATCGCTCAGCACACCGGCCAGGACCTCGACCAGATCGAGGCAGACTCCGACCGCGACCGCTGGTTCACCGCCGAGGAGGCGATGGCCTACGGCTTCGTCGACCACGTCTTCACGCACGCCGGCGAAGCGCCCGGTGGCGCCGGCACCATCGCCTGACCCCCCGCCATACAAAGAGTTTGGAGAAACCGTGATCAACCAGATCAACAGCCCGTATGGCGGCCTGCAGGTTCCCGTGCCTTCCAGCCGTTACATCCTCCCGCAGTTCGAGGAGCGCACGTCCTACGGGATGAAGCGCACCGACCCTTACACCAAGCTCTTCGAGGACCGCATCATCTTCCTCGGCGTGCAGGTCGACGACGCGTCTGCTGACGACGTCATCGCCCAGCTGCTGGTGCTCGAGAGCCAGGACCCCGACCGCGACATCCTGATGTACATCAACTCACCGGGTGGCTCGTTCACCGCGATGACGGCGATCTACGACACCATGCAGTACCTCCGGCCCGACATCCAGACGTTCGTCATCGGCCAGGCCGCCTCGGCGGCGGCGGTGCTGCTCGGAGCAGGGGCGCCCGGCAAGCGTTTCGCCCTGCCGAACGCGCGGATCCTGATCCACCAGCCGGCGATGGAGGGGCTGGGCGGCATGGCCAGCGACCTCGAGATCCAGGCCAACGAGGTGCTGCGCATGCGCACCTGGCTCGAGGAGACCCTGGCCCATCACACCGGTCGCACCGTGGAGCAGATCGAGAAGGACATCGAGCGCGACAAGATCCTGTCCGCTGACCAGGCCAAGGAGTACGGCCTGATCGACGAGGTGCTGATCAGCCGCAAGGCCTCGAGCGACGCCTGACGGCGACGTGTTCGCCCTCAGCGATAACTTGTTCGCCCTCGGCGGAACGACGGTGACGATGACGCGACACCGGCGTTCAATAGGAGCGTTGGCCTGCGTGAGCAGGTAGCGTCGACGCGGGATAGATCGGAGCAGCAAGAGGGCAGCGACAGCTGAGCCGGTGGAGTTCTCACCGGTGATGTATTGAGCAGGACCGACCGGAAGGATCGCCTCGTGGCACGCATCGGAGATGGCGGCGACCTGCTCAAGTGCTCGTTCTGTGGAAAGAGCCAGAAACAGGTCAAGAAGCTCATTGCCGGGCCCGGCGTCTACATCTGCGACGAGTGCATCGACCTGTGCAACGAGATCATCGAGGAAGAGCTCGCCGAGACATCCGAGCTGGGCCTCGACGAGCTGCCCAAGCCACGCGAGATCTTCGAGTTCCTCGAGGAGTTCGTGATCGGTCAGGACCCGGCCAAGCGGGCGCTCTCGGTGGCCGTCTACAACCACTACAAGCGGATCCAGGCGGGCGAGACGGCCAGCAAGAAGGACGCCGAGGCCGTCGACATCTCCAAGTCCAACATCCTGCTGATCGGGCCGACCGGATGCGGCAAGACGTATCTCGCCCAGACCCTGGCCCGCATGCTCGACGTCCCGTTCGCCATCGCTGACGCGACCGCGCTGACGGAGGCCGGCTATGTCGGCGAGGACGTCGAGAACATTCTGCTCAAGCTGATCCAGGCCGCTGACTATGACGTCAAGAAGGCCGAGACCGGCATCATCTACATCGACGAGATCGACAAGATCGCCCGCAAGAGCGAGAACCCGTCGATCACCCGCGACGTGTCCGGCGAGGGCGTGCAGCAGGCGCTCCTGAAGATCCTTGAGGGTACGACCGCGTCGGTGCCGCCGCAGGGTGGGCGCAAGCACCCGCACCAGGAGTTCATCCAGATCGACACGACCAACGTGCTCTTCATCGTCGGTGGCGCGTTCGCCGGCCTCGAGAAGCTGATCGAGTCGCGGTCGGGCAAGAAGGGCCTTGGCTTCGGCTCGCAGCTGCATACCGTCAAGGACGTCGGCCAGACCTATGGCGACGTGATGCCCGAGGACCTGATGAAGTTCGGCCTCATCCCTGAGTTCGTCGGTCGGCTGCCGGTCATCACCACCGTGACGCCGCTGGACCGTGACGCGCTCGTCCGCATCCTGACCGAGCCGCGCAACGCCCTCGTCAAGCAGTACGTGCGCATGTTCGAGATCGACAGCGTCGAGCTCGAGTTCACCCCCGAAGCGATCGAGGCCGTCGCCGATCAGGCGATGTTGCGCGGCACCGGCGCTCGCGGGCTCCGGGCGATCATGGAAGAAGTGCTCCTGCCGGTCATGTTCGACGTCCCCAGCGACGATGACATCACCCGGGTGGTCATCACCCGCGAGGTCGTCCTCGACAACGTCAACCCGACGATCGTGCGCCGCGAGGTCCGGGCGCCACGGGCCAAGCGTCCTCCGCGCAAGGAATCCGCCTGAGGCCCTGACGCCTGCGGCTGACGCGTGGGACTCTGACACGTGAGGCCCTGATACGTGAGGGAGTGACGTGTCCACAGACGTTCCGTTCCACCTCGGTCGAGGTGACACAGGCCCGGTCCAACAGAGCTCCGTCACGTGCGGGTCAGCGTCACTGACCGTTGCCAGGATGCTGGTCAGCCCAGAGTTCGGGCAGTGGATCGTCGACGGCATCGACCCCAAGGGTGGCCCGACCGACCCCCGCTCGGAGGCGCAGAGATTCGCCGAGCATGAGGGCGAGGTCATGAACCGTACCAACGGGATTCGCGCCGCCGGGGGAAAGCTCAACGTCCCCTGGCCTCGCGCGCTCGGCACACCGCCATGGGGAGCGGAGAAAGAGCTGGAGTTCGGTGCGGGCCGTCCGGGTGCGGCATACGCGATGCGGTTGGTGCGGCTGGGCTCGAAAGACGCGCTGCACGACGCGTATCGCGACCTGATGCGGCTAGTCCGCGAGGATCTGCCGGCGTTGCTGTACATCGGAAACGCCTGGGTGCCCCGGCACGTCACGCTCGTGCTTCCCGGCGGCGACGGTGGTGGTGGTGCCGAAGTCGGTGGCGGTGTCGGCGGAAGTGGCGGTGGGGGACTCGACGTCTACGACCCCGCGACCGGCTCGGTGACCGAGCTCGATCCGGAGCGGTTCGCCAGTCGCACGCTCGGTATCGCGGGCTGGAACGTCCCCTGGATCACCGTCCAGCCCCGCTGATCTGACCTTCCCTTCCTTGCCGCACCGAACACCGCGGATCGCGCGTTTTGGGGCCTGACGGCGCCGGAAACGCGCGATCCGCGGTGTTCGGTCGAGGGGTTAGGGCTTGGGCTCGATGGGCGCCAGCACGATGTCGCGAACCTCGAACGTGTCTGCCTGCTGGTAGTCGAGGATCGCGATACGCCCGGCAGCGGTCAGATCCTCGGCGGCGAGCCGGATCTGCTCCAGGGTGACCGACGGTCCGGTCAACACGGCCCTTTCCACGTCGGCCTTCATGCCGACCTTGGCCTCGGACTTGGCCTTGCGGACCCCGGCAAGCGCAGCGCCAACGGCCCCAAGGATAGCCGGGTCAGCATGCGCCGCAACGGTATCCAGTTCACCCGAGACGGGCCAGGCGGCGCGGTGGATGGATCCATCGTGCTGCCAGGACCACACCTCTTCGGTGGCATAGGGCACGAAGGGCGCGAGCAGTCGCAGCAGGACGTCGAGGGCGATCCGCAGCGACGCGCGGGCGGAGGCGGCGGCCTCGTCGCCCTGGCCTCCATAGGCCCGTTCCTTGACCAGCTCGAGGTAGTCGTCGCAGAAGGTCCAGAAGAAAGCCTCGGTGACCTCGAGCGCGCGGGTGTGGTCGTAGGCGTCGAAACCCTTGGTGGCCTTGACGATGACGTCGGCGAGGCCGGCCAGCATCGCCCGGTCGATGGGCTTGGTGACGGCGGCATGGAGATCGCCGTCGACCTCGCCCCTGAGCTGAATGTCGGCTTCGCCCCTGGGCTGGATGTCGGTTTCACCGAAGGAGAGCGCGAACTTGCTGGCGTTGAGCACCTTGATGGCCAGCCGGCGCCCGACCTTCATCTGACCGGTGTCGTACGCGGCGTCGGTGCCCAGCCGCGCGGAGACGGCCCAGTAGCGCACGGCGTCGGCGCCGTGCTGCACGACGACGTCCTCGGGCGTCTCGGCGTTGCCCTTGGACTTGGACATCTTCTTGCGATCCGGGTCGAGGATCCAGCCGCTGATGGCCGCGTGCTTCCACGGGATCGAGTTGTGCTGGAGGTGGGCGCGCACGACCGTCGAGAAGAGCCAGGTGCGGATGATGTCCTGGCCCTGGGCCCGGACGTCCATCGGGAAGATGGTGTCGAAGAGCTCGGTGTCACCGCGCCAGCCGGCCGCGATCTGCGGGCTGAGCGAGGAGGTCGCCCACGTGTCCATGACATCCGGGTCGCCGATGAACCCGCCGGGCTCGCCCCGCTGGGCCGCCGAGTATCCGGGCGGGACGTCGGCGAACGGGTCCACCGGGAGCTGATCCGCGCTGGGCACGATCGGGTGGTCGTGGTCGGGCTCGCCGTCGACGTCCAGGGGGTACCAGAGCGGGATGGCACAGCCGAAGAACCGCTGGCGGCTGATCAGCCAGTCACCGTTGAGGCCGTTGACCCAGTTCTCGTAGCGGGTGCGCATGAACGCGGGGTGGAACTCGATCTCCTTGCCTCGCTGGATCAGCGCAGCCCTCAGGTCGTCGTCCCGGCCGCCGTTGCGGATGTACCACTGGCGCGATGTCACGATCTCTAGCGGCTTGTCGCCCCGCTCGTAGTAGTTGGCCTTGCGCTGGGTCGGGGTCGGCTCGCCGTCCAGGTCGCCGGAGACGCGCAGGGCGTCGACGACCGCGGTGCGCGCGCCGAAGGTCGTCTTCCCGGCGAACGCGGCGAAGATGGCCTGTCCCTCTTCGGTCGGGATCCATTCTGGCGTCTCTGCCTGGATCCGGCCGTTGCGCTGGATGATCGAGCGGGTCGGCAGCTGAAGCTCGCGCCACCACTGCACGTCGGTGAGGTCACCGAAGGTGCAGCACATGGCGATGCCCGAGCCCTTGTCCGGCTCGGCGAGGTAGTGCGCGACCACCGGGATCTCGACCCCGAACAGGGGCGAGGTGACGGTGGTACCGAACAGACCGGCATAGCGCTTGTCATCGGGGTGGGCGATCAGCGCGACCACTGAGGGGAGCAGCTCGGGGCGCGTGGTCTCGATGTGGATGGCGGCTCCGCCGGGGGCATGGAACGCGACCCGGTGGAAGTGACCTGGGTAGTCGCGCGCCTCGAGCTCGGCCTGCGCCACCGCGGTCTGGAACGTCACGTCCCACAGCCCTGGCGCGTCGGCCTGGTAGGCCTCGCCACGCGCCAGGTTGCCCAGGAACGCCTCCTGCGCCACGGCTCGTGAGTGGGTGTCGATGGTGCGGTAGTTGATGTCCCAGTCCCAGGAGAAGCCGAGCCGCCGGAACAGTGACTCGAACGTCTTCTCGTCCTCGACGGTCAGCACATCGCACAGCTCGATGAAGTTGCGGCGGCTGATCGGCAGCTGGTCCGACATCTTGGGGCTCTTGCCCTTGCCGGTGTCGCCCTGCTGCGGCGGGACGAAACCCTCGATGTACGGCTGGGTCGCGTCACCACGCACCCCGTAGTAGTTCTGGACCCGACGCTCGGTCGGCAGGCCGTTGTCGTCCCAGCCGATCGGGTAGAAGACCTCGAACCCGGCCATCCGCTTGTAACGGGCCAGGCAGTCCGTGTGGGTGTAGGAGAACACGTGGCCCACGTGCAGCGACCCGCTTGCCGTCGGCGGGGGAGTGTCGATCGAAAAGACACGGTCTCGCGGTAGCGCAAGCGCTGCAGCCCGGTCAAAGGTGTAGGTGCCCTGCTCAGCCCATACCCGCGCCCACTTGTCCTCGAGACCGTCGACTGACGGCTTGTCGGGCATGGTCACGGCGCGGTGCTGGCGAGCGGGGTCAGTCATGGCTCGATCCTCCCAGATGGCGCCAGCGCCGCAGGCCAAGGGTGCGCAGCGCAGGCGGATCTCCCGGAAGGGGATCAGAACTCAGAGCAGCCCGAGCAGGAGCCGCAGGGCGAGGTCGACCTCGACCATCTCGTGGGCGGAAAGCCGACCGACGATGCCTCCGAGCCGCAGCTCTCCATCGACGGCGGCCATCTGGTCGACCAGCACCTTGGTGGTCGAACCGCCAAAGTCGATCTCAGGTCTGAAGACCGCTGGCGCTGCCCGGGTCGAGGTGGGGGCGACAATCACCGTCGACAAGAGGATGGGGCCCTGAAGCTCGACGGCGTATCGCATGCCCTTCTGGTCGTGCCCTCGTGCGTTCTTGGCTGCCTGCAGGCGATAGACGTCACCACGCACGGATCTCGTCCATCTCCTGGGCGATGGCTGCCAGCTCGGCCTGGTCTTCGGGATCGTTGCGCAAGCGCTCGGCGTCCGCAACAGCGCGGGCGTAAAGATCCTCGAGGTAGCTCTTGTGGATCAGCTCGCGCAACACCTCGGAGGTCTTGCGTCCCCGAGTCAGGGCCCGAAGCTCCTCCGTGGTGCGCTCATCCGGCCGGAAGCTGATCGTCTGAGTCATGTAAACAATTGTAATACACATGAGTGACATCTGGCGGGGCCCTCGATCGTTGACGGCGCGACCAGGCGTTCGATACGACCAGATACGACCAGAACCGCACGAATCGGTTCGAGCAGCGGAGGCGGCTAGACTGCGCGGCATAGGCATTGACCCGGCTATCACCGGCGAGCCTCCGGAAGAACGGGCGCGCAAGCACACGGCATACGACGTGGCTCGCGAGTCTCACTAGAACCGGACGGGTGGGCCCGTGAGCGCCTCAGACCAGAGCGGTCGTATTGCCGCCCTCCCACCAGAGGGTGTCCGTGCGGCAAGCGAGGTGGTACCGCGGTGCCGTTCAGACCGCAGGCGGGCTTCCCGGAGCCCGCGCTGTGACTGGTTGACATCGTCCTCGTGGTGACAGCGTTACCCACGATGACAAAGACGGAGATGTGCCGATGACCTACCCCAAGGTCGACTTCCTGCCCGATCAGACCACTGCTGACCACGCCGCGCGCGTCGGTGTGGTGGCGAGCCCGAAGTTCCCCGAGATCGAGGAGCGCATCCTCAAGTACTGGGACGACGACGGCACCTTCATGGCCTCGGTCGAGGCGCGCGACCCGGGTGAGGACGGTGAGAACGAGTTCGTCTTCTACGACGGCCCGCCGTTCGCCAACGGCCTGCCGCACTACGGCCACCTGCTCACCGGATACGTCAAGGACCTCATCCCGCGCTACCAGACCATGCGGGGCCGCCGGGTCGAGCGCCGGTTCGGCTGGGACACCCACGGGCTGCCGGCCGAGCTGGAGGCGCAGCGGGTGCTGGGCCTGAAGACCAAGGGCGAGATCCTCGAGCTGGGCATCGAGGAGTTCAACGCCGCGTGCCGCGAGTCCGTCCTGAAGTACACCGACGACTGGCAGGCCTATGTGCATCGCCAGGGTCGCTGGGTCGACTTCGAGCACGACTACAAGACGCTGAACCCGGACTACATGGAGTCGGTCATCTGGGCGTTCAAGACGTTGTACGACAAGGGTCTGGTCTATGAGGGCTACCGCGTCCTGCCCTACTGCTGGAACGACGAGACGCCGCTGTCCAACCATGAGCTGCGGATGGACGACGACGTCTACCAGATGCGCCAGGACCCGGCGGTCACCGTCGGCTACCGGCTCGACAGCGGTGAGCTGGCGCTGGTCTGGACGACGACCCCGTGGACCCTGGTGAGCAACCTGGCGATGGCGGTGAACACCGACGTCGACTATGTCGTGGTCGAGGGCGACATCAACGGTGGCGACGAGCGATACCTGTTGGCAGAGGCGAGGGTTGCGTCATACAGCCGCGAGCTCGGTGAGGACGCCAGCGAGCGGATCGTGCAGCGGCTCAAGGGATCCGATCTGCTCGGACGCCACTACACACCGCCGTTCAGCTACTTCGTCGGACACGCGAATGCCCACCGGATCCTGGCCGCGGACTACGTCACGATCGACGACGGCACGGGAATCGTGCACATCGCGCCGGCCTTCGGTGAAGAGGACAAGGTCGTCACCGACGCCGCCGACATCGAGCCGGTCGTCCCCGTCGGCCCGGACGGCAAGTTCACCGCCCCGGTCGTGGACTACGAAGACATGCTGGTCTTCGACGCCAACCTGGCGATCATCGACCACCTCAAGGCACGCACGGAGGGCAGGACCGAGGCGGGCGCCGCCGGTTCGACGACCCCCGGCACGGTGCTGCTGCGCCGAGAGACCTACGACCACTCCTACCCGCACTGCTGGCGCTGCCGCCAACCGCTGATCTACATGGCGGTGTCGAGCTGGTTCGTCGAGGTGACCAAGGTCCGGGACCGCATGGTCGAGCTCAACGAGCAGATCACGTGGGTGCCCGAACACGTCAAGCACGGGCAGTTCGGCAAGTGGCTGTCCAACGCGCGCGACTGGTCGATCAGCCGAAACCGCTTCTGGGGCAGCCCGATTCCGGTGTGGCAGTCCGACGACCCGACGTACCCGCGGACCGATGTCTATGGCTCGTTCGAGGAGCTCCGGCGCGACTTCGGCGTCACGGTCACCGACCTGCACCGGCCCTTCATCGACCGGCTGACCCGGCCCAACCCGGACGACCCCACCGGTCGGTCGACGATGCGCCGTGTCCCGGACGTGCTCGATGTGTGGTTCGACTCCGGCTCGATGTCGTTCGCCCAGGTGCACTACCCGTTCGAGAACGCCGAGTGGTTCGAGAACCACTTCCCGGGCGACTTCATCGTCGAGTACATCGGCCAGACCCGCGGCTGGTTCTACACGATGCACGTCCTGGCGACCGCCCTGTTCGACCGGCCTGCGTTCTCCTCGTGCGTCAGCCACGGCGTCGTCCTGGGCAACGACGGCCTGAAGATGAGCAAGTCGCTGGGCAACTACCCGAGCGTCTCCGAGGTCTTCGACCGCGATGGCGCAGATGCCATGCGCTGGTTCCTGATGTCCAGCCCGATCCTGCGCGGTGGCAACCTCATCGTCACCGAGCCGGGCATCCGCGATGGGGTCCGGCGGGTGCTGCTCCCGCTATGGAGCTCGTGGTACTTCTTCTCGTTGTACGCCAACGCTGCTCAAGGCGGCGCCGGCTATGAGGCCAAGTGGTCCACCGCGTCGGAGGACGTTCTTGACCGCTACCTGCTGGCCAAGCTGCGCCGCTTCGTCGAAGAGGTCCAGAAGCAGCTCGACACGTATGACGTCGCATCCGCGTGCGAGTCCGTGCGCGGCTTCCTCGACGTGCTCTCCAACTGGTACATCCGTCGCTCGCGTGACCGGTTCTGGGATGGCGAGAGCGCCTCGTCCACCGAGGCGTTCGACACTTTGTACACGACGCTCGAGGTCATCACCCGGGTGACCGCCCCGCTGCTGCCGTTCACGACCGAGGAGATCTGGCGCGGCCTGACGGGAGCCCGTTCGGTGCACCTGACCGACTGGCCGGACTCCACCGACCTGCCCGCGGATGACGAGCTGGTAGAAGCGATGGACCGTGCTCGCGAGATCTGTTCGGTGGCCTCCGGTCTGCGCAAGGCGGGCGGGCTCAGGAACCGCCTTCCCCTTCAGGACCTCACCGTCGTCACCAATGACGCCGCGGCGCTCGACTCCTTCGCCGCGATCGTTGCGGACGAGATCAATGTCAGGACCGTCACGTTGGTGGACCTCGACCAGGCCAGCGAGTCAGACTTCGGCGTCTCGCGGAAGCTGACCGTGAACGCCAGGGCAGCCGGTCCGCGTCTGGGCAAGAACGTTCAGCTCGCCATCAAGGGCAGCAAGAGTGGCGACTGGTCGATGTCCGAGGACGGCACCGTCGTCGCCGGCGGCCTGGCCCTTGTCGAGGGGGAGTACTCCCTCGAAGCCGTTGTCGGTGACGCAGGTTCGACCGAGGGCGCTGTTGCCGACCGCGCCGCTGGCGAATCCCACGTGTCGTCGCGGGTCACCGCTATGTTGCCGCACAACGGTTTTGTCGTCCTGGACACGACCGTGACACCGGAGCTGGCTGCCGAGGGGCTTGCCCGAGACGTCATTCGTGCCGTCCAGCAGGCACGTCGTGACGCTGACCTGGACGTCAGCGACCGGATCAGCCTCACGGTGAGCGGCGATGACGACGTTTGGGCGGCCACGGTGGCCCATCAGGGGCTGATCATGCTCGAGACGCTGTCGGTGCAGTTCGGTTCGGCCGGTTCGGCCCACCCACTGCCCGAAGGCCAGGGCGTGGATGCCGTCGTCGGCGACAGCCAGCACATCCGCATCCTCGTGAAGAAGATCTGATGCGCGAGATCGAGAAGTCCATCCTGGGGCGAGCGCCGGAGCACGACCTCGAGCCCTCGCTGGATCGCATTGCCGCCTTGATGCATCTGCTCGGCGACCCGCAGCATGCTTTCCCGGTCATCCACGTCACCGGTACCAACGGCAAGACCTCGACGACGCGGATGATCGAGCGCATGCTTCGCGAGATGGGCTTGTCTACGGGACGGTTCACCTCGCCGCACCTGCACAACATCCGCGAACGGATCGCCTTGAACGGCGAGGCGATTGACCCCGAGAGGTTCACTGCCTCCTACGAGGACGTGCTCCCCTTCATCGAGATGGTCGACGCCAAGTCTGCCGCCGACGGTGCCCCGCGGATGACCTACTTCGAGGTCCTGGTCGCCGTGGCTTATGCCGCGTTCGCCGATGCCCCGGTCGACGTGGCCATCGTCGAGGTGGGCATGGGCGGGTCATGGGATGCCACCAACGTCGTTGACGCCAAGGTCGCTGTGGTGACGCCGATCGCGGTTGACCACGAGCGGTTCCTGGGGTCGTCGCTGGAGGGCATCGTGACAGAGAAAGCTGGCATCATCAAGCCCGGTTCGGTGATGGTCAGCGGGCTGCAGGAGCCCGAGGTCGCGCAGATCCTGGTCGCGCGAGCCGAGGAGGTCGGCGCGACGCCGGCCTTTGAGGGCAACGAGTTCGGCATTCTGCGCCGTGAGCTCGCGGTCGGCGGCCAACAGCTCGCCATACGAGGTCTGGGTGGTGACTATGACGACCTCTTCGTCCCGCTGCACGGTCCTCACCAAGGCCACAATGCCGCAGTGGCACTTGCCGCCGTCGAGGCGTTTGTCGGTGGTGGTGAGCATCGTCTCGACATCGACCTGATCCGCGCTGGACTGGCCGGCGCGTCATCGCCGGGCCGTCTGGAGATCGTGCGCCGTTCGCCCACCGTCCTCGTGGATGCGGCGCACAACCCGGCCGGAGCCCTGGCCCTGACAGCGGCCATGGAGGACTCCTTCAACTTCGCCAAAGTCGTTGGGCTCGTTGCGATTCTGGAGGACAAGGACGCGAGGGCGATTCTTGAGATCCTCGAACCCGCACTGAACGAGATCGTCATATCCCGCACCACATCACCGCGTGCCATGACCCCGGACCGCTTGGGCCGCATTGCCATCGATATCTATGGCGTGGACCGCGTGACCGTGGTGGAGAACCTGCCGGACGTGCTCGACCGCGCCGCGGGTCTCGCCGACGAGGGGGGTGTCGGCGGGGCGGTACTGGCCACGGGCTCGATCACCACTGCGGCCGAGGTCCGGATGCTGCTGGGTCTGACCGACGGATGAGATCGCTGACCCTCTACGGCATGCCGGGCAAGATGACCCGGCGCCTGGCTGGCGTGGTCATCGGAACGCAGGGCCTGGCCGTGTTTTTCGGCGCGCTCGTCGCCCGAGCCCTGGCCGCGTCCACGGCCACGGGGTCGTCGACCTCCGGTACGTTCCTGCTGGCAGGCTCCCTGCTGGCGGTGCTGTGCATCCTTGACGCCGGACTGTTGGGTCGCCCGTGGGGCATCACACTGGGCTGGGCCCTGCAGGTGGCGACCCTGGCCTGCGCGTTCATCGTCCCTGCGATGCTGGTCGTCGGGCTGTTGTTCGGCGCGCTCTGGGTGATGGCGTTGGTCCAGGGACGCGCCATGGACGAGCACACCAAGCGCGTGGACGCCCAGTGGCATGAGTCGTCCGAGCCGTCCGAGCCGTCCGAGCACCCAGCGCCGTCCGAGCCGTCCGAGCACCCAGCGCCGTCCGAGCCGTCCGAGCACCCAGCGCCGTCCGAGCCGTCGACGTAGGACGGATAGGGTTGCCGACTGTGACGACACAGACGGAACGTTCGCTGGTCCTGATTAAGCCCGACGGCTTCACGCGTGGGCTCTCCGGGGAGGTCCTGCGCCGGATCGAGGCCAAGGGCTACACGCTGGTGGCCCTCTCGATCTTCACCCCCGACCGTGAACGGCTGGCCAAGCACTACGCCGAGCACGAGGGCAAGCCGTTCTACGAGCCGCTGATGGAGTTCATGTCCAGCGGTCAGGTGACCGCCGCGGTCATCGAGGGCCAACGCTGTATCGAGGGCTTCCGCGCCCTGGCCGGCGCCACCGATCCGACCGTGGCGCTTCCCGGCACGATCCGTGGTGACCTCGGTCGCGACTGGGGCGCGAAGGTTCAGGCGAACATCGTTCACGGGTCGGACTCACCAGAGTCGTCCAAGCGCGAGATCGGTATCTGGTTCCCCGAGCTCGGCTGAGTCAGACCAGCTCGGCTCAGTCAGATCAGCTCGGCTCAGTCAGTCCTGAGTCGACTCGTCCAGACCGGTGATGAGGACCTCGAGCAATGAGGCGAGGTTCTCGCGCTGCCGCGGGGACAGGGGCCCCAGCACGTCGGACTCCACCATGTCTGACTCACGCACGGCGGCCTTGAACGTCGCCCAGCCCTCCTCGGTCAACGTGATTAGGACCCGTGTGCGGTTGTCCGGGTCTGTGGCACGGGCGATCAGATCTCGCTCGGCCATCCGGTCAAGACGATGTGTCATCGATGACGGCGCCACGCTGGTCGCCTCGGCGAGCTGACTCGGCGTCAACGCCTCGTCCTCGTTGCTTCGCGCCAGCCGAGACAGGACGGCCCACTCGCCAGCGGACAGATCCAGGTCGGCCAGCTGCCGGACATACCACTGGTCGAGCTTGTGAGCCAGTCCGTGGACAGCAGTGATGACGCGCTGCACCAGCTCGTCGCCACCGGCCGCGACGTAAGCCGCGACGTCGGCGCGGTACTCGTCCTGCGCCGTGGGTGTGGTGCGCTTTGCGGGGGGTCTGGATGTCGTCATACAGGACATCTTCTCATGCTAAGATTTCGAGATCGAAGTATTCGATATCGTAAACTACGAAATGCAAGAGTCGATCTTGCGAGACGATGGAGGCTGTGGTGAAGCGCGCACGGTTGCTGGTGTTGGCGGCGACGATCAGCATGCTGGGATGGGGATCGATCCTGCCCTACCAGTACGCCTATGCGGCGAACACGCGTGGCTGGGGCGGACTCGTCGCAGCCGCGGCCGCCAGCCTGTTCTCCATCGGCGCTCTTGTGGCGGCCCCGCTCGGTGGCCGACTGGCTGATCGGTTCGACCCGGCGCGGGTAGCCGTCATCGCCAAAGTCGTTGCCGCTGCGGCAACCGCGTTCCTCATCGTCGCCGGAACCCCGGTGCTGTTCCTCGCGGGCATGTTCGTCTTCGGCGCGGGCATCACCGCAGCTCAGCCCGCCCAGACGGTTCTGGTGCTCCGCTGGGTCGGCGCCGAGGACCGCAGGCGTGTCTTCGCGTTCCTGTTCACGGGTGCCGCGGTCGGTATGGCCATCGGATCGTTTACCGCCGGCTACCTCGTCGACCTCAACGCGATCGACGGCATGTGGCCGGCCTTCGCCACCGCGGCCCTCGGCTTCCTCATCTCCGCCGCGTTGATCGGCATCGCCGGCCGAGGCGCGCCGGCAGATGAGGTTCCTGTGCCGGAGGACGCCCCGAGCGGCTCGGCCACGTCCGCGATCCGGGTCATCCTGACGACGCCGGCCCTGCGATGGACCGCCGTCATCACGGTGACGCTGGCGCTCGGCTTCTACGCACAGTTCGAGTCCGGTCTGCCGGCCTACGCCATCACAGTGCTCGGGGTGCCGGCGCGCACCATCGGCACGGCCTCGGCGGTCAACTGCATGGTGATTGTCGTGCTGCAGATGGCAGTCGTGAAGTGGACGGCCAAGCGTTCAGCTCCGTCGCTGCTCGTTGCTGTCGGGTCGATCTGGGTTCTCTCGTGGCTGCTGCTGGCCGCCGCGTCGGTCGTGCCCGTGCTGGCCGGGACGATGTTCATCGTGGTGTTCGGGGTCTTCGCCGTCGGCGAGACGATGTACGCCCCGGTCCTCAACCCGCTGACCGCCAGCCTCGCCCCGTCCGGCATGGTCGGCACCACGCTGGGTATCTTCGCGGCACTCCAGACTGGTGTGTCCGCAGCCGGTCCCATGCTGGCCGGCTTTGCTCTCAGCGCGGGTCACGGGTCGCTGTTCATCGGCGTTCACGTGGGCATCAGCCTCGTCGCCGTATTCGCGGCGCTGCGGCTGCGCTCGTTGCTGGCCGGCGCGCGCGTGAGCGCCAGCCAGCCGGGCGGCATACCGGGGACGCTCGAAGATCTCGTCCTCGAGGCACAGCCCGCGTAGTTGGTGGGCGTTAGCCGGTTTGTTACATGGATGCCAGAACGTCAGCACGCATTGGTGAAACAAACCGGCTACGCGCCCGGCCCGGTCGGTGCGGCCACGGGTCAGAACTGGCCGTTGACCAGACCCATGACCTCG
>Ga0075530_1000648_pt1 | contig 16491 bp, 13 predicted proteins | sample NGEPerD_2_FD_75101 | JGI IMG/M metagenome (GOLD analysis project Ga0075530, IMG submission 75101) | Arctic peat soil microbial communities from the Barrow Environmental Observatory site, Barrow, Alaska, USA - NGEE PermafrostL1-D | ecosystem: Environmental > Terrestrial > Soil > Wetlands > Peat ... | reverse complement strand
CATTGCGCAGCCGTGGTAGGTGCGGTAACGCGCGAACTGCGCGATCAGGCGTGCGTCGCCGGCCACAAAACCGGAGCGCAGGCCAGGCGCGTTAGAACGCTTGGATAAACTGTGAAACACTAGACAGCGGCGGAATTCTGTATCGCCCATGCGCGCGGCCGCGCCCAGCAGCCCCGCCGGCGGCCGCGCTTCGTCCGAGTATATCTCGGCGTAACACTCATCGCTGGCGATGATGAAATCGTATTGTTCGGCGAGCTCGATCAGCCGCCGCAACAGCGGTTCGGGAATGACCGCGCCGGCCGGATTGCCGGGACTGCACAGATACAGCAACTGACAGCGCGCCCAGATCGTGTCGCTGATCGAATCGAAATCCGGCAGAAACCCGTTCTCCCGATCGCAATTGAGATAATACGGTTGTGCGCCTGCCAGCAGCGCCGCGCCCTCGTAGATCTGATAAAAGGGATTCGGCATCAGCACTAGCGAATCCGCGCCCCGATCGACCACGCATTGCGCGATCGCGAACAGCGCCTCGCGCGTGCCATTGACGGGCAGCACGTTGGCGTCCGGGTCAATAGAATTTTCCGGCAGTTCAAACCGGCGGCGCAACCAATGCACGATAACCTCGCGCAGACTGCGCTCGCCGCGGATCAGGGGATATTTCGCCAGCCCGTCCAGATGCTTGACGAGCGTTTCACGAATCACGGCAGGCGTGGCATGTCTGGGCTCGCCGACGGACAGCGCAATCGGCTCTAATCCGACCGCCGGCCGCACGTCTTTCAGCAGCGCGGCGAGCTTTTCGAACGGGTAGGACTGTAGCTGCCTGAAACCCGGATTCATCATTCTTGTTGAGTGTCTTTAGTTAACCGCGTCGCGGTCCGCGCCGTTACTTTTATCGGCCAAGAATGCCTGTGGACTACGCTTAGCCCTGTCACCTGTTGCGCGGCAACAGGGGCGCAATCAGGAACACGATCCGGACTCATCGTCGGTGGGCACGGCGCCCCCGATCTGGCGCATCAACGTTTCATCGTCCGGTTGCGGCAAAACCTCTCGCACCGTCGGTTTGCCCAGACGCGTGAGCAGCCGGGCGCGGATCAACGCCAGGTGCCATTCGTCGGTAATCGGCTGATTCTTGAGGTCGGTGACGATGAACATGTCCTCAGCCTGCTCGCCGATAGTGGTGATGCGGGCATTGTGCACCAGCACGTCGCTGTCGGTGAACGCCTTGCCGATGCTGGACAAAAGTCCGGGGCGGTCCGCCGTGATCAGCTCCAGTACCGTGTAACGGCGGTTGGCGGTAGTGTCGAACGCGATCCGCGTCGGTACATCGAAATGCCGCAGTTTGCGCGATACGCGCCACGAGGTTTCAAGCGGCTCGTGCTCCGGTTCCTGCAACAGATTGGCCAGGGTGGCCGAGATTTCGTCGATGCGGAATTGCTCCGCGATCGGTTTGCCGGCGTCGTCCAGCACCATAAACGTGTCCAGCGTATAACCCGCGCTGGTGGTGGTAATGCGCGCGTCCAGCACGTCGAGGCCCAGCCGCGCCAGCGCCGAGGTAATGTACGCGAACAATTGGGGATGGCTTTGCGCGTATATGAAGATCTCGGTGCTGCCACGCGCGGTCAACTGTCGGACCAGGATCAGCGGGCGTTGCCTGAGATCCGACTGCACGATGGCCTGCGTGTGCCAGGCAATCTCGTCGTCGGAGTGCCGCAGAAAATACTGCTCGTCGAATTCGCGCCACAAATCACGGCAGGCGTAGAGATCAAGACCCCGCGCCCGCAACAGGTGAAGACTGGCCTGTTTGACCTCGCCGATCAACTCCTCGCGTGCCAGCGGGTTGTCCAGCCCGCGCTGCAGCACGCGTCTGGCAGCCACATACAGCTCCATCAGCAGCGCGTCTTTCCAGGAGTTCCATAAGTTCGGATTGGTGGCGCGGATATCCGAGACGGTGAGCAGGTAAAGATAATTGAGGCGCGCGAGGTTGCCGACCTTGTCGGCGAACGAATTGATGATCGCGGGGTCGCTGATGTCGCGGCGTTGCGCGGTGAGCGACATCGATAAATGGTGTCGCACCAGCCACGCGACGAGGCGCGCGTCGTACTCGCTCAGTCCATGCCGCAGACAGAATGCCTCCGCCTCGCGCGCGCCGATGTCCGAGTGATCGCCGCCTCGACCTTTGCCGATATCGTGGAACAGCGCGGCCAGATACAACAATTCTGGTTTGGGAATCTGCCAGAACAGCTCACTGCAAAATGGCAGTTCGTGCGCGAACTCCGGCACCGACAGACGCCGCACGTTGCGCAGCACCACCAAGGTGTGTTCATCGACCGTGTAGGTGTGAAACAGATCGTATTGCATGCGGCCCGCCACGCGCGCGAAGCTGGGCCAGTAGGCCGCAAGCACGCCGTAGCGGTTCATGCGCCGCAGCTCGTGAGTGATGCCGCGGGGCTGGCGCAGGATTTCCATGAACAGGCTGCGGTTGGCGATGTTATCGCGGAATTTCTGGTCGATCAGATAGCCGTGGTCGCGCACCAGCCTGATGGTCGCGGCGCGCACGCCCTTGAGTTCCGGGTGTTGCTGCATGACAAGAAACAGTTCGAGCAGCGCCGACGGATAACGCCGAAAAATGTTCTCGTTCGTGACCTCCAGAAAGCCCTTGCGCGCGCGAAAGCGCCGGTTGATGCGCCGCGGCTCGTCGGTCTCGCCGGCGTAAAGAATCGCCTCCTTGTATAACTGCAGCAGCATCTCGTTGAGTCGCTGCAATTCCATCACGGTGCGATAGTAGCGTTGCATGAACTGCTCGACCGCGAGATTGTTGTCCTCGTCCCGGTAGCCAAACTGTTCCGCGATGGTGCGCTGATAGTCGAACAGCAGGCGATCCTCGCGCCTGCCCGCCAGCATGTGCAGTGCGTAGCGCACGCGCCACAGAAAACTCTGCCCCGAGACCAGGGTCTGATATTCGTCTTCGCCAAGAAAACCGTGGTGTACCAGCTCGTGCAGACTGGTCGCGCCCAAGTGCCGCTTGGTGACCCAGCCCACCGTGTGAATGTCGCGCATGCCGCCAGGGCTTTCCTTGACGTTTGGCTCCAGGCGGTACGCGGTGTCGCCGAACTTGTGGTGGCGGCGCTCCTGTTCGTCCAATTTGGCCGAGAAGAACTCGCGGCTAGGCCAGATATGTGGCGGCGCGATGCGTTCGGTCAGCTCCCGGTAAAGCGATTCCGGTCCCGCCAGCAGACGTGACTCCATCAGATTGGTAGCGACCGTAACATCGTCCGCGCCAGCGCGAACGGACTCGTCGAGGGTGCGCACGCTATGACCGACCGGCAGGCCGATGTCCCACAGAAAGGTCAGAAACTCCGACAGCCGTTCTTCCAGCGATGCATCCGCGGGCGCGTTCAGCAGCACCATCAGATCGATATCCGAGTAAGGATGCAGCTCGCAACGCCCATAGCCGCCGACCGCCACCAGTGCCACACCCGGCGTATCGGTGAGCTTGAAGCGCCGCCATGCCAGCTCCAGCAGATGATCGATAATCGCGGCGCGGCCCTGCACGAGCACGGCGGTGTCGGTGCCGCTATGGAACGCGTCGCCGAACGCCTTGCCGGATTCCTTGAGAATATTGCTGAACGCGGCGATTTCTTTCGATCTCGGCTCGCAACAGGGTTGCGGCCAGCGCAACGTCTGCTTTAGCGATGCGGTGAGCTTCTCGGCGGACGGCGCGGCGTCGGGACCGTTCATGCGGACTCGTCGGGCCGCAGGGTGAGGATCTCGTGACCGCCTTCCGTCACCAGCACGGTGTGTTCCCATTGTGCGGACAGACTGTGATCCTTGGTTACGACCGTCCAGCCATCGGCCATCACCTTGACGAAGCGTTTGCCGGCATTGAGCATGGGCTCGATGGTGAAGGTCATGCCGGGCATTAGTTCCACACCGGTGCCCGGCTGGCCGTAATGCAGCACCTGCGGATCCTCGTGAAATCCGCGCCCGATGCCGTGGCCGCAGTATTCCCGCACTACCGAGCAACCGTGCTGTTCTGCGTAGCTCTGGATCGCATGGCCAACGTCGCCCAGCCGCGCGCCGGGACGCACCCGGGCTATGCCGGTGCGCAGGGCGGCGTAGGTCGTGTCCATCAGGCGTCTGGCGAGCACCGAGGGCTGGCCGACGTGAAACATCCGGCTGGTGTCGCCATGGAAACCGTCTTTGATGATGGTAGTGTCAATATTCAGAATGTCACCGTTCCTGAGCGTTTTGCCGCCGGGTATGCCGTGGCATACCTGATGGTTGACCGAGGTGCAGATCGATTTCGGAAAGCCGCGATAGTTAAGTGGCGCCGGCACCGCCCCCAGCGCGCTAACGATGAAGTCGTGACACCGCTCATCCAGTTCGTTTGTGGTCACGCCCGGCCTGATATGCTGGCCGATCATCAACAATACCTCCGTCGCCAGACGGCAGGCGACGCGCATTTTACCGATCTCTTCGGGAGTCTTGATAATGGGTGACATGGCTGGGATTCGGGAGCCGCGCGGCGCGCGGACGCAGGCTTGATCCACCATATTATGCCGCCGATTCATTGTTGCCGATAGCCGGGTATGGTATAAAGCGCGCGCATCGCGCGCAAACTCCGGCAAGCTTTGACGGCATTTGCGTCGCGCGGAATAGACCCTTAGTCTACCGCCACAAATCCGCACATACGCCGGCACCAGCGGCCGGGTGCGCTGAAATCTGAAACCGCAACATCCAGTCAGATTCGGTGTCGCCGCCGGGGGCGTATGGAGGCCCAACCCGCACTTAATGGAGTATGTTCATGGCCAACGTTACCATGCGCCAGATGCTGGAAGCTGGCGTGCATTTCGGGCATCAGACCCGCTACTGGAATCCCAAGATGGCGCCGTTTATTTTCGGCGAGCGTAACCGGATTCACATCATCAATCTCGAAAAAACCCTGCCGCTGTTCAATGACGCCATCAATTACCTTGGCCGCATGGCCGCGGATGGCGGCAAGATTCTGTTTGTCGGCACCAAGCGTTCCGCGCGCGAGCCCGTCGGCGAGCAGGCTGTCCGCTGCGGCATGCCTTACGTCAATCATCGCTGGCTGGGCGGCATGCTCACCAACTTTCAGACCGTGCGCAAGTCCATCAAGCGGCTTACGGATCTGCAGCAGATGAACGAGGACGGCACCTTCGAACGTCTGGGCAAGAAGGAGATTCTCAAACTTACGCGCGAAATGGACAAGCTGCAGCGCAGCCTGGGCGGCATCAAGGAGATGACCAGTCCGCCGGACGTGCTGTTCGTGATCGATGTCGGTTACGAGCGCATCGCGGTGGACGAGGCTATCAAACTCAGCATTCCGGTGGTGGCCGTGGTCGACACCAATCATTCCACCGAAGGCATCGATTACGTGATCCCGGGCAACGACGATGCGATCCGCGCCATTCAGCTTTACACCGGCGGCGTCGCCGATGCGGTCGCCGACGGCCTTATGCAGCGGCGCGCGGCGCCGGGGGCCGAGGACGAGTTCGTCGAACTCGACGAAAATGGCGAACCCCGTGCACGCGGCAACGCGCGCAACCGGGCGGCGACCAGGCCAAAAGCCGCGGCGAACACCCGCGCGGAGACCAATGGCGCGGACGCGGCGCCCCCGTCAGCGGATAAGTCGCCGTCACTGGATCGAAGTACCGCGGTCAGCCGGGCGGAGGATACCGCCGAACCTGAAGCAGACCAGGCGGCAGGCGCGCCGACTTCGAAAACTAACGGATCGTAACGGCCCCATAGTCGTACCAGGGTCGTACAAGGTCGGGCCATACGAGATTGGTAATGCGAGGACCGCGCCGTGTAGCGCTGCGATCGCAACAACAGAGGTAAGGCTATGCAAATTACCGCAGCCATGGTCAAGGAACTCCGCGAGCGCACCGGGGCCGGCATGATGGAATGCAAGAAGGCGCTGGCGGCGAGCGACGGCGACATGGACGCGGCCGTCGAGGCGATGCGCAAAGCAGGTACCGCCAAGGCTGACAAGCGCGCGGCGCGCGTCGCCGCCGAGGGTGTGATCCGGATCAGCGCGGCGAGCGACGGGCGCGAAGCCGCCATGGTGGAGGTCAACTGCGAGACTGATTTTGTCGCCAAGGGGGACAATTTCGGTGCGTTTGCGCAGGCGCTGGCGGAAACCACCGCGCGGCACAAGCCTGCCGACGTCGAGGCCCTGATGGCGCTACCCGCGGTGGGCGAAGACGGGGTCTCGCTCGAAGACCAGCGCCTGCGCGTGGTCGCGAAGCTCGGCGAAAACGTGCAGGTGCGGCGTTTAAATTTTATGCAGGCACACGACGGCCACGTGGGCGTATATCTGCATGGCAGCCGCATCGGTGTGCTGGTTGATGTCGCCGGCGGCGACGAGGCGCTCGCGAAAGACGTGGCCATGCATGTGGCAGCAAGCCGGCCGCTGGGCGTGGACGAGGATCAGGTGCCGGCCGAGGTGCTGGCGAACGAACGCGCGATCTTCACCGCGCAGGCGCAAGCCAGCGGCAAGCCCGCGGCGATTATCGACAAAATGGTGCAGGGCCGCCTCAAGAAATACTTGGGCGAAGTGACCCTGGTCGGGCAGCCGTTCGTAAAAGACCCCGAGCAGACCGTTGGCGCGCTGCTCGCGGCGTCCGGCGCAAAAGTCCAGCGCTTCGTGCGCTTCGAGGTCGGCGAGGGCATCGAGAAGAAGTCCGACAATTTCGCCGACGAAGTCATGGCCCAGGTAAAGGGCACTTGAATTGTAGATCCGGGCGCGGCGGCATGCTTGCAATGCACAAGATCGACGGCGTTGCGCCCGCGGCGCCATTCGTAAAGAACGACTCCGGCTTATGAACGACTCCGCCAGGCCGGTTTACAAGCGCATCCTGCTAAAGCTCAGCGGCGAGGCGTTGATGGGCGATCAGGACTACGGCATCGAGCCTAGCGTGATCGGCCGCATCGCCAACGATCTGGGCGAGCTGAATCGGCGCGGCGTGGAAGTTGCGGTGGTGATCGGCGGCGGCAATATCTTTCGCGGCAAGGGTCTGGCCGAAGCCGGTATGGATCGGGTCACCGCGGACCAGATGGGCATGCTCGCCACCGTTATCAACGCGCTTGCCTTGCAGGACGCACTGGAAAGCTGCGGTCTTTACTGCCGCGTGATGTCCGCGATCAAGATCAATCAGGTGTGCGAAGATTACATCCGCCGCCGCGCCGTGCGCCATCTGGAGAGAGGCCGCATCGTGGTGTTCGCCGCCGGCACCGGCAATCCATTTTTTACGACCGATTCGGCGGCGGCGTTGCGCGCCAGCGAAATCGACGCCGACCTGATGCTCAAGGCGACCAAGGTGGATGGCGTTTACGACGCCGATCCGGTTACGCATGCGGACGCGATACGTTACGACCGCCTGACTTACGACGACGTGCTCACGCGCAAGCTTGGCGTGATGGACGCCACCGCCATCGTGATGTGCCGCGACAACGACATTCCCCTGCGCATTTTCAATATTTTTCACGAAGGCGATTAGCTGAGGGTGGTAATGGGTGAGCAGGTGGGTACCATCGTGGCTAGTGAGTGACATCGGCAAGGGCGCTGACGCCGCGGATTTACGGATCGCGCGCGAGGGCTTGGCAGTCTGGGTATTAATTGCAGCGGGATTTTTTGTCAACGGAACGCCGGCATGATCGAAGATATCAAGAAAGACGCCACCATGCGCATGCGCAAGAGCGTCGAGGCGCTGGGCCAGGAGTTATCCAGGGTACGCACCGGGCGCGCCAATACGAGCCTGCTAGATCACGTCATGGTGGACTATTACGGTGCGCCGACGCCAATCAATCGCGTGGCCAACATCACCGTGGAGGATTCGCGCGCCCTGACCGTCACGCCGTGGGAGAGAAACATGGTGGCGGCGGTGGAAAAAGCCATCATGAACTCCGATCTCGGCCTCAATCCCGCCACCGCCGGCGTGGTCATCCGCGTGCCGCTGCCCGCGCTCACCGAAGAGCGCCGCCGGGATCTGGTCAAGGTGGTGCGCCACGAGGCGGAAAATGCGCGCGTGGCGGTCCGCAATATCCGGCGCGACGCCAACAACGATATCAAGGAGCTTGCCCGGGAGAAGGAAATTTCCTCGGATGAGGAACATCGCGCGCAGGACGCCATACAGAAACTGACCGATCAGTATGTCGAGCAGGTCGATCAGGTGCTGGTCCACAAAGAGCAGGATCTAATGGACATCTGATGCGCCGTCGCGATAAAGTTTGCAAACGTCTATGATTGGTTGAATCCATGACTCGTATAAACAATAACTAAAGTCTGTAATTGAAAGTTGTTTATGATAAATTTCCGGTGGCCCCGACTGCCATTGAGATGAGTTGAATGGTGTGAACGGTGCGTCCGGCCAGCTGCTGCCGCGCCACATCGCCATCGTCATGGACGGCAATGGACGCTGGGCGCGGGCGCGGCGGCTGCCGCGCACGGCCGGGCACCGGCAGGGTGTACTGGCGACCCGCAAGGTCGTGCGCGCCTGTGGCGAACGCGGCATCGAAGTGCTGACGCTGTTCGCATTCAGCAGCGAAAACTGGCAACGTCCGCGGGCCGAAGTCAGCACCCTGATGGAGCTGTTTTTTGCGACACTGCGTCGCGAAGTTCGGGAGTTGGCCGCGCACGGCGTGCGGTTGCGGTTTATTGGCGATCGCGCGGCTTTCTCGACCAAGCTGCGGCGTCAGATCGAACTGACCGAACGGGCAACCGCGGGCGGCGGCGATCTGCTGCTCAACGTCGCGGCCAATTACGGCGGGCGTTGGGATATTGTGCAGTCGGTGCGCGGCCTGGTGGACGACATCGCGGCGCGGGGCGTGGGTGGCGAAAACGTGACCACCGAGGCGATCGAAGGGCGCCTGGTCACGGCCGGCATGCCAGAGCCCGACCTTTTTATTCGCACCGGCGGCGAACACCGCATCAGTAATTTTTTGATATGGCAACTGGCGTATACCGAACTTTATTTCACCGATGTTTTGTGGCCGGATTTTGACCAGGCGGCGCTGGACAGTGCCCTCGCCTCATTCGCCCGTCGGCAGCGCCGCTATGGAAAAACCGGCGAGCAGATTTAGCGGGCTTACCCTGCTTGAAAAGCGGGTCGCCACCGGGGCTGCGATGGCCGTGGGCATGGGCGCGGCCGCGTTGTGGCTGCCCTCAGCGGCGCTGGCGGGTGTATTGCTGGTGATCATCCTGCTGGGCGCGTGGGAATGGACGCGACTTACCGGGATACTGAGACGCGACCTGCGGATTTGGTATCTGGCGGCGCTGGCGGGCAGCGCGTACCTCGTGTGGCGGTTGTTCGATGAGGGCTGGAGCCTGGCGCCCATTGTGGCGGGCGCTTTGTGGTGGCTGGTGGCGCTGATGATCCTGGCGGTTTACCAGCCGGGTGCCACGCGCGGTCCGGCGAGCACGGTGGGGTTGCGGTGCGCCGGACTGTTCGCGCTGGTGCCCGCCTGGATCGCGATGATCGAGCTGCATAGGCTGGCGCCGCGTCCCGGCTGGCTGCTCTTCCTGTTGCTGCTGGTATGGGTGGCGGACTCCGCCGCGTATTTCGCCGGCAAGCGGTTCGGACGCACACCGCTCGCGCCGCTGATCAGTCCGGCCAAGACGCGCGAGGGACTGTATGGCGCGCTGGTGGCGAACGGGGTGCTGGCCGCGGGCGGCGCCTGGTGGTTCGCCGTGCCGAGTGCGCTGTGGGTTTATTTCGTCGGCCTGTGCCTGATCACCACCTTGCTATCCGTCGCCGGAGACCTGTTCGAAAGCTTGCTCAAGCGTCGTACAGGCGTGAAAGACAGCGGCCGGATGCTGCCCGGTCATGGCGGCGTGCTGGATCGCATCGACAGCGTGGTGGCCGCCGCACCGCCCTTCGTGCTGGGATTGCACTGGATGCACCCGCGCCTAGCGTGATGGCCGATTCGCCGCCGCCTCGTAGGTTCGCGCACGACATTGCGTGCGTCGCTGCGCCGTCGAAGGTCGCGGTACTGGGATCGACGGGCACAATTGGCATCAATACCCTGGATGTGATCCGGCGCCATCCCGATCGCTTTCACGTCGCGGCGCTGGCCGCCAATCGGGATGTGGATACGCTGTACGGGCAATGCGTCGAGCATCGGCCACAACGCGCGGTCATGCACGATGCGGGCAAGGCCGATGAGCTGCGAGGCAGGCTGCGCGCGGCGGGCCTGCGCATCGAGGTGCTCGCGGGGGACGCGGGTCTGGAACAGATCGCGTGCGACATCGATGTCGAATCGGTTATGGCCGCGATCGTCGGCGCCGCCGGGTTGTTGCCCACCCTGGCGGCCGCGAAAGCCGGCAAACGCGTGTTGCTGGCGAACAAGGAGTCGCTGGTAATGGCCGGCGCCTTGCTGATGCGCACCGTGCGGGACAGCCACGCCTGCCTGCTGCCCATCGACAGCGAACACAATGCGGTGTTTCAATGCCTGCCTCCGGGATGCCAGGCGGCCAATGCGACGGCCTCTGTCCCGCAAATCGGACTGCATACCGCCGGCGTGAAGCAAATATTGTTGACCGCTTCTGGCGGGCCGTGCAGAGACATGCCGCTGTCCGAACTTGACAATGTGACGCCCACGCAAGCCTGCGCGCACCCGAACTGGAAGATGGGACGCAAAATATCAGTGGATTCCGCGACCATGATGAACAAGGGGCTGGAGGTTATCGAAGCCTGCTGGCTTTTCGATTGCACACCGGCGCAGGTGCAGGTGGTGCTGCACCCGCAGAGCGTGGTGCATTCGATGGTGGCGTTCGTCGATGGCTCGGTGCTGGCGGAACTGGGCAATCCTGACATGCGCACCCCCATCGCGCACGCGCTGGCGTGGCCCGCGCGCATCGCCTCCGGCGTGCGCCCGCTGGATCTGGTCGAGGTCGCGAAACTGGAGTTTCTTGCCCTCGAACCGGCGCGCTTTCCGTGTCTGCAGCTCGCTTATGACGCGCTGCGCGCCGGCGGCACCGCGACTACGATCCTGAACGCCGCCAACGAAGTGGCCGTGCAGAGTTTTCTGGATGAGGAGATCGCGTTTACAGATATTCCACGAGTCATCGACCATACGCTGACGCGGATCGCGCCCACCGCCGCCGATGATCTTCCGACCATCCTCGCCGCCGACCAGGCCGCGCGCGTCATGGCCGCGCAATACATCGCGACGCGCGCCTGACAGCCCGTGACCATCCTCATCAGCATTCTCGCCTTTGCCGCGACTATCAGCATTCTGGTGGGCTTTCATGAGTTCGGCCATTTCTGGGTGGCCAAGCGTCTGGGTGTCAAGGTGCTCAAATTTTCAATTGGCTTCGGCAAGCCGCTGTGGAAGCGCACTTACGGGCCGGATCGCACCGATTATGTGATCGCCGCGATCCCGCTGGGCGGGTACGTGAAAATGCTGGACGAGCGCGAAGGGCCGGTCGAGGCGTCTGAGCGTGAGCGAGCGTTCAACCGGCAGCCGCTGAGTACGCGGTTTGCCATTGTCGCGGCCGGCCCGCTGGCGAATTTTCTGCTCGCGGTGGTCGCCTACTGGCTGATGTTCATGCTCGGCGTCAGTGGCGTCAAACCGGTCATCGGCGATGTCGCGCCCGATGGTATCGCGGCCCGGGCGGGGATCGAGCGCGGCGACGAGATAATGCGCGTCAACGGTGAACGCACCCCGACATGGGAGGCAGCAAGCATCACGCTCATCGAGCAGGCACTGGAACAGGGCGACGTAACCTTGAGTCTGCGTGGTGAGGCCGGCGGCATGCGTACGCATCAGCTTGATCTTAACGATACGCGCGAGGTTCTGGGTGACGACAATCTGCTGTCGACCTTGGGTATCACGCCGTGGCAGCCCACTTATGAGGCGGTACTGGGAGAACTGACCAGCGGCGGCCCCGCGGAGCGTGGCGGCCTGCGCACAGGCGACCGCATTCTGCGCGCCGATGGCCAGCCAATCGCGAACTGGGAACAATGGGTGAATTACGTACGCGCGCGTCCTGACCAGAACATCAAACTTGATATAAAACGCGACGGTCAGATGTTGCCGCAGCACGTGCGTACTGACGCGGAGCGTGATGGCGACGCGATGATCGGTCGCATCGGCGCGTATCCGCACATCGACCAGGCCGAACTCGGCGCAATGAGGGTGGAAGTCAGCTACAACCCCATCAGCGCCTTGGGTCTGGCCGCGTCGCGGACCTGGGATCTGTCGGTGCTCACCGTGCGCGTGCTGTGGAAGCTGGTGAGTGGCGAGGCGTCGCTGAAAAACGTCAGCGGTCCCATCACCATCGCTCAATATGCGGGTGTGTCCGCGACGATTGGCGTGTCGGCGTTTCTCGGCGCGCTGGCGATCTTCAGCATCAGCATTGGTATTCTGAACCTGCTGCCCGTGCCGATACTGGACGGCGGCCATCTGCTTTATTATTTCATCGAGCTGGTTAAGGGCAGCCCGGTGTCGGAGTCTACCGAGGCCATGGGCCAGCGAATCGGACTTGCGGCGCTGGCGGGGCTCATGGCGCTCGCCTTTTATAACGACTTCTCAAGACTGCTGGGTTAGTGATATTTCGCGTCATTAAAACGCTGGTTTTGACCAGCGCACTGCTGCTGTTTGCCAGTAACGTCCAGGCGGTGTCATTCGTCATCGAAGATATCGAGCTCGAGGGACTGGGCCGTATCGAGGCGGGTACGGTGTTCACCTATCTGCCGATTCAGGTGGGCGACCAGTTTACCGACGAACGCAGCGCGGAAATCGTGGGCGCGTTGTACGACACGGGCTTTTTCAGCGACATCACCCTGCGGCGGCGCGGCGATGTGCTGATCGTGGTGTTAGTGGAGCGGCCGGCGATCTCGGATATCACGTTCGACGGCAATGAGGACATTTCCGACGAAGATCTGACCGAGGCGCTGGGCAGCGTGGAGATCGCGCGCGGCCGCGTCTTCAACCGTTCGGTGCTGGAGCGGCTGGAGCAGGAGCTGACGCAGCAATACCTCGCGCGCGGCAAGTACAGCGCGCGCATCGAAACCAAGGTGACACCGCTGGAACGCAATCGGGTCGATATCACGATCGACATCACGGAAGGCGAGGTGGCGACCATCAAGAGAGTCAACGTGGTCGGCAATCAGGCTTTCGAAGAAGACGAACTCACCGCGGACTTCGCCTCCGGCATTCCCGCGTGGTGGGCGTTTTTCAGCAGCCGCGACCAGTACTCGCAGGAGAAGCTGACCGGCGATCTTGAGTTGCTGCGCACGCAATATCTGGACGAGGGTTATTTGCAGTTCAATATCGACTCGACGCAAGTGGCGATCACACCCGACAAGCAGGACATTTACATCGGCATCAACATCGACGAGGGCGAGCAGTACAAGGTCAGTGACGTGCAGCTCGCGGGCACGTTTATCGTGCCAAAGAATCAGTTGCAGCGCCTGCTGGCGATCAGGCCCGGCGACACCTTTTCGCGCAGCCGCGTGATCAGGACCGTGGATGACATCACGCGGCGGCTGGGCAGAGAAGGGTACGCATTCGTCAGCATCAACCCGATTCCCGAAATCGACGAGGCCAGCAAGGAAGTGAGCCTGACGTTTTTTGTCGATCCTGGCCAGCGGATTTACGTCAGAAGGATCAACATTTTCGGCAACACCACGACGTCTGACGAGGTGTACCGGCGCGAACTGCGCCAGATCGAGGGCGGCTGGTATGACCTGACCGACATAGAACTGTCGCGCCTGCGCGTGCAGCGACTGGCCTACGTCGAGTCGGTCGAGGTCAATACCGAAAGGGTGCCAGGCGTCAACGACATGGTGGACCTCAACGTCAGCATCAGGGAGCGGCTGGCGGGCAACTTCGCCATTGGCGCCGGCTATTCGCAAAGCCAGGGTCTGCTGTTTAATTTGTCCGTTACGCAGGAAAACTTTCTGGGCACCGGCCGGCGGGTCGGCGTGCGTTTCGATAACAGCGATTTCAATACGGTCTACAGCATTTCCTACACCAATCCCTATTATACAATCGACGGCGTGAGCCGCGGGTTCAACCTGAATTACAGCAAGACAGACGCCAGCGAGGCGAATATCTCCGATTACAACGCCGAACAGCTGGGCGCCGACGTGGTGTACGGCATCCCGTTCAGCGAATACGATACGCTGCAGGCGACCGGTGGTTATCAGAACGTGAGTATCGATACCACGGTCAACACGGCAGACGAGATTCGCGACTTTCTGAGGGACAACGGCAACGCTTACAATATCTACCAGCTGGGCGGCAGTCTGATTCATGACACGCGCAACAAGACCGTGTTCGCCGACCGCGGAAACCTGCAGCAGCTCAATCTGGAGGTTGCGGTGCCGGGCAGCGATCTGGAGTACTACCGCGCGGACTACAGTAATCAGGGCTATATTCCTCTCACGTCGTCCGGGTTGACCTTGTCGCTCAACGGCGAGGTCGCGTACGGCAACAGTTTTGGCGGCACGACCGATCTGCCGTTTTTCGAGAAATACTATGGCGGCGGTTTCGGTACGGTACGCGGCTACGCGGCCAACAGTCTGGGCCCGCGCGATAGCACCGTGTTTAACGATCCGCTCGGCGGCAACTTCCGCGTGATCAGCAATATCGAGCTGTTGTTCCCGCCGCCGTTCACCGAGGAGGCGAACAACCTGCGGTTCGGCGTATTTTTCGACGCGGGCAATGTCTTCGCGGACGTAGGCGCGTTCGATACCAGCGAGATCCGCACCTCGGTCGGCGTTTCGACCAGCTGGATCACGCCGGTGGGCGCGTTGACATTCAGTCTGGCGCAGGCGTTAAATGACCAGCCGGGCGATGAAACCGAAACTTTTCAGTTCAATATCGGCACCATCTTTTGAGCACGGGAGCAGTATGAAACGGTTTACCATTCTTACCCTATGTCTTGTCACTTCAAGCTTTGCCTGGTCGCCTTCCGTTACGGCGCAGGAAATCAAAATCGGTTTCGTCAACATCGTCCGCGTCATGGAACAGGCGCCACAGGCGGAGGCCGCGCGCGAAGCCCTGGAGCAGGAATTTTCCGGTCGCGACGCGTCGCTTACCACCAGCCGCGATGCCATCGTCGAACTGGAAAGAAAACTGCGCACCGAAGCCGAGATCATGAGCGCCGAACAGCGCGAGGATCTGGAACGCGACATCGCCATGCGCAAGCTCGATTTCAACCGGGATCGCGAGGAGTTGCAGGAAGATTTCAATATCCGGCGCAACGAGGAACTGAGTGACCTGCAGCGCGTGGTGTACGAAGTGATCTTGGAGGTAGCCAAAGCGGAAGACTACGATTTGATGGTTACCGAAAGAGTGCTCTACGCCAGTGAGCGGATAGACATCACCGATGCGATCCTGGAACGGCTGCAGGATATTTAGTCACCGCGTGCCGGCCCGTCCCGGCGTGGCGGCAATGTGAAGTATCGCGTCCGACCGACCTATAACAAGAGCCCGTGTCCTGGCGTCTGCAAGAATTGGCCGAACGGGTCGGTGTCACCCTGATTGGCGATCCGGATTGCCGGATCGACAGCGTCGCGAGTCTTCAGGGCGCCCGGCCCGGCAGCGTCAGTTTTCTCGCCAGCTGCCGTTACAGACCTTATCTCAAGGCAACCCTGGCCTCGGCGGTGATCCTCGGCCCCGACGACCTCGAAGACTGCCCGGTCGCGGCGCTGCTGTCCGATAATCCTTATCTTGCCTTCGCCAGAATCACAACCCTGCTGCACCCGCCGCAAGCCGCGTCGCCGGGCATTCATCCGAGTAGCGTGGTGCACGTGGGGGCGCGGATCGATCCTAGCGCGTGCATCGGCGCGCTGACCGTAATCGAAGCGGGTGCTGTGATCGGTGCTGATGTATTTGTCGGCCCCGGCTGTGTGATCGGTCCCGAATGCACGGTCGGTGAAGCATCAAAGCTGATCGCGCGGGTGACGCTGTGCAACCGCGCGGTGCTGGGACGGCGTGTGATTGTGCATCCGGGTGCTGTGATCGGCAGCGACGGCTTCGGTCTCGCCGCCGACGACGGCGTATGGGTCAAGATCCCGCAGCTGGGACGCGCGGTGATCGGCGATGATGTCGAGATCGGCGCCAATACCACCGTCGATTGCGGCGCGCTGGAAGATACGGTTCTGGAAGAGGGTGTCAAGCTCGATAACCAGATTCAGATCGCGCACAATGTGCACATCGGCGCGCACACCGCTATCGCCGGCTGTGTGGGCATCGCCGGGAGCGCCAGGATCGGCAGACATTGTACAATCGCGGGCGCCGCCGGTATCGAAGGTCACCTGGAGATCGCCGATCACGTGCATGTCACCGGCATGTCCAAGGTCAGCAAGTCGATCACGAAGCGCGGCACGTATACCTCGGGCACGCCGCTGGAACCGAACGCTCAGTGGCTCAAGAACTCAGTGCGCTTTCGCAAGCTGGACGAGCTGGCGCGCAAGGTCATGGCGCTGGAAAAGAAGCTTAAAGGCTAGCGCGGCT
>Ga0075530_1000647_pt1 | contig 16502 bp, 15 predicted proteins | sample NGEPerD_2_FD_75101 | JGI IMG/M metagenome (GOLD analysis project Ga0075530, IMG submission 75101) | Arctic peat soil microbial communities from the Barrow Environmental Observatory site, Barrow, Alaska, USA - NGEE PermafrostL1-D | ecosystem: Environmental > Terrestrial > Soil > Wetlands > Peat ... | reverse complement strand
GGGGACATGCGCAGGCTGCGGGCGATCAGCGTTTCGTCGATGGAGGACGCGTGGGCGGTGGCCGTAAGAGAGAGGCGCGCGCCGGTGGCCCGGAGAACCTCGTCCAGGCGGGCGACGGTGGGATTGGAGCCGGGCCGCTCCATGTGGGCCACGGCACCCTGGGTGATCCCGAGCCGCCCCGCGAGGTCTTGTTGGGTGAGACCCGCGGTTCGGCGGGCCTCTCGGATGAGAACGGCAGGGCTCACGGTCGATTCATATTAGCTACTAATCATATTTACATCAGCTAATGATGGTGAGGAGCGAGCCGGGACCAGCCGTCTACAGCCAGGCTGACAGACTGTTTGCCCGTGCCCACCGACCGCCTAAAGGCCCTCTCCGACCGCACCCGCTACGACCCGTCCGAGGTCGAGTCGAGGGTGTTCGCCCGCTGGGAGGAGGCCGGGGTGTTCAGCCCCGAGCCCGAGGGCAGCGTGGACGAGAACTACTCGATCGCCGTGCCGCCGCCCAACGTGACCGGCGCGCTGCACATGGGCCACGCCCTGAACTCCGCGATCCAGGACCTCCTGATCCGGATGGCCCGCATGCGCGGTCGGCGGGCCAAGTGGATCTACGGCACCGATCACGCCGGCATCGGCACGCAGGTGAAGGTCGAGGAGGCACTCGCGGCCGAGGGCAAGACCAAGGAGGACCTCGGGCGCGAGGAGTTCGAGAAGCGGGTGTGGGAGTGGCGGGAGCGCTACGGCGGCGAGATCACCTCCCAGTACAAGGCGCTGGGCTGCTCGCTGGACTACGCCGACGAGCGCTTCACGATGGACGACGAGTACGTGAAGGCCGTGCTGCACGTGTTCACGAGCCTCTACGAGAAGGGCCTGGTCTACCGCGACAACTACATGGTCAACTGGGACCCGGGCACTCAGTCGGCGATCTCCGACCTCGAGGTGGTTCAGCGCCAGGTGGAGGACACGCTGTACCTGATCGACTACCCGCTGGCGTCTGGTTCCGGCTCGGTCACGGTGGCCACCGTGCGACCGGAGACGATGCTGGCCGACACCGCGATCGCGGTGAACCCGGCCGACGAGCGCTACACCCGCCTGGTCGGCGAGGACGCGCTGCTGCCGCTGGTGGGCCGGCGGCTGCCGATCGTGGCCGACGAGTACGTGAAGACCGACTTCGGCACCGGCGCCCTGAAGATCACGCCGGGCCACGACCCCAACGACTTCGAGATCGGGCGCCGCCACGGGCTCGACGAGATCACCGTGATCGGCGAGGACGGCCGCATGAGCGCCGACGCGGGCGAGCGCTTCGCCGGGCTCACCGCCGAGGAGGCCCGCCGCGAGGTGGTGGCGGCTTTGCGCGAGGACGGGCTCGTGTCGGGCACCCAGCCCTACAGCCACGACGTTCCCCACTCCCAGCGCTCCGGCGAGCGCATCGAGCCGCTCATATCGCTGCAGTGGTTCTGCGACATGAAGGCGCTGGCCGAGCCCGCCATCGCCGCCGCCAGGGACGGCCGGCTGCGCTTTCACCCCGAGGTGCCGCACACCAAGGTCTACCTCGACTGGCTGGAGAACATCCGCCCCTGGTGCATATCGCGCCAGCTGTGGTGGGGCCACCAGATACCCGCGTGGTACCGAGGTGGAGAGGTCCACGTCGGCGCCGAGCCGCCGGAGGGCGAGGGCTGGGAGCGCGACCCCGACGTGCTGGATACCTGGTTCTCCTCGGCGCTGTGGCCCTTCGCGACCCTCGGCTGGCCCGAGGACACGCCCAAGCTGCGTGCCTTCTATCCCACCGACGCGCTGGTCACCGGCCGGGACATCATCTTCCTGTGGGTGGCCCGGATGGTGATGATGGGCGTGGAGTTCACCGGCGAGGTGCCGTTCCGAGACGTCCCGATCAACTCGATCATCCAGGCGCCCGACGGGCGCCGGATGTCCAAGTCGCTGGGCACCGGCATCGACCCGCTCGAGGAGGTGCAGGCCCACGGCGCCGACGCCCTGCGCTTCGGGCTGCTGGCGATGTCCTCCACGCAGGACGTGCGCTACTCCGCCGAGCGCGTCAAGCAGGGGCGCGACCTGGCCAACAAGCTGTGGAACGCCTCGCGGCTGATCCTGCTGGGGGTGCAGGAGGGGGCCGAGCCCTCGCCTGACCGCGCGGAGACCGTGGAGGACCGCTGGATCCTGTCCCGCCTGGACCGCGTCACCGCCCGGGTGGACGAGCTGGTGGGCTCGTTCGAGCTCTCGGCCGCGGCGCTGGAGCTCTACGACTTCTTCTGGTCAGAGCTGTGCGACTGGTACCTGGAGCTGGTCAAGCCGCGCCTCTACGACGAGGGCTCCGACCGCACCGGCGTGTCGGCCACGCTGCTGTTCGCGATGGACCGCGTGCTGCGGCTGCTGCATCAGCTGATGCCGCACGTGACCGAGGAGGTGTGGTCCTACATGCCGGGGCCGCCCGAGTCGCTGCTGGCGGTGTCCAAGTGGCCCGAGGCCGGGGGCTCGCGGGTGGACGAGCAGGCCGAGGCCGCCGTCGGCCGCGTGATCGCCGCCGTCACCGAACTGCGCCGCTACCGCGAGGAGGCCGGCGCCAAGCCGTCGGCGATCCTGCCCGCGCGCCTGGCCGCCGGCGGCTACGAGTACACCAGCTCCCACGTGGCCCGGCTGGCGCGGCTGGAGCTGGCCGGCCCCGACTCCGACGGCGCGGCGGCGGTGGCCGAGGTGCCCGTGCCCGGCGGCGCCGTGGAGCTGCTGGCGGGCGGCGAGTTCGACCCCGACGAGGCTGACAGGCGGATCGCGGAGCGGCGCGAGCGGCTGGGTGAGGAGGTCGCCCGCCTGGAGGGCAAGCTGGCCAACGAGCGGTTCGTGGAGCGCGCGCCGGCCGCGGTTGTGGACGGCGAGCGCTTAAAGCTCGACGAGTACCGCCAGGAGCTGGCAAGGCTGGGCTGATGACCCTACGCGAGGCCGAGGACTACCTGCTGGGCCTCGAGCTGTTCGGCATGCGCTTCGGCCTGGACCGGATGCACAAGCTGATGACCGCGCTCGGGATCCCCCAGCGCCGCTACGCCTCGATCCATGTGGTGGGCTCCAACGGCAAGACCTCCACGGTGCGCTTCATCGCCGCGCTGCTGGAGCGCCACGGCCTGCGCACCGGCAGCTACACCTCGCCCCATCTCGCTTCGTTCCGCGAGCGGATCGAGGTCGGCGGGGCGCCGGTGAGTGGCAAGGAGTTCGCCGCCGCAGTGGCCCGCGCCAAGCACGCCGCGGAGATGGTGGAGCGCACGCTGGCCGACGACGACGGCGTGACCCAGTTCGAGGCGCTCACAGCGGCCGCCTACCACGAGCTGGCCGCCCGCGGGGTGGAGGTGGCGGTGATCGAGGCCGGCCTCGGAGGCCGCTACGACGCCACGAACGTAATCCCGTCGCGGGTCCAGGTGCTCACCGGCGTGGGACTCGAGCACACCCGCTGGCTGGGCCCGACCGTGTCGCACATCGCCGAGGAGAAGCTGGCAGTGGTGCGCCGCAACGGCACGCTGGTGGTGGGAGAGCTGCCGGGGGAGGTCAGAGCCCTGGCGCAGCGCACCGCGCGCGAGCAGGGCGCCGCGCTGGTCCAGGCGCCTGGGGCCCCCACCTACGGTGGGACAGGCGAGTCGGTGCCGCCGCTGCGCGCGGCGGGCGCCTTCCAGCGGCGCAACTTCGCGCTGGCGTGCGCGGCGGCCGAGGCATTCCTCGGCCGTCCGCTCGACCGGAAGGCGGTGCGCTCGGCCGCCGTCGAGACGCTGGTGCCCGGGCGCCTGGAGGCGGTGGACTCCGATCCGCTCACGCTCTACGACGGGGCCCACAACCCCGCGGGGGCGGAGGCGCTCGCGGGGGCCGTCCCGGAAGTGATCGGCGACCGGCGCCCGCTGGTGCTGGTGCTGAGCGTGCTGGAGGACAAGGACGCCGCGGGGATGCTCGAGGCGCTGCTGCCACTGGCCGACGGCGTGGTGTTCACGCGCTGCGAGAACCCGCGCTCGCTGTCGCCGGCCACGCTGGCGTCGCTGGCCGCGAAGGTGGCCGACGTGCAAGGGGAGACCGTCGCCCGGCCGCGGGCGGCCGTCGCCCGCGCACGCGAGCTGGCCGGCCCGGGCGGCGCGGTGCTGGCCACGGGCTCGATCTACCTCATCGCCGACCTCGTGCGCGAGCAGAGCGCCGCGCGGGCCTCGGCGCTCTGAGGCGCCCTCCCCAGCGAGGCCCCATCCGCGCTGGGCCGCATTTGGGCTGAAGTGCGACCCAAATGCGGCCCACTCGGCCGCCAGAGCCCCGCTGGGCCCCGCGCATGGGGGCGCGGCATGGGAGGATCCCGTCCCAATGGACGGGGGCGACGGACCTGGATTCGGGCAGATGATCGGGTTGGTGGCGATCGTGGTCGCCACCGTGATCCTCGTGTTCTTCGGCATCGGCTACTTCCTGGGCCGCATATTCCTGTGACGATGCGCCCTGGCACCGGCTGCGTACGCCGCCGGGCGCGCCGTTAGACTTCCCGGCTCCCATGGGCCTCTTCGCCGTCTTCGGGATCACCAACGACGGGTTGAACCTCGCGGTCAATCTGTTGCTGCTCTTCCTCGTTGTGTTCTGGCTCGCGCTGGTCTACTGGACCTACGCGGATGCCCGGCGGCGGATCGGCGACCCGCTGCTCGTGGGCTGCGCCACCGCCGCGTCGCTGTTCCCGTTCGTGGGGACCGTGGTGTACGTGATCGTGCGGCCCCCCGAGTACATGGAGGACGTGCGCGAGCGCGAGCTGGAGATCGCCGCCGCCGAGGCGCGCCTGGCCAGCGTCGAGCACCACGTGTGCCCCTACTGCTCGTATGAGGTGGAGAAGGCCTTCCTGCGCTGCCCCAGCTGCCTGCGCCGGCTCAAGGAGCCGTGCAGCACATGCGGCAAGCCGCTGGACCCGCGCTGGACCGTCTGCCCCTACTGCGAGGCCGAGGTGGGCCAGGTGCCCCAGCCCTCCCGCCGCGAGCGCCCCCGGCGCCGCGAGCGCCAACCCGTGACCGCGGGCCCGCGTGCCGCGGTCACCGAGCGCGCCGCCGCGCAGGGCGATCGCACCGAGCGCACGGATCGCGCCGAGCGCACCGAGGGCGACCGCGCGCGCCCGGCCGCGTCAGCTGACACGCCCGACGGCGCTGCCCCCGCCGATCAGCGCCAGGCCCGCAGGGCTCGCCCCACGAGCTGATTCCCCCACCGAAAGGACCCCCATGGACAGGACGCTGATCCTGATAAAGCCAGACGCCTTCGAGCGCCGGCTCACGGGCGAGCTGATCGCCCGCTTCGAGCACAAGGGGCTCACGATCGCCGCGCTGAAGCACATGACCGTGCCGCGCGAGACCGCCGAGCAGCACTACGCCGAACACAGCGAGAAGCCGTTCTTCGGCGAGCTCGTGGACTTCATCACCGGCGGCCCGCTGGTGGCGATGGTGCTGGAGGGCCACGAGGCCGTGGCCGCCGCCCGCCAGGTGATCGGCGCCACCAACCCGCTCGAGGCCGCGCCCGGCTCGATCCGTGGCGACCACGGGCTGGAGGTGCAGACCAACCTCGTACACGGCTCGGACTCCGCCGAGTCCGCCCAGCGCGAGGTCGCGCTCTTCTTCCCCGAGCTCTAGGTCAGGCAACCGGAGCCGGCAGCGGGGTGAAGAGGGCTCGTGAGCCTCGTGGCGCGCTGATCAGCGCGCGACGACGCCCCAGCAGGCCGCCGGGACGACGAGTTCGCCGTCCTGCCGGTACTGCGCCAGGCCCTCCTCGATCGCGGCCCGGGTCTCCTTCTTCTCTTCTCCGGACAGCCCCTTTATCACCGCGGCCAGGGGCCCGGCCAGGCGCATGAGCGTGTCCCAGAGGTCATCGGCGCCGTAGCGCCACTCGAATGTCAGCTCCTCGATCCGAGGCTCGCCGAAGCCGGCGCCGGTGACGAGCTCCACCACGCGGTCGGCCTCGCCCATGGCAAAGATCCCGGGCGCTCCCGGCTCAGGCGGCGGCATGTGCCCGCGCTGGACCAGCGTCATCCCAGGAATCGCCGCCCACGGGTTGCGGTCCGGCGTCTGCCACACGGCGAAGGCGAGCGTGCCGCCATCGCGCAGAACCCGGCGAGTCTCGCTCAGAGCGGCGGCGGGATCGGCCATGAGCATGTAGCCCCAACGGCACAGCACGCCGTCGACGCCGTCGTCTTCGAGGTCCATCCGCTCGGCGTCCAAGACGCGGTACTCCACGTTGGACAGGCCGCGCCGCTCACCGTTGCGGCGCGCGGCCTCCATCATCTCGGCGGAGAAGTCGGTGCACAGCACCTTCCCGTCCTCGCCCACGCGCTCCGCGGCGACGAACCCGAGATCGCCTGTTCCCGCCGCCACGTCGAGGATGGACTGGCCCGGCTGCGGATCGACCCGGCCTGCCAGCCACTCATTGATTGCTCCTGTGAACCCCAGGAGCCATTCACGCCGGTCCTCCCAGCCCGGGGCCATCTCGTCCCAGGTCTGCAAGCTTGTCTCCCGGTACGTCTTCAGGTCCATCCCGTTCTCCTCATGATCGGTCTGGACGCGACGCTACAGCGTCCGCGACGTGAGCACCACCCGCACGCGCGGTGGCTTACATGGGTGATCGCGGCGGCCGCGAGGGCGACCGACGGCCACGCGCCGGCGGCAGGCCGACCAGAGGGCGCCACGGCCCTTGACGGTCGGGCGTCCGATGCGTAGCGTCGCCGGGATGCTTGCCAAAGGCCACGACCGAGACGGCGGCGCGCGCATCGCCGGGCGGTGGGTCGCTGAGGACCCGCGGCTTCAAGTGTGACACTCGTAGTTCGAGACCGGCTTCGGCAGGGAAGCAAGGGCCGGAGGCCATATGCAGATCGGTAAGGCCGGGGCCGCTGTCAGCCACATCAGCCAGGCCTATCCCGACAGGGTCGAAGTGCGGGGACGCGACCTCTGCGGCGACCTGATGGGCAGGTTGAGCTTCACCGAGTACTTCCACCTGTTGCTCACCGGCCGTGAGCCGAGCGACGACCAGCGCTTCTTCCTCGACGTGCTGCTCGTCGCGATCGCCGAGCACGGGATGATGCCCACCAACGTCACCGCGCGCATGACGCTGGCGGCCGACCCCGGATCGCTGCAGGGGGCCGTCGCGGCGGGGATCCTCGGCTGCGGCCCGGTCATCCTCGGCACGTCCGAGTCCTGCGCGCGGCTTCTCGAAGAGGCGCAGGAAAAGGTGGTCTCCGGTGGCGCGCCCGCGGCGGTCGCCGGGGACATTGCGCGTGCGGTCCACGCTTCCGGCGGCAAGGTGCCGGGGTTCGGCCATCCGGTTCATCGGCCGCTCGACCCGCGCGCCGAACGGATCCTGGAGCTCGCGGATGCCCGCGGGGTGAGCGGGCCCCACGTCCTGCTCGCGCGCCAGCTCCGCGATGGCGTGGCCAAGGCCTGGGGCAAGCCCCTCACGATGAACGTCGCCATGCCCATCGCGGCGGTGATGCTCGACCTCGGCTTTTCGTCCGCCACCGTGAAGGCCGTTCCGATTCTCGCGCGCACGGCCGGCCTGCTCGCTCATCTGGCCGAGGAGCAACAGCGTCCCCTCGGCTTCCTTATGGCGGGGAGGGCGGAGGAGGCGATCGAGTACGAGCGCCCGCCGGAGGACGGGCTCCACTGATGCTCGCGTCCGAGGTCGAAACCCGCCCGTGGGCAGACCAGCTCGCCGTTGACGATGCGTGCTATCGCACCCAGCTCGCCTACCTCTTCGACCGCTCGAACTTCTATCGCGAGAAATTGGCAGCGGCAGGGTTCGCCTCCGACCGGGCGGCGGGCGGGCTCGCGGACATCGCGCAGCTGCCCCTCACCGAAAAACGCGAGATCAGGGCGACGTGCACGCCTGACAATCCGATCGGCGCGCATCTCTGCGCGACGCCGTCAGAGATCGTTCGGATCTACTCGACGAGCGGCACCACCGGCGCGCCCAGCTACGTCCCGCTGACGGGGAGCGATCTCGATAACTGGGTGACCGCGTCGGCACGCAGCTACGCAGCCTCCGGCATCGCCGCCGGCCAGCGCATCGTCACCACCTACAACGCCGGGCCGTTCGTGGCGGGCGCGGCGCTGGCCGCCTTCGACCGCGTCGGCCTATGTCACATTCCGGTCGGCACCGGGAATACCGAGCGTCTGATGCTCGCGGTCCAGCTCCTCGGCCCCGAGGCTGCGGTGCTGACGCCCTCCTATGCCGCCTATCTCGTCGAATGGGCGGCGGAGCGGAAGGTCGATCTCCGGGAGTCGAGCGTCGAGCGCGTCCTCGTGGCGGGTGAGCCCGGCGGCGGCGAGCCGGCCTTCCGTGCGAAGCTCGAAGAAGGCTGGGGCGCGAGGGTCACCGAGGCGATGGGCATCGGCGACATCGGCGTGTCGCTCTGGGGGGAGTGCGAAGAGCAGGACGGAATGCACCTGGGCGCGCGCGGCTTCGTCTACGCCGAGCTGATCGAACCCGAAACAGGAGTCGCGCTCGAGATGGACGACGGCGCCACCGGCGAGCTCGTGTTGACGCATCTCCAGCATCGCGCGGCCCCGCTCCTGCGATTCCGCACGCGCGATCACGTCCAGGTCCGGACGAGCCCGTGCAAATGTGGCCGCACGAGCCCGCGCGTGCGGTGCGTCGGGCGAACCGACGACATGCTCATCGTCCGCGGGGTCAACGTCCTCCCCTCGGCCGTCCGCGAGGTGGTGAGCGCGTTCGCACCCGAGGTCAGCGGCCACATCCTCGTCAAGCCGCAGGCGGCGGGCGTGAAGCAGGAGCCGCCGCTTCCCGTAAGCGTCGAGCTGGCGCGAGGCGCAACGGCCGATGGCGCGCTCGCGGAAGCGATCCGCGACAGACTGCGCAACGTACTCGTCGTCCAGACACGCGTGGATCTCGTGCCGTGGGGGAGCCTGCGGCGCAGCGAATACAAGTCGAAACTCGTCGAGCACTGATGCGGAAACTTCAGAGCCAGGGTGTCCACCACATCACGATCGTCGGGGCCGACCGGCAGACCTCGATCGACTTCTGGGAAGGCGTGCTCGGCATGCCCTTCGTCTTCGAGCAGCCCAACCTCGACAACGCGTCGGAGAGCCATCTCTACTTCGATCCGGGTGACGGGCGCCTCATCACCATCTTCGCCAACGAGGATCGCGAGCCCGATCCGCGCCGCACTCCGACGGACCCCGGCTGCGTTCACCACATCGCGTTCTCGCTCTCGCAGGCCACCTTCCGGCAGGCGGTGGAGCGACTCGACGAGCGCAAGATCCGGCACAGCGGTGTCAAGGACCGCGGCTTCATGGACTCGATCTACTTCGAGGATCCGCTCGGCCTCCTGATCGAGCTCGCGTCCTACCGCTTCGAGCCGCCGTCCGGCCACACGCACGCCGACGTGCTGCTCGAGGCGCACAAGACCCGGGTGGAGCGCGGCGACTACAACATCGCCCAGGTTCACCTTGCGGATGCCATCGAGACGCTCGTCAGGCGATCACGGGCGTCCCTGTCGGACGACAGATCGCCGAAGGACCCCTACCACTAGGAGGAGCGCATGGCTGCAAACACACTGAGCATCCTGACGCCGAGCGTCAACAACCTGACTGCCCGGATCTTCGTGCGAGCTGCCGGGCTCGACTTCGAGGAGCTGGACGTCTGGGGGAAGACGACGACCCCGGAGTTCCTGGCGAAGGACCCGGCCCATCTCACGCCGATGCTCGAAGAGGAGGCGCTGCCGAAGGGTTCGCTCTGGGAGAGCTGCGCGATCATGCAGTACCTCTGCAACAAGCACGATCTCGACCAGTTCTACCCGAAGGACGCTGGCGAGCGGGCGATGGTCGACAGCGCGATGTTCTATCTGATCGGCACGCTCTATCCGCTCCTCGCGCGCGCCACCTACCCGACGCTTGGCTTCCCCCAGTACCCGGGCGAAGTCGCTACGTCCGACGCCGATGACCGCATGAAGGCGCAGGCGCAGAAGGACGCCGAGGCCGCGCTCGCAGAGCCGCTCGACGCCTACCGAGCGTTCTTCCTCGACGGGAAGACGTTCATCGGCGGCGACGCCCCGTCGATCGCCGACATCCGCCTGGCCGCGACGCTCGAGTTCCTGCGCGCGATCGACTACGAGTTCCCGGCCTGGGCCGAGGAGTACATGACGGCGATCGAGACGACCCTCGGCGACGCCTACTCGGAGCCCGCGGCGGACGTGCGCGGCTTCGTTGCCCAAGCGAAGTCGCAGAATGTGTGAATCCCGACGAGGCTGCCGCCCCTAGGCCCCGACGGGGGTCGCGAGCCGAGTCTCGGCTTCGCGGCCGCGCAGGGCCACGGTGTCGCCGAGGGTCCAATGGCCGGATTCGTCGGAGCCCGCCTGCTCGACCAGGTTGGCGGAGGCCAGCACGCCGCAGTCCTCCTGCTTTGCCAGCTCCGACAAGCGCGCGGCCGCGTTCACGGGGTCGCCGATCACCGTGTACTCGAAGCGCTTCTCGGCACCCACGTTGCCGGCCACGGCCCGACCCCCGGACACGCCGATCCCGGCGCGTAGGTCGGGCACCTCCGACGCCAGGCGTTCCGCCAGGTGGCGGGCCGCGGCAAGCGCAGGGCCGGCGATGTCGTCACGAGGGATGGGGGCGCCGAAGATCGCCAGCGCGGCGTCGCCCTCGAACTTGTTCACGAAGCCGCCGTGCTCGTCCACCACGTCCACCACCACGCCGAAGAACGAGTTGAGCAGCTCCACCACCTCGTCCGGCGGGCGCTCGCCCGCGAGCTTGGTGGAGCCCACGATGTCCACGAACAGCACCGCCACCTCGCGCACCTCACCGCCCAGCTCGATGTCCTGCTCGAGCGCCGCGTGGGCCACGTCCTCGCCCACGTGGCGGCCGAACAGGTCGCGCATCCGCTCACGCTCGCTCAGCCCGGCCACCATGCGGTTGAAGCCGGCCTGGAGCAGCCCCAGCTCGCTGCCGTCGTAGACCGGCACCTCCACGTCCAGCTCGCCCTGCTCGACCTTGGCGAGGGCGCGGCGCACCGACAGGACCGGGTCGGCCACGGCGCGCGTGGTGAGCCAGGTGATGTAGAGCCCAACCGTGAGCGCAAGTCCTCCCAGGGCGAAGATCACGATCGCCAGCTCGTCGTCGGTCACCTCGTCGCCAGACACCGTGGCCACCGCCACGAGACCCAGGCCCACGAGCGGCACGCCGCTGCCCAGCGCCCATCCGAGCATGCCCCGCGTGCGCACACCCGGCAGCACCGGGCGCGACGGAGCCCCGTAGCTCAGCGCACGGGCCGTGGTGGCGCGCAGGATGCGCTCCGACAGCAGGTAGGCCACCGCGCAGGTGGTGACCCCGCCCAGCAGGGCGGTCACCCCCACCGTGGCGGCGAGCACCGGCGAGTAGATGAAGTTCAGGGCGCCGAAGACGAGCACGCCCACCAGCCAGAGGACAGCGTTCACGAGCGAGATGCGCAGTGGCCCCCGCAGGGCTACGCGCAACTCCTCCTTGTCGGGTGCGCGTTCCTCGTTGATCCACTTCCGTGTGGGGTTCACGCGCCTGAAGCCCCATACCGTGCCTACCACCAGGGCGATCAGCAGGTAGATCGCGCTCGTGACCAGGTTCACCACGAGCGCCTCGGTCTCCTGATCGAGCTCGGGGGGCGAGGGGATCACAAAGAACGCCAGTACGTAGACGATCGAGGCCCCGATGCCGTTCGCCAGCGCGATGGCGGGGAGCAGCAGGAGCGTCGCCCGGCGCGAGATCTGCTTGCCCGAATCGGTGGGCTTGCCGTCGATCAGGCGGTCGAAGAGCATCGTGGGCGTCCAAACTACCTGTGGGCCCTTGTGGCCTACTTGTGGGCCTTTATGGCCTATGCGATGGTCAGGCCGTGATCGTCCTGGCGTCGGGCTCGCCACAGCGGCGCGCGATCCTCGAGCAGCTGGGGATCGAGTTCCGGGTGCAGGCCCCCGAGGTGGAAGAGGCCGTTGCCGGGGAGCCGCGCGCCCTGGTGATCGAGAACGCTCTGCGCAAGGCCCGCGCCGTGACCGGCCTGACCGTGCTCGGGGTGGACACCGCCGTGGTGGCGGACGGGCGGGTGCTCGGGAAGCCCCGCGACGAGGCCCAGGCGCGTGAGTTCCTGGCCGCCCTGGGCGGACGCTCACACCACGTCTGGTCGGGCCTTGCGGTGGTCGATGACGGAGGCGAGCGCACCGCAGCGGCCGTGACCGAGGTGCGCTTCCGCCCGCTGGAAGCCTCCGACGTGGACCGCTATGTGGCCACCGGCGAGTGGCGCGGGCGGGCCGGCGGCTACGCGATCCAGGGGCGCGGGGCGGCGCTGGTGGAGGCGATCGAGGGTGACTACCTGAACGTGGTCGGGCTGCCGGTGGCCGAGCTGGTGCGCGTGGCGCCCGAGCTTCTGCCCTGAACCCGCCCCGCGGGCGGCTTTTTGCAGGGACTTCGCAACAGCTGCAACAGCTGAAACGCGCCAATGGCGGCGGAGCAGTGAGCTACACTGGCTGAGTTCCGCCTGGCCGCTTCGAGGCTACGCCTCCCGCCGCGGGCAGAGCGCAAGGTCTGCTGTTGCGCACCCGCGCGCAGCGCCTATTCTCATCGCACCCATGGGCTTCTTCTCGACTCTCACCGGCATGGGCGGCCGCGACATGGCGGTCGACCTCGGCACCGCCAACACCCTCGTCTACGTGCGCGGGCGCGGCATCGTGCTCTCGGAGCCGTCGGTGGTGGCGATCGACTCGCGCAGCGGGGAGGTGCACGCCGTCGGGATCGAGGCCAAGCGGATGCTCGGCCGCACCCCCGGCACGATCCAGGCCATCCGGCCGCTGAAGGACGGCGTGATCGCCGACTTCGACGTGACCGAGCAGATGCTGCGCCACTTCATCCAGAAGGTTCACCAGAACCGCTGGGCGCACCCGCGCGTTGTGGTGTGCGTGCCGTCGGGCGTGACCGGCGTGGAGAAGCGCGCGGTGGAGGAGGCCTGTCTGTCCGCCGGCGCGCGCCAGGCCTACCTGATCGAGGAGCCGATGGCCGCCGCGATCGGCGCCGGGCTGCCGGTGGGCGAGCCCACGGGCAACATGGTCGTCGACATCGGCGGCGGCACCAGCGAGGTGGCGGTGATCTCGCTCGGCGGCATTGTGGTGTCCCAGTCGATCCGCATCGGCGGCGACGAGCTGGACGACGCGATCATCAACTACGTCAAGCGCGAGTACAAGCTGATGATCGGCCAGCAGACCGCCGAGGAGGTCAAGCTGGAGATCGGCTCGGCGTTCCCGCTCGGCGAGGAGATGCAGGCCGAGATCCGCGGGCGCGACCTCGTGAGCGGCCTGCCCAAGACGATCGTGCTCACCAGCGAGGAGGTCCGCCTTGCGCTGGAGGAGCCGCTGCAGGCGATCGTGGACGCGGTGAAGGAGACGCTGGACCGCACCCCACCGGAGCTGGCCTCGGACATCATGGACCGCGGCATCATGCTCGCGGGCGGCGGCGCGCTGCTGCAGGGCCTGGACGAGCGCCTTCGCGACGAGACCCAGATGCCAGCTCACCTGGCCGAGTCCCCCCTCACGTGCGTGGCGGTGGGCTCGGGGCGCAGCCTCGAGGAGTTCGAGGCGATCCACCGCGCCAACCGCAATTCCCGAAGCCATCGTCGTCGCTAGGGGCGGCGCCTCCGGAGGTCTCCGGACGTGTTCGACAGCAAGGTGATCCGCCGCCGCCGGGCGACGCTCGCGGTGTTCGTGGGGCTTTCGATCGTGATGCTCACCGCCTACTTCGGCGAGTCCAACAACGGGGGCTTCTTCCACACGCTCCAGCGCGGCGCCCAGGAGGCCTTCGCCCCGATCGAGACGGGCACGGACCGCGCTCTGAAGCCGTTCCGCGACTTCTTTGGCTGGTTCGGCGACACCCTCGACGCCAAGGGTGAGAACGAGGACCTGCACAACGAGGTGCAGGACCTGCGCCAGCGCCTGGCCGAGAACGCCACCGGCGCGCGCGACGCCCAGCAGCTGCGCGGACTCGTGCAGCTCCGCCGCGGCGAGGGCTTTCCCGGCGCCACCCGCCCCGTGGCGCCCGGGTGATCGCCCGCTCGCCCACCGTCTGGTACTCCACCGTAAAGATCGACAGGGGCTCCTCCGATGGCGTCCGCCGCAACCAGCCCGTGATCGCGGCGGGCGGCCTGGCCGGCAAGGTCACGAAAGTGACCGGCGGCACGGCGGAAGTCACGCTGATCACCGACGCCTCCAGCGCGGTGTCCGGCCAGGTGATGCCCAACGGCGCCAGCGGCATCGTCAAGCCCGAGGTGGGCGAGCCCGACGATCTGCTGCTCGACTTCGTGGACAAGGGTCGGCGCGTGACCGAGGGCACGACCGTGGTCACCTCGGGCTTCACCTCCTCGCGCGTGGAGTCGCTGTTCCCGCGCGGCATCCCCATCGGGCGCGTGACGAAGGTGGACCTCGACGAGGTCGAGCTCTATCAGCGCGTGCACATGAAGCCCTTCGCCGACCTGCGCCGGATCGACTTCGTGCAGGTGCTCACCGCCAAGGGAACGCCCGCCGAGGCGGCGCAGGTGCCCGTGCCGTGACCTTCACACCCGGAGCCTTCCTCCGTGCCGGGCTGATCGCCCTGGTCGCGGTCGTCCTCGAGGTCTCGGGCCTCGGCGCGATACGCGTCTTCGGCGCCAGTCCGGACCTCGTCCCGCTCGCCGTGGCCGGCGTGGCCATCTACGCCGGCAGCGTGTCCGGGGCGGCCATGGGCTTCGGCACCGGCCTGCTCCTCGACCTCGCGGTCGGGGGCACGATGGGGGTCTCCTCGCTCGTGCTCACGGCCGTGGGCTACGCCGTGGGGCGCTACCGCGAGGTGCGCGACCCCGCGCACGGCCTGATGCCGATCCCGGTGGGAGCGGCCGCCACGCTGGGCTGGGGGGCCACGTTCGCCGCCGTGTCGTTCATGCTGGACGTGGGAGCCTCCGTGAGCCCTGTGATCTTCCGCGAGATGCTGGTGACCAGCGCCATCGGGGCGGTGCTGGCCATTCCCGTCTTCTGGCTCTGCCGGAAGGTGCTGCGGCCGTCGCTGGTAATCGACCCGTTCGAGCTGCGCCGGCGCCGCGGCCGCCCGCGCGAGGCGGGCCCGCTCGGCCTCAGGGGCCTGGAGATCTAGGTGTACCTCGACTCCGACAACCGCCGCCAACTCACGCCCCAGCTGGCGCTGCGCGTGGCGATCATCGGCGGCGTGGCGCTGGTGGCCTTCGGCTTGGTGTTCTTCCGTCTCTGGTACTTGCAGGTGCTCTCCGGCGACCGCTACAAGGCCGAGGCATCGGACAACCGCGTGCGCGAGATCAAGGTGGAGGCGCCGCGCGGCGAGATCGTGGACCGCGAGGGGCGGGTGCTGGTGGACAACCGCACCGGCCTCGCGGTGCGCGTGACTCCCAAGGAGCTCCCGACCGACCCGGCCGAGCGCCGCGGCGTGTACCGGCGCCTGGGCGAGGTCCTGAAGATGAAGCCCGACCGGGTGGAGCGAACCGTGGAGCGCCAGCTCAAGGCGCTGCCCTACTCGCCGGCGACGGTGAAGGAGGAGGTCTCCCAGCCGATCGTCTACTACCTGTTCGAGAACCAGGAGGACTTCCCCGGCGTGACCGTGGAGCAGGTGTTCCTGCGCCAGTACCCCCACAAGGAGGTGGGCGCGCACCTGTTCGGCTTCGTGCGCGAGATGACCAGAGAGCAGCAGCGCCAGGACCGCTACCGCGGCGTGGCCCTGGGCGACCGGGTGGGCCAGTCGGGTGTGGAGTACCAGTACGACCGCTTCCTGCGCGGGCGCAACGGCGCGAACCGGGTGGAGGTGGACGCCATGGGCAACCTCCGGCGGACCCTCGAGGAGCGGCGACCTGCCCAGGGCCGCCAGCTGCGGCTGTCGGTGGACCTCGACGTGCAGCGTGCGGGCCAGGACGCGCTCGGCGGCTCTGCCGGGGCCTTCGCGGTGATGAACGTGCGCAACGGCGAGGTGCTCGCGCTGGGCAGCTCACCGTCGTTCGACCCGAACCTCTTCTCCAAGCTCATCCGCCCGGCCGACTACGACCGCCTGAGCTCGGAGGAGGCGGGCAAGCCGCTGGTCAACCGCGCCACGCAGGGCGGCTATCCCACTGGCTCCGCGTTCAAGCTCATCACCGCCGTGGCGGCGCTGGAGGGAGGGCTGATCACGCCCGACACGGTGCAGTACGACCCCGGCTCGCTGCGCGTGGGAGGCGTGACCTTCAACAACGCCGGCGGCGCGGTCAACGGTGCGCTGGCGCTGCGCCAGGCGCTGTCGGTGTCCAGCGACGTGTTCTTCTACAAGCTCGGGCTCGAGGCCAACGGCGCCGGCAACGGCCTGCTGATCCAGGACTGGGCCAGGCGCCTGGGCCTGGGCCGGCCCACGGGCATCGACCTGCCCAGTGAGGCCGAGGGCCTGGTGCCAACGCCCAAGTACCGCAACCACGGCTACGCCGAGTACCGCAAGTGCGTGGCGAAGGACAAGCCCACTCCGG